>ERZ773051.95-NODE-95-length-72333-cov-33.259498_pt1 | contig 72333 bp, 56 predicted proteins | sample MGYA00580631_ERZ773051 | MGnify/ENA primary metagenome ERZ773051 (study PRJEB29015, sample SAMEA2738137) | human oral metagenome | biome: human oral; feature: human-associated habitat; material: saliva | place: China | collected 2204 ... | reverse complement strand
TGAACAACAGGCCTTGCCTGATGAGCTTGTTGAGGCTGTTACGAGCCCGAACGAGCCTGTCGTGGGTGTATTCCCATCCTCCGTCAGGCCTGCGTGTTTTCTCCTCCAAGAAGTCCTTCCAGCGCGTGCACCACCCCTGGTAGGCGCCTATCCATTCCTGAGCATCTTCAGGGTCCTCTACGTGCAGGAGTTGTTGTCCAAGAGCGTATAAGCCTTGTGAGGCCTCCAGTTTGGGGCGCGTTGTGGTGGCTTGGCGAATACGGCAATACGTGTGGAAGGTGCAGCGTTGCACGCGTGTGGTCGGCCAGATTCTCTTGCACGCTTTCGCGAACCCACTGCCCCCGTCAGTGACCACCAGGGCCGGTGGCGCGATCCGGCTCATGAGCGCTTCCCAGGCCCTGGAATTCTCACTCCTGGCCGCGTACCAGCCCAGCACATGATCAGGAGTTTGAGCGATGAGCACCACGGCGCCTCGGTCCAGGTGGATACCATCGACGAAGATGACGTCATGAACCTCATCAACGATCGGGCTGAAAGGCCATAACTGCCACAACTGCTGACAACGCCTGCGAAACGAGCGGCCCCCGCCAGGCAAATCCGCCTGACGGCGCCGACCCAGCAGCCAGGCCAAGAACTCATCAAGATGCTTGGCCGTGGAATTAATGCGGCTGACCTGGCTGATATTGCACAGGGAGCAGCGCCATCGCTGCGCCCCTGACGCTGAGTGCCCATACCTGGTCATCACTCGCCCGCACGCCGGGCATTTGGGGGTATTCATACTCCCACGATGAAACAACCAACTTCAATGCGGATTTTCCCGCACCAGCAAGCCGAAAAGTCGCCACAAAACCAACACGTTTTGTCCATCCTTCAAGTTGGCTCCCACCAACTTCAATACCGATTTTTCCGCACCAAAAAGCCGAAAAGTCACCACAAAACCAACACGTTTTGTCCTATAACCCTATTTTGTTGCAAATCCAGGCTGTTTAGGCAACTAAAAGCCCAGCTGACGAGGCGGTGGCGAGGACGACGGCGCCAGCTTGGATGGCCTGGGCAACTCAGGGAAACGGCTGCCTGAGGTAATAAAAAACCCCGCCGTAGCGGGGTTTGGTGGCGGAGACGGCGGGATTTGAACCCGCGAGAGGCTATCAACCTCAACCTTCTTAGCAGGAAGGCGCACTAGGCCACTATGCGACGTCTCCAAACGGTCAACGACCGCGACTAAGCCTAGCTTAAAAATCTCTCTCTAGCAAAGCGATTTTTAAACCGGCCGGCGGAGAGGAGGGGATTCGAACCCCTGGTGCCCTTGCAGACACAACGGTTTTCAAGACCGTCACATTCGGCCGCTCTGTCACCTCTCCAGCTGGACCTCCACAAACGCCACAGATCCTTATGCGTTTCCGGCGGTCAGCACGCGTAACTTTATCACGCACTACTAACGGTCTAACAGGCCATCTCGCAGTGCGCCGGGTAGTACCGGCCACACTGGCACGCGCGGAATCAAAGTGGCCTGCAAAGCGTGGTAAATATCCGGGTAGCCAGCCCAGGTGCGGGTGGAGGGCTGGTTAGCTTGATCCAGCTCATGCACCCAGGCCCCAGCCTGGTCTAATGGCGCATTTTGCGGGTCAATCTCGGCGCGGGTAAAGGGGTCCCCACCACCAATAATGTATTGCTCACAGTAATCCCAAGCACTGCGGTAGGCGTGCTCCAAATAGGCCATGCTGGTGGCCTTAGCGGCCAACGGCACTGGCTCGTTAACTAGCGCACAGTGCAAGGCAGCGGCGGCACTAATGGCCTCACAAGCCACCCAGTGCATACGCTCGTGCACCACCGGTGTGCCCACAAAATCAACGGTGTAAACAAAGCCAGGGGCGCCGTCGCGATTCCAACCATCAGCGCGCGAATGGGTAAACAGCTCCAAAGCAGCCGGCAGCATCCAAGCCGGCGCCTCCAAACCAACCTCCTGCAAAGCCGCCCGCAACTGCACTGTCAGGCGAGCCCACTCCAGGCCGTGACCGGGGGTGATACCAAAGGGGCGGAAGGGATGGGCTACCTCATCAATGTTGTAGTCAGGATCAGGCACCCAAGTGGTGCTGTAGTGCTCAGGGATGCGCCAGCCGTGGGCGCGGGCCTGCTGGTTAATAGCAAAGTCCACAATCCCCAAGGCGCGCTCCAGCCAACGGTCATCACCGGTGGCGTCCGCAATAGCCAGGTAGGCCTCCACCGTGTGCATGGCGGCGTTAATACCCCGGTAATCCTCCGGGTCAGTGAAATCTAGAGCATAAGACTCGGTGGGCATGGACTGGGAGTGGTCAAAGAAGTAACGCTCATGCACCTCCAAGGCCCGCTTAAGCAGGGCCGCCGCCCCCGGACGCCCCGCCGCTAGGGCCGTAGCTGCCCCCAGTAGCACAAAAGCGTGCTGGTAGCACTCTTTACGGGTAAAACCGGGGGCTGGGCGGCCATGGCCGTCCTCATCTAGCTCACCCTCAATGGCGCTAAACCAGCCCCCATTGGTTTCATCCCAAAACGCGTTAGTTAACGCCTGCACCCCATGGTCGGCGTAGCGCCGGCACCCGGGCACACCCAACAGCACGCCCACACTAAACACGTAGGTCATGCGCCCAGTAATCCACAGCTCTACCGGTCGGGAAGAATCAACGACGCCGTCGGGACCGATCCAGCCAAAACCACCGGGCACCCGGCTACGGCGCGCAAAATCCAGCAAAGCCTGAGTGTGCTGACCCAACCAGCGGGTGTGTTCGGGGGAACCAATCCATTGCAGCGCCATCGCGGCCTCCTGGTACAGATAAATATTTGCCTAGCGGCTCTTGCCTTAGCGGGCGTGCGTGGGCTGAAAAGCGCCACCAGGCAACAAAGCAGCAAGGCAGCAAGCTTGAGCAGCGCCCACTATGGCGCCTGCTAGCCACAGCCTACCGTCAAAACCATTCCAGAAAGTAGCTTTATGCACATTTGGCAAGCTTTAGTGCTTAAAGCCTTGAATCAGCCTAAATTTAACCAGTAACCTACCGTGGATTTTGGCTACCTTTTGGAAGGAAACCCATGAGCTCGTCTCATCCCGGCCACAACCCGGCCGCAGCCTCATCATCTCCCGGCGCATCCAGCTCCAGTGCATCTGCCGGTTCCGGTGCACCCGGTTCCGGCGCACCCGCCCCGGCAACTGCTGACGCGGCAAATGCTGCACAAGATCTAGACGCACTCATTTCCCAGCACTCTAGTGCCATTGACGAAGACTATTCCTTCGAAGCTGTTCCCACACAAAGCCGACGGTCATTTTGGGCCGTCGGTTTTGTTATGTTGGGCTTTACCTTCTTCTCCGCCTCTATGAGCGTGGGCGCCAAACTCGGCCAGGGCCTAGATTTAAACGGCTACATCCTGGCTGTGCTTATTGGTGGCGCAATTTTGGCGGTTTACACCGGCGCGCTGGGTTATATCGGCGCGAGAACCGGTTTGAGCTTTGACCTGATGTCCCAGCGCACCTTTGGAACTAAAGGTTCATTCCTGCCTTCAGCCCTGATCAGCTTGACCCAGATGGGTTGGTTTGGCGTGGGCGTGGCCATGTTTGCTAAACCCACCGCCGAGCTGCTGCACGTAAACGTGTGGGTGATTGTGATTATTGCTGGTGGGTTGATGACCGCCAGCGCCTACTACGGCATTAAAGCAATTGAGATTGTTTCGTTCATTTCCGTGCCCCTGATCGCTATTTTGGGCACCTACTCTATGGTTACTGCTGCTGCCGACGGCGGTGGCTTGTCTGCCATCTTCGCTAAAAGCACCGGTATGGGCGTGGTTAGCGCCGTGGGCCTAGTGGTGGGCTCCTTCGTTTCTGGCGGTAGTGCCACCCCTAACTTCACCCGTTTCGCTAAATCCACCTCCTCCGCCGTGATCACCACCGTGGTGGCTTTCTTCCTGGGTAACACCCTGATGTTCTCTTTCGGCGCGGTAGGCGGCGCGTTTACCGGCAAAGACGACATTTTCTACGTGATGATCGCCCAGGGCCTGGCCATTCCCGCCATTGTGGTGCTGGGCGCCAACATTTGGACCACAAACAACAACGCCCTGTACACCACCGGTTTGGGTTACGCCAACATCACCAAGATCCCCAAGAAGCCGCTGGTGCTGGTGGCCGGCATCCTGGGAACACTAGCTGCCCTGTGGCTGTACGACAATTTTGTGGGTTGGCTCAACATTTTGAACGCTACTTTGCCGCCCGTGGGCACGGTCCTGATCGTGGATTACTTTGCCCGACGCCGCTCCTACAGTGCGGGGATCGTGGCCTTTAAGTGGGTGCCGGTGGTGTCTATCCTGGCCGGGGCCCTGGTGGGTTGGTTTGTTAAAGACCTGGGTATTCCCGCCATTAACGCCATGGTGACCACGGTGGCGGTGTACCTGGGTGGGATGGCCCTGGAGCGCGCCCTGGGCCTGGAATTCACTGTGGGTGAGCCGCAGGATCTGTAACTGTGCTGGCGCCAGCTCGGCTTGGGGTTCTGGCTCGGCTTGGGGTTCTGGCTCGGCTTGGGATGCCTGCCCGGCCCGCTATAGCCAGGGCTAAGCCCAACTAAACGGCGACGTCGTCCCCACAGGCCGGGCGGCGTCGTCGGCCCTAAAAACCAACGAAAGGGAAGAAAATGAACTTACTGATTAAAAACATACGCATCGAAAACGCCCCCCAGCTAACCGACATCCGCATCAAGGACGGAAAGTTTGCGCAGCTTGAGGCGGGCCTAGAAGCGCAGGCGGGGGAGCAGATCGTCGACGGCGGCGGGCGGCTAGTACTACCGCCCTACATTGAATCCCACGTGCACCTAGACTCGGCGCTAACCAGTGGGCAGCCGCGCTACAACGAGTCCGGCACGCTATTTGAAGGCATCGAAGTGTGGAGCGAACGCAAAAAGTCGCTCACCTACGCCGATGCCCACGAGCGCGCCCTGGCCGCAATCCGCCAGCAAGCCAGCTTCGGTGTGCAATACGTGCGCACCCACGTGGACGTCACCGACCCCGAACTGACCGCCCTACGCGCCCTAATCGACCTGCGTGAAGAAATCGCCGACACCATCACCTTGCAGATCGTGGCATTCCCGCAAGAAGGTATCGAATCCTTCCCCAATGGGCGCCAACTAATGCGCCGCGCCGCCCAAATGGGAGTCAACTGCATTGGTGCCATCCCGCACTTTGAATTCACCCGCGAATACTCGGTGTCATCACTGAACTATGCGGTGGAGCTAGCCCAAGAGTTTGACCTGCTCATGGACGTGCACTGCGACGAAATCGACGACGAAGCCTCACGCGGCCTAGAAACCCTAGCCACCCGCGCCCTAGAGGCCGGCATCGGCGAGCGCGTCACTGCCTCCCACACCACCGCCATGCACTCCTACAACAACGCTTACTTCATCCGCCTGCTGCGGCTGCTAAAACTTAGCGGTATCAACTTTGTGTCAAACCCGCTGGTCAACACCCACCTGCAGGGACGCATGGACACTTATCCCAAGCGCCGGGGCGTCACCCGCGTCAAGGAACTAACCGACGCCGGCATCAACGTTTCCTTCGGCCAAGACGACATTGAGGACCCCTGGAACCCCATGGGCACGGGCAACCTGCGTGACGTGGTGTTCAACGGGCTCTACACCACGCAGATGATGTCGCGGAGCGAAATTCTCAACTCCTACAAGTTCATCACCCACAACGCCGCGCGCACCCTACACCTAAGCGACTACGGCATCGCGGTGGGTAACAGCGCCAACTTCATCATGCTTGACGCCCCCGACTGGTTCCACGCGCTCAGCTTTGGTGCGCCGGTGCTGGGCTCGTGGCGCGCCGGCAAGCAGATCTACTCGGCCACGCCCAGCCAGCGTGAGGTGAAGTTCTAGCCCTGGCGCTAGAGGGTTTTGAAGGCCTGCTGACGCCAGGACACGTACAGGATGCAGGTCAGCATCAGGGCCGCCATGGTGGTCAGGGAGGCACTCTGGCTGCTGAAGAAAGCCACCCCCGCTACCAACCCTGCCGCCGCAGGAATGGCTGCTACCAGGTCAAATAGGTAAGGGATCCAACGTGGGAAACCGCGCTCGCGGCGTTTAAACCAACTGCCGCTCAAGGCCGCTTCGGGTTCATCCGGGGCGGCCTTGGCTTTGCCCGGGGCGGCCTTGGTTTTGCTGGCCGTGGCCTCACCCTGGTGTTGCTTGGTTTTGCCCGGGGCGCTGGTTTTGGCCTGGTCCGCTTTAGCGACGACGTCGTCACCCACCTTTACTAAGCCACCCACTTCCTGCAAGGCTCGCGCCAGTCCCGCCATAGTCAGCCCCCACACAATTAACGCGGCAATGCCACTATAGAGCCCCAGGTTTGGGTTGGTACGGAAAATAGCCAGAAAAATGCCGATGCCAATCAGGGCAGTGGGGAGGCAAGTAGCGACGTACTTGATATAGGTGCCGGCACGCATAAAGCTCCTTCGCTAAGTCCTGGTTATAGTCTACAACCAGCTCAAAGCAGGTTTAGCGGGACAGAGCCGCCAAGACGATAGCCGCCCCCTCATGCCACACCGGCTCGGTGACCACGCTGGTGGCGCTTTTGACGCGCGCAGGGGCGCTACCCATAGCCACCGACAGGTCAGCCCAACGCAACATCTCTAAGTCATTGGCGCCGTCGCCCATAGCCACCGTGTGCTTAACCCCCAGGCCAGACACCAAGGCATCCAGCGCACTGGCCTTAGACACCCCGGCGGCGTTGACGTCCAGCCAAGCCGTCCAACCAATGGCGTACTCCACCGCGTGCAGCCCGGCGCTACGCACCGCCACCTCAAAATCAGCCAGCGCCATCCCCGGGGCGCGCACAATCACGCGGCTAACTGGCTGGCTCGACAGCTGCCCCAGCGGCACCGTGGTGGTGTTCTCAATCAGCTCCCCAGGCGGGAAGTCGGCGCTGGTCAAAAAACCCCGGCCCGGCATTTCCACGGCAAAAATAGCCTCGGGCAGCACCTGATGCATACGCCCAATGGCGGTGGTGGGGTCAAAAGTAACTGAATTGGTGATCTCATATCCGCCCGGTAAAGACGGCGTGCCTTTCAGCTTGGGGTCTAGGCGCACGGTTAGTGCACCATTGGCGCACACCATCCAGCCCCGCGTCAGCCCCAGGAAATCTGCCACCGGCAGGGCCGCCTCAATACCGCGCCCAGTGGCTAGGACTACCTGCACACCCGCCTGGGCAGCAGCGACGACGGCGGCGCGGGTGCGCGGGGGCACCTGACCGTTAATGTCCAAAATGGTGCCGTCAATGTCCAAAGCTAGCAGGGTAGAGCGGTCAAGTGGCGGCAAAGCAGAGCCGGTACTCGGGGCAGAACCGGCACTCGGGGCAGAACCGGCGGGCGACGTCGTCGCAGCTGCGGTACAAGCAGAGCCTTCGCCGCCCCCGGCCCAGGCCGCCAACTGGGCGCGCATATCCGCTACAGCAGCGCCAAAAGCGGCGTCGTCAAGCGGATTAGCGCGCGCAGCAGCGGCCGCAGCACTCAACTCACCCTCAGGGGTGATAGGCATGCCGGAAGCGGCGATTTTGCTCATGCGCCGGCAGGAGCCTCAATAACCTCCAGGCCGCCCAGGTAAGGACGCAGGCCTTCAGGCACGCGCACACTGCCGTCCGGCAGCTGGTGGTTCTCCAAAATCGCAACCATCCAACGAGTGGTGGCCAAGGTGCCGTTCAAGGTGGCCACGGGGCTGGTGCCGTTCTCGCGGCGCTCGCGGATACCCAGGCGGCGGGCCTGGAAGGTGGTGCAGTTGGAGGTGGAGGTGACTTCCATGTAGCGCTGCTGGGTGGGTAGCCAAGCCTCGCAGTCGAACTTGCGGGCGGCGGAGGAGCCCAGGTCGCCGGCGGCAGTGTCAATCACGCGGTAAGGCAGTTCAACCTTGGCCAGCATCTCTTCTTCCATGGCCAGCAGGCGCTGGTGCTCATCTGCGGCGTCCTCAGGGCGGCAGTAGGAGAACATTTCGGCCTTGTTGAACTGGTGGACGCGGATAATGCCGCGCGTGTCCTTACCGGCGGCGCCAGCCTCGCGGCGGTAGCAGGTAGACCAACCCATGTAGCGCTTAGGGCCGGCGCTTAAGTCCAAGATTTCGTCAGTGTGGTAACCGGCCAGGGCCACCTCAGAAGTACCGGTTAGGTACAGGTCATCGGCGGGCAGGTAGTAGATCTCGTCGCTGTGTGCCCCCAGGAAGCCGGTGCCGCCCATAATCTGGGGGGTAACCAGGGTGGGGGTGGTTAGCGGGGTGAAGCCGTGCTTGACGGCGGTGTCTAGGGCGGCGGTCATTAGCGCCAGCTCCAGGCGCATACCCCAACCCTTTAGGAAGTAGAAGCGCGAGCCGGAAACCTTAACGCCGCGACGCACGTCGATAATGTCCAGGCCCTCACCTAGCGCCAGGTGATCGGCAGGCTCAAAGCCCTCAGCGGCAAAGTCGCGCACGGCGGGGCCCTCGTGGCGCAGCACCACATAGTCCTCTTCGCCACCGGCAGGGGCGCCCTCGATTAGGTTCTGGAACTGGTGAGCTAGGGTGTCTAGCTCGACGGCGGCCTCGTTGGAGCGCGCCTCCAGCTCCTTAACTTGGGCGGCTAGCTCCTTGGCGTGGGCCAAGATGGCGGGGCGCTCTTCAGCAGCGGCCTTACCCACAGAGCGGGAGACTTCTTTTTGCTGGGCTCGGGCAGTCTCGAAGGCGCTTAGCGATGAACGACGGCGCTCGTCGGCTTCAAGGATGCGGTCAACTAGGGACACGTCCGCGCCACGGGCAATCTGGCTGGCACGGAAAGGCTCGGGGTTCTCACGTAAGGCGCGCAGATCGATCATGTTGGGAATTCTACCTACCTAGCGTGGCTGCTCACATAATGGTCACCGTGTCGCAGGGCACATAGAGAGCCGGGTCACATTAATGTGGGGCTTTTTGGTGGTTTTTGGTGTACTTGGGGTGAATCTGTTGTTTGCGTGTGTGGTCGCGGCTGATCAGGGGGCGGCGCGGATGCAAAAAGGGGCAGGCGACGGCGTCAGGACGCGGAAAAGATACCAAAATTAGCCGCAAGCTAAGCGCAAAATTTGCCCAAAAACAGCAGATGAAGGGCAGTTTATCTAGGTAAAATGGTGCTTTCGCGCCGGTGGGGCGCCGTCGAGCCCGGCAAATTTTAGCCCAGAGCAACGCCTACCCCCTAAACAGCCGCTCACCTGCGCATATATAATTGAACTGTAAGCACAGGCGGAGCGTGAAGAAACCCTTATAAATCCTCACTTTCCGCTTATATTTCAAGAAAATTTAGGGGGGATGCAGCGTAAACTTAAATACATCCACGGCCAGGCAAAGTTCGCCTAGCCGAAATTACCAAAGGGGGTTAGTGATGCCATCACTTTCAATGCCCTCATTTTCACAGCTGAGGGCCTTTGTAACGCTCTGCGATCACAAACACTACGGTGACGCAGCAGCGGCACTTGGTGTGAGCCAGCCTAGCTTGTCCCAGTCCATTTCCGCGTTGGAAAAGCGCGTTGATGGCCCCCTTATAGAGCGCACCACGCGACAGGTTCTAATCACCCCTCTGGGCCAGGACCTGCTTCCCTTCGCGCGTGATGCAGTGCTGGCCGCCGAAGGGTTTATTGAGGCCGCCAGCCGCATTAGCCAGGAGCGTTACGGTCAAGTGCGCCTGGGGATCATCCCCACCGCCGCACCCTACCTGGCTGAATCTGTGGCCAGCGGCGTACCTAATGCCGCCAATATTGCTGATTTTGGCAGAATTTCCGAGTTCCGGGAGATGACCACCCCGGACATCCTAGACGCACTCGCCTGCGGAGATATTGACCTAGGCCTGGTGGCCTTGGATGAGAGCATGGAGCGCTTTATCAGTGAGCCCCTATGGGATGAAGACCTGGTAATCGCTGTTCCCGACACCCACCCTTGGGTTGGGCGCACAAACGTCAAACCCGCCGAGCTTAGCCGCCAGCCGCTGATCCTCATGGAGGCCGGCAACTGCCTGCGTGACCAAACCCTGGCGCTATGCAATATCCCCATTAATGAGGTGGCCGCAACCACCATCGACATGGCAACCGCCCTGCGGCTAGTCAAAGTTGGTGGCGGGCTAGCGGTTGTGCCCGAGGGGGCTTTGCGTACAGGTGAAGGCCAGACTGTTAGTGTGGCTCGCTTTGCCGAGCCTGTTCCCACCCGTCGCCTGGCCCTGATTCACCGACCCTCCACCGTGCATCAGGAATCTTTCGAGGAGATTGCTGAGCGGTTGCGCGACTATGTGGATAAAACCCGCATGGTGGTCACCCCGATCGAGTAGCTAACCCAAACGAGCAGCTGCCCCAATCGGCTAGCTTGGGTGGCCGAGGCGGTGCCGTGACGAGCGTAAACCGAGCCGATTGGGCCGGGGGCTTTTAAAGGTTCCCGGCCCGATTTGTTTTTGCGAATCGTCAAGTCGCTCACTAAATGGGCGTTATGCTGGATTTTATGTTCGGCAGGGATCATCGAAGTTCGCGCAGTTTGCAAGTTACGTTAGGTAACTTGCTTGGGGGCGTTGGGCTGCGTTGGTTTAGAGGCGACGACGGCGGGGCGTGCGGCTTGGGGCAGGCGCGAGACTTGGGGCAGGTGAGCGGCTTGAAGCAGGCGAGCGGCGTCGTCGTGAGGGCCCAAAAGCCAAGAATGCTGACTGCACTCTTTGTGGGACTACTTGCCTGCCTACTGCTAGCCAGTGGGGCCAACGCTGCGAGCGTCGAAACCACCACAGTGAGTGCTCAAAGCAAAGCAGCAGTTGGATCTGCGGTCACTCGCAACTGTGGGGCCACAGCAACCAGTCGCATTAAACCTCTGGTAATGGTGGTTACTTACGGTCTGACCTGGCGCGATTTAAATGGCGTTTTGGACGGGAAAAACATTGGCGCGAACGGCGATGGCGCAGAAATACGAAAATATGCGCAATATATAGCTGGATATCCAGCTACACCAATGAACCTGCTAATTCCTAAAAGTGCTAATTCCCTAAGTAAAAATGGGCAATTCGCCATGCTGTATTCCGGCAGGGGAGGTAATTACACCACTGCCGACTATGATCTAACCACCTCGCCACTAGGGCAAACTTTACGGGCCTCCGAATGCAGTTTCGCTGAGTACCGGGTGGGCGGTAGCTATGAGACCGAGCGTCCATTTGGTCAAAATCTAAGCGATGTAACGGTTGTGGATGCCGCATCGGTACCACTTACCGAGATTGCCAGTTATTTAAGCCGAATTCGCGTATATTACGGCGATAATGTTGACGTAATGCTACTCTCGCTAGCAAACGGAACCTACTATTCAGACGGTCAAGCTGCCAAATTATATTTAGCTCTAGTGCCCGGCCTAAAAGATGTGAACGCCAAAACTGGGCGAGTGCAGGCGCCTTCTGTGCAGCGCGATAACTTAATTCAGTTAACAGATATTGCACCTACGATTGCGGCTCGCTATGGGGCAAAACCGCCACTGGGTGCTACTGGTAAAGCATTGCCGCAGGCTCCTGGGCGAGTCGACAACTCGTCGGCCATAGAGAAATGCGTGGACTTTTGGGAAGCCCAACAGTACTCAATTAATGAGGGAACTGTACCTGATGCGCGCACAAACCTAATTTATTTCTTAATGAATCAAAGCACTCATAGCCAGGCCTCACAAAAAGTGATGGGTTTCAATATGCTGTGCGTGGTGCTAGCAATGCTGGTTATTGTCTTAGTGTGGCGTAATAAGTTCCCGAAACTAGATTTCTATACAGATAACCCAGATCTAAGCCGGAAATACTTGCTGCTCATGCGCTGGCTGGCAGTGTTCACTGCTTGCTTGCCGGTAGGTTACCTGCTACTTAACGCCACCTCATGGTACCTATTTGGGGTTGAACCAAATGATTACAGATTTATAGTTACCGGCAGTATCCCTGAAGATAATCAGGCTATTGTTGGTTTAACGAAGCTGCATTTAGTGACCTTTATGGGTGCAGTAGCTATAGCTGTGGTACTTACCTGCCTACTGGAACTGGTCACTATTAAATTTGCAAATTATTCTGTCAGTTTCATTATTGCCTGTGCAGTAAACGGTCTACTGTGGCTAGGCGACGGTATTACTGGCGGCAACTTGGCCTTTAACAGCCCTCTAGTGGTAAGTGTTATGACCACGCAGCGCCTATACGGCCTGTCTGACGCTGGTTTTGCCGTTGGTGCGGTGGGTTTTGTGCTGGCTTTGGTGACCTTAACCAGCTGGCTAAAACCCCGCCGAGGTTTGCGTACGTCCCTGATAGTGGCGGGCATTATTGGCACCTTGGGTGTGGTCACCATTGGGCTGCCGAGCCTGGGCGATAACGCTGCGGGCGCGCTAGCCCTGGCAATTACGCTGGTAGTGGCCATGTTGAAGCTTGCGAACCATGACCTACGCCTGCGTGACTTGGTTATTTCCAGCTTAATTGGCGCTAGTTTATTGTCAGTGATAGCAGTTATTGAATGGTGCTGTTTTGGGAGCAACTCCAGTTATTTAGGGCATTTGGGTCAGAAATTCTTGGACGGCACTTTCATTGATGTTATGGCTGCACGATTTGATGCTTTAATGACTCCAGTTTTCGCGGCAGATGATGAAGCAAGCACCAAGCTAATCTTTGCACTGATAACCACGACGCTAGTGATTTTGGCTTGGATTAAGGTCTATCGCGCTACGCGACGCCCAGATGTGCCGGCACGTTATGTGGTTACCTTCAACGCCTTAACTACCCTGACTTTGCTTGAGCTAGCACTAAACGATGCCGGCTTTACGATGGTGCGCTACAGCCTGTGCTTGCTAGTGCCACTGGCGTTGGTGATGAGCGTAGAGCTAAAGCTATTTAGGGTGACCGCCGTCGAAACTAAGCCAGAAACGCTCGCCGCTTCGAGGTAAACCCTCAACTGGCACATTGCGGGCATTATGCTTTGGTTATGTTCCGCAAAGACGATCGAGGTATCCCCGGTTCAACCGCGTTGGAAGCTACCGGCCTGCGCTGGCTAACTGACGCCATGGACGACGGCGGCGCGGCTGTGGTGCCCGTGCGTAGCGCTCGTGGGTGGCTAGAAGAACCTCAGCTTAATGACAGGCGCTGCACCCCTAAAGCCGCTTTCAGCTTCGGTCGCGCGCTAGCCCACACCCACGCCGCTGGAGCCTCACACTGGGGTGCACCGCCGCAGGGCTGGGAAGGTGACGGCTGGATGGGTCGCGCACGTCTACCTTTGCGAGCTGAGGCCTGGACCGATAGCTGGGGCGAGTTTTTCGCGACAGACCGGATCATGCCCATGCTAGCCCCGGCCCGCGACAACGGATCGATTGACCGCTCGGGCGCCGTCGTAATCGAAAAACTCTGCGAACGCCTACGTGACGGGGACTTTAACCACTCCCAACCCCAGCTGTTAAGCCAAGCCGGAACACCTGTAGCCCGCCTGCACGGGGATTTGTGGAGCGGAAACGTGCTGTGGTGTCCGGTGGGGGATGTGGCGCGCAGCTGCAAGGAGTTTTTGAGCGAGGAAACCGCTGATGAGCCCCAAGGTGGCGCAGCCATAATGAAAGGTGGCGCTGCCATAATGACCAGCGCCCAGCAGCTAGAAGCCTTCGCTGGTGGGCCGGTAGTTGGGGTGATGATCGATCCGGCTGCGCACGGTGGTCATGCGGAGACTGATTTGGCTGATTTGGGCCTGTTTGGGCAGCAATATCTAGACAGCGTCTATGAGGGCTATCAGAGCGTGTCGCCACTAGAGTCCTACTGGAGTGAGCGGGTGGGGCTGCATCGCGTACACATGCTGATCGTGCACGCGATGCTGTTTGGGGGCGGCTACGGTTACGAAACCGTGCAGGTGGCCAGGCATTATGTATAAAGTTAGGAGGTTTGCGGACATGTTTTGCCGCTTTAAGACCGACATCTTTAGGGCTGACGTCGGTGTTGCTTTTGCTGGTGGGGCCGGTGCGGATAAGGCCGACGCCGGCGTGGCAGCTTTGATGCGAGCGGTTACGAAAATCTTTGCCGGGCTGATTGCCTGTTTACTACTACTCTCTAGTGGCGCTAGTGCGATAACTTTCAGCGTAGCAACTGTGCCAAGTATGGCTGGTGACAAAAATGCGGCTAGAGCACAAAACTGGGCTGGAGTGGGCGCCGTCGCCAGTGCAAACACAACTGGTAAGTGCGGGGCTGGTACAAAAACGCGAATTAAGCCCTTGATTTTAGTGGTTGCCAGCGGAATAACCTGGCAAAACTTACAAAGCCAAGACTCGTACACAAAAAACTATCTAATGGGGTATCCGGCCACGCCCATGAACCTGGTGATACGCGGCCATAAAGACGGCGCTAACTTCAATGAACAGCTAGCCATGCTATTTTCGGGCCGGCGCGATAAATTCACTCGCAAATACCGTGACGACGACATTTTTAACTCTCCGCTAGCTAAAACTCTAAAAGCGGCCGGTTGCACCTTTGCTGTAGATCCTGCGCTACCTGATAGAGAATATTATACTGATGCCAGGCCTGGGCAACTATCAAGAAGTGATTTGGCGGATGTTACTGTCGTAAAAGCAACTTATGATAACGCAGATAAAGTTGTCTCTAAGTTGCGCCAGTTAAAGACTTGTTATGGGTCTAGTGTTGATATTATGACGATTTCGATTACCACCGAAAACGGTCTTTCTGATGATGATAGGCTCTATTTAGCGCTAATTCCGTCTCTGCGTGATGCTAATGCTGCTGGGGAGAAGGTGCGAGTACCCTCTACGCACCAAAACAACCTGGTGCAATTAATCGACATTCCTGTAACCATTGCAGCTCGTTATGGCGCTAAATCACCCGAAGGTGCCTCTGGACAAGCCTTGATACAGAATCCACAAACCATTAATAAGCCTGTGTTCGTTGGTGAGCGTGTAGGCGGTTTAAGGCAGGAGCAAAATTCCTCCGATGATCCCGCTACAACTAAAGTTACTTCTGCGCGCCAGGATTTAATTAACTCATTAATTAACCAAAATAACCACGCTCATGCTTCCCGTGCTGTGATGGTTTACAATACTATAATTATAGTTGTTTTTACTCTGGCTGTAGTGTGGCTATGGTGGCGTAAATGTTAGAGCGTAGATTCTGTAGCATGAAAGGCGCAGAATTTAGTAGCAAACGACTCCTTTCCTTGCAACGTCTGAGTGTATTTGCTGCCACACTGCCTGTAGGGTATTTGCTAGTTAATTTAGTCCCCTGGTATTCGGTGATAATTACCAGGTCTTTCACTATCGGTGATAGTACCTATCAGGAGGTAGATACCTTTAAAACTGTTGCGCTACAAGTAGTAACCACTACTGCTGGCGCGACACTAATAGCTTTAGTGCTAACCCTACTAATTAATTGGCTAACCCGAAAATCTGCGAGCTGCTCTACTAGCTTTATTGTTGCCGCAGCATTAAACGGTTTAATTTGGTTTGGCGATGGAATTAGCGGCAATCACCTCACCTTCAACAGCCCCTTAACCATGAACGCGCTGGTGGCGGGGCGTTTCTATGGGGTGTCCAATACGGCTTTTGCTTTCGGTGCGGTAGGGGCCATGATTGCCCTGTTGGCCTGGGCCGATTGGCTCAAATCCCGCTATAGCCTACGCGCCAGTTTACTGGCAGTTTCCGGGGTTGGTTTATTGCTGGTAATTGTCGACGCCGCCCCCTTCTTAGGCGCCGACTTCGGTGGGGCGCTGGCACTAATTCCCACACTAGGCGTGGCCCTAGTGAAACTATCTGGCCACAGCCTGCGCCCACGTATTTTGGTGCTTCTCGGCCTTATTTCTGCTGGTTTACTTTCGGGCGTAGCAATTTTGGAATGGCTGCTGCGTAGGGAAAACTCCACCCACCTGGGCCGTTTTGGTGGGCAGCTATTAGACGGCACTTTCCTGGCTACCATTGGCAAAAAACTTAAGGCCCTAGTGGGTCCATTCATTGACTCCAATGGCCAGATGGGCTTGATGGTTTTAAAAATTGTTGTGGCCCTAGTGGTGGTGAGCCTTGTGGTGGTGGTGTGGTTGCGGCTTTATCGCGCCACGCGTCGACAGGGCGTGCCCGAGGTGTATCGGCTGCAGCTAGACACCCTAACAGTGCTGCTGTTGCTGGAAGTGGGTCTCAATGATTCGGGCGCCTCGATGGCGGTCTATAGCCTGTTCTTGCTGGTGCCTCTGGCCTGCCTGATGTCCTTGGAACTGCCGGCAAAACAGCAGAACCAGATCGAAATGCTCGGATGATGTAGCGGTTAGCTACTAAAACGATGGGGCAGCCACGTAGGTTCAAAGTGGCTGCGCCATGAGGCTGGCACGTTACTTCAGTAAGCCCGGTTCAGGCTGCTTTTAAGCCGTGGGGTGCAGCATGTTTTAGGCTGTGGGCCGCAGCATACGGTAAGGCTCAAAGGGAGCTTGTGAAGCTGCCGCTTGGTTGACGTTTGCTTGGCTCGATTTTGCGCCTGCTTGGCCCCTGCGCTTATTCAAAAGGCGGCTGACAAGCCTTGGGCGCAGTTTACGCGTAGTTTTACGAACCTGACGGAACTGCTCCAGGCGGTGCAAGCGCCCAGCCAAGTTATTGACGCTAACGCGGTGAGTGATCGAGCAAGGCACTTCCAGTACCGTGAAACCAGCTTCAAGCGCCTTCACGCTCAACCAGGTTTCCACACCCCAGCCCCTAGAGAGCTGATTCTTGCAAGCTTCAAACACAAAACTGTTCATGCAACGCTGGCCCGAAAGCGGAGCCTGCGGTTCCCAGCCGGTAGCCTCACTGATGGCCTTGCGGGCCGTGCCCAACACAAAACCATGCCCACCAGCCCCCTTAAAAGCAGGTGGCACCGCAATGCTCATAGAGCAACGCCCGCTGGCCACAGGCTCAATCAGCACCTCGCAAGCCGAGGCACTAGCGCCCAGGTCGCCGTCGACAAACAACAGCAAATAGTCCGCACCCGGCTGGGCAGACTTACGCAAATAAGCCACGCCCGAGCCCATGGCCGCGCCCTTGCCGCGTTTGTGAGGCTTAGAAATGACCTCCGCACCAGCGCGTTTAGCGATCTTGGCGGTGTTGTCGGTAGAACCGTCATCAACCACCACGACCCGCTCCACCCCGGCAATCGCCAAGGCCGCCTGCACGGTTGCGGTGATGCGTTCAGCCTCGTTATAGGCCGGGATAATCACTGCCACCGGCAGCTTGCCGAAATAATCCGCATACTGAACGCGCTGGTCAACCACGTAGGCAACAGCGCGGTCAGGCAGATACTCGCTGGCGGCGCAGCAGTTAGCGCCTGGCTGCTGGGCTTGCACGCCGGGCTGGCTGCTGGCGTCGTCGTCGTGTGCAGGGGTGCCAGCGACGGCGCCGGTAGGGACAGCCTCAGCATGGGCAACGGTGTGCGCAGGGGTGCCGGCGACGGCGTCAGCGGCTGGTGCCTGCGAGTGAGCCTCCAGCTGGGCAAGTTTTTGAGCGACCTCTTGTGCCGGGGTGAGGGTCACGGTGCTTCCTTAAAATCGCTGATTTACAGGTTCACCTGGCGGGAAATGATGCCGGCCTTGGCGCGGCGCTCATCAGCGTTCAGGGCGGCGTCGTCGGCCAAAGCGGCCTGAAGGCGTGCACCCAGCGCCTGCATGGGGGCGGTTAGCTGCTCAGCGGTAGTGCCCGGCTTAAGCTGCCACACCGGGATGGCAATGCCGTAAGCGCGGAAGGCACCCAGGAAGGAACCCAGGGAGGCGCCGTCGTCGCTAAGCTCAGACTCACGGGCGGCGTGCACCTTGGCCAGGGCGTTGAAGAAGGCGTCCTCATCCTCCTCACGCACCCAACGCACGTACTCCTTACCGCCCATGCGGCACCAGAAGGCGTGCTCCACGCCTGGGACCTGGCGGGTGGCCACAATCTCGTCGCGAGACTGGTTGACCAGGTTGTTTAGCTCCTCATCGCTGAGCTCGCCGGGGGCAGCCCAGAAACCAAAAGAGTCGTGCAGCTGGAAAACCGGCTCAAAGTCGGCGTCTAGCAGGTCCTGTAGGCGCGGGCCGGGCTCAGGTAGGGTGCTTAGCTGTAGGCCAGTGTTGTTTTCTAGCTCCAGGGTGTTGAGCAGGGCGTAGGCGACGTCGCGTGAGGCGTCACCGGAGTGCTTGGTGGTCTGCATGGCAACCAGGTAGCAGTCGTCGGCGCGGCGCATACCCTGGGTTAGGTCCGGCAGCAGGGTGGCCAGCTCAACCGTGGTGCCACGGTGAGCGGCAGGAATGTGCTCGCTGTCGTTGAGCTTAACGGTCATGGTGGCGGCGGGGATGATCTGCGCCATGGCGACCAGTTCAGCTTCATTCTTAAGGCCGGCGAAGGGGCGGGCTACGAATTCAACCTTCTTGGGCTTGGCGGGGGACTGTACGGCCTGGGCGGCCTTTTTGGCCTGGGCGCGGGCGCGGCGCTGACTCTTTTTCGACATAAGTCAACCCTACAGGGTTAGGGTGGGGTTATGCCGGGCCATGCGGGAGGTGTGCAGGGCCGGGTGTGCCGAGCCACGCCGGGTGGGAGGTCGGGAGGTGCGCCGTTAGAGTGAGGTGCGCTGGGCTCAGGCAGCTAGCGCGGCTTTCGGGCGGATGCTGGGCTCAGATTGATGCCGGGCTCAGGCAGTGAGCTTGGCGCTCAGGCTGCGCTAGGCTCAGGCTGCGAGCTTGGCGCTGACCTCGATCAGGCGGGAGAGCAGGGCCTCTAGCTCGCCGGTGCGGCGAGCGTTGGGGGCGAAGGTGTCGGTGCCCTCAAAGTCCATGGGGAAGGTCAGGGCTAGCTGGGCGCGAATGTCATACATGTCGAACTGTGCGGACAGGGTGCGCCACTGCTCAACAGCGCGGATGGCGCCGTCCCAGGAGTAACCCACGAAAGCCACAGCCTTGCCGATTAGCTCGGGGCTGATGGAGTCGACGGCGTTCTTGAAGGCGCCGGGGATGGTGTGGTTGTACTCGCTGGTTACGAAGATGAAGCCGTCCTGCTCGTCTAGAGCCTTGGCCCAGGCGGCGACGGCGTCGTTATCATACTTGCCGCCCAGAACCATGGGGGCAACCGGGCCGTCGAACATGGGCAGGTCGTAGTCCTTCAGGTCAATTACGGTGAACTCGGTCTCGGGGTGGGCGGCGCGGGCCTGCTCCAGGATCCAGTTGCCGATCTGGTCACCTACGCGACCCTCGCGGACGGAACCGACGACAATACCGATCTTGGTCATGATGTGCTCCTTTAAGTATTTGGACACTGTCTAGAAGATTGAAAGTTTGAGGGCAGGCGGCCTGGCTGAAAATTTGGCTTTGAGCTGGACCGTACTGCGATAACTTGAGTCTAGATTGTTTAACTTTCAACTGTCTAGCGGATTTTGGGACTTTGGGCATAAAAGTGGTCCAGTAGACATTAGCCGACCGGACCGTTAAGTGTTTGCGGGTAGCTGCGACGACGTCGAGAAACCCTGCAACCTCCAAAAGTGCGCTGATCAGGGGCGAACCGCGACGGCCTCAATCTCCACACGGGCCCCCTTGGGTAGCGCGGCCACGCCGAAAGCTGCGCGCGCGGGCAGGATCGGACCGGTGAAGAACTGGGCATACACCTCGTTAACCGCCACAAAGTCGTTGATGTCCGCTAGCAGTACGGTGGTTTTAACTACGTCGGCAAAGCTCAGGCCAGCAGCCTTTAGGATTTCGCCGATGTTGGTCAGGCTCTGGCGCGCCTGGGCCTGGATGTCGCCCTCGACCAGCTGTCCCGTGGCCGGAACCAGGGGGATCTGGCCGGAAATGAAAACCTGGGCGCCGGCGTCGTCGCCAGTGGAAACGGCCTGAGAGTAGGGACCGACGGCGGCGGGGGCGGTAGGGGTGGAAATTGCGGTGGGCATGGGACCTCCTAGATTGGCTTGGTGCCTATAGGTCCATCCTAGTTTGGGGTGGCTCTAGTTTGGGGCGTTGGGGCTGGGGATTGCGGCGCGGGATGTGCTGGCGCCGGTGGGGTGCGCCAATGTGTGGCAGTGTGGGTGCGCCAGTATGGGCCGCACAAAAACTGACATTTCGTCCGTTGCCTATAAAACCCCATGGAAAAATCATAGGGAAGGGATGATTTTGCCTGTATTTGTGGGTATTTGCATGTGATGGGGTGATTTTTGTGGGTAAGCTGTGCCACACTACAGACATGCATGAACGAGCTGGCCAACCCGCCTTACCTGAAGATCTCATCAATGTCGAAGAAGTTCGCCAGGCCTACTACGACCTGGTACCGGACCCTGCTGTACCCGCTCAGCGCGTAGTTTTCGGCACCTCCGGTCACCGTGGCTCTTCCCTAGACACTGCTTTCAATGAAGCCCACATTGTGGCAACCACCGCCGCAATTGTTGAGTACCGCGCCTCCCAGGGCACCGACGGTGTGCTCTACCTGGGCCGCGACACTCACGCCCTATCGCTACCGGCCTGGCGCTCCGCCGTCGAGGTACTAGTAGGCGCTGGCGTGAAGGTCGCTATCGACTCTCGCGACTCCTACACCCCCACCCCGGCCGTCTCCCACTCCATCCTGGTAGCTAATGGCGCTGGCACCCCCGAGGGTGTACGCACCTCCGGCCCCGGCCTGGCTGACGGTATTGTTGTCACCCCCAGCCACAACCCTCCGCGCGACGGTGGCTTCAAGTACAACCCGCCCACCGGTGGCCCTGCCGGCTCTGACGCCACTGGTTGGATTGCCAACCGCGCCAATGAACTACTCGTGGACGGCGCCTGGCGCGACGTGCCGCGCGTGCCCATCGACGAGGCCCTCAAGAGTGAGCTGGTAATCCGCCACGACTACCGTGAGCTGTACGTAGCTGACCTAGCCAACGTGGTTGACATGGAGGCTATCCGCAAGGCCGGCGTGCGCATCGGCGCAGACCCGCTAGGTGGCGCCTCGGTTGAATACTGGGCTGAGATCGGCAAGCGTTACGGCCTCAACCTCACCGTGGTCAACCCCAAGGTAGACCCCGCCTGGTCCTTCATGACCCTGGACTGGGACGGCAAGATCCGCATGGACTGCTCCTCGCCCTACGCCATGGCCTCCCTGCGTAACGCCATGACCCCCGACGCTTCTGGCGCCACCCCCTACGACGTCGCCACTGGTAACGACGCCGACTCTGACCGTCACGGCATCGTCACCCCCGACGGACTAATGAACCCCAACCACTTCCTGGCTGTGGCCATCGAGTACCTATTCACCCACCGTCCCGGCTGGGGCAAGGACTGCGCCGTAGGCAAGACCCTGGTTTCCTCCAGCCTGATTGACCGCGTGGTGGCATCCATCGGCCGCAAGCTAGTGGAGGTGCCCGTAGGCTTCAAGCACTTCGTGCCCGGCCTGCTAGACGGCTCTGTGGGCTTCGGCGGTGAGGAAAGCGCGGGAGCTTCCTTCCTGCGTTTCGACGGCGGCGTGTGGACCACCGACAAGGACGGCCTCATCCTGGCCCTGCTGGCCAGCGAGATCATCGCCGTCACCGGCAAGAGCCCCTCGCAGCTACACCTTGAGCAGGTAGAGCGCTTCGGTGCTTCGGCCTACGCCCGTATCGACGCCGCCGCCACCAAGGAAGAAAAGGCCAAGCTGGCCGCGCTTTCTCCCGAGGACGTCACCGCCACCGAGCTGGCTGGCGAGCCCATCGAGCAGCGCCTGGTGCGCGCCCCCGGTAACGACGCGCCGATCGGTGGCCTGAAGGTCACCACCAAGGACGCTTGGTTCGCAGCCCGTCCCTCCGGAACTGAGGACGTGTACAAGATTTACGCTGAGTCTTTCCTGGGTGAAGAGCACCTGAAGGAAGTTCAGAAGGAAGCCAAGAGCGTGGTTAGCGCAGCGCTAGCCAACTAGTCTCATTTAGCTAGCTGGGGTCGGGTGCATTAGTGCCCGGCCCCAGTTTGTTTATGCTCTAGGGCTGCTTTGCTTGCGACGCGACCTTGTCAGCCCGGCCCCAGTTTGTTTGCGACCCAGTTATGTACATCCCAGTTATGGCAAGCGCGAACAGACTGCTACACCGTGTCAGCTAAATATCTAAGGCTTTTCCCTAGAATAAAGCCATGAGCTCTACGTCTTCAGCACCCTCCGCTGCCAGCCCTGACGCGGGTACCAAGCTGCCAGCTGCGTCAGCTGGAGTTAGCCAAATGCGCCCCAGCTCCAGCGTGCCAAAGGTGGAGTATCAAGACCCAGATAGTGACATCACCGCTGACGAGGCCATTAGCTCTGTACCCTTCCAACAGTCACTGCCAGGCTCGGAAGATGACGTATTGCTAGCCACCGGACAGCCCATTGGCGCTGCCTCAGCTGCTGCACAGCAGGGTGCGCAAGAACGCTCTGGACGCCGCCCTACCGCTGAGCAAATTAGGCGTCGGCCCAGCACCCGAGCCTGGGTACCTAACCAGCATGGCGCCTGGGGGATGCTAATCATTCCGCCCCTAGTGGGCGCATTTATTGGGGGTTGGTCATGGCATTACCTCCTGATCTGGCCAGCTTTCTGGCTGGGCTATTTTGCGTTCTGGGCTTGGACCCAGTGGCTACGCACCCGCTCAGAAGCTAAGCGTCTGCTGCTACTGGTGCCCATGCTCTGGTATTCGGCTATCTGCGCTGTGGCTGGTTTGGCGAGCCTGATCAGCGCCCCCTACCTGCTCCGCTGGGCCCCAGTTTTCGCCCCGCTACTGGCGCTGGCACTGTGGCAGGTGCGCATAGGTAAAGAGCGCTCATTGCTTAGCGGCGTCACCACTACGCTTGCGGCCACGCTAATGACCGCCGTCAGCTACGACGTCGCCACTGGCGGAGCCGGAGGGTTCCTAGGCGTAGAGAAGGGCGCCAGCACCCTAGAAAGCTTTGGGGGGCCTCAAAACCTAACCGGCTGGCACTGGGCCTGGCTGGTTACCTCCCTGGTCAGCGGTTATTTTGTGGGCACCGTACCTTACGTAAAAGCCATGATTCGTGGCCGAGGCAAGCCCACCATGATCTGCCTTAGCTTTGGCTTCCACCTGGTGGGGCTAGCCCTGGTGGCATATGCGGCCAGCGCCGGCCTGATTGGCTGGACTAACCTGGCCCTGTGGGTGGTGCTAACTGCGCGTGCCCTAGTGCTACCGCTTATGCAGCGCCAGAAGGTACGCAAGCGCGCCAAGGTGATTCGCCCCCGCGTGGTTGGGGTCAGCGAAATCATCATTAGTATCGTTATGGTTATGGCCATTTTCCTGCCTTAAATCTGCTTCGATAGCTGAATATGCTTTATTGCCCGACGCCGCCCTTAGTGTGGCGTCGGCTTGTTTGGGCTGGGGCCGGGGCCAGGGCCAGGGCTGGGGCTTGGCGAGGGCTTGAGTTGTGGGCTGGGGCCAGGGCTGGGACTTGGGCCTGGACTTGGCGAAGGCTTTGGTTGCGGCCCTGGTTGGCTGGCCGCCTGCGGTGGAGTTGCTTGTGGCTGGCTTGGCGCTGCCTGGCGTGGGGTGGGCGTCGCCTGTGGTGGAGTGTGTGCTTGTGGTTGGCTTGCCGCCTGGCGTGGGGTGGGTGCTGGCTGTGGTGAAGGACTGGGGGCAGGCTCTGCTACCGGGGTGCGTTTAATTTGGAAAGTGGCCTGTTCACGCGAAACCACAGTTTTACCCGCATCCTGGTTCCAAGCCCTATTAAAGGTTTGCGCACCCGGCTCATTAGGTAACTGCTTAGCTGAACGCGCATAGACACGCTGATCATGCTGGTCATTGCCTTGGTGAACAGTGACTACATTGGTGCGGTTAGGGGCGCTAACCGGCGCTTTGCCATCCAGGCTGGGCACAACGTCGTCGGCGTTTTCCATACTCAAATACTGCGTACCTGACGGAATTACGCTGTTGCCGGTAGGGCTACCGGCGGTAGCTGTAGCCACAATATTGAAACGTGCCCGCACCTGCGCATTAGCGGTTAGGTTCGTGGCCACAATCCCACCCTGGGAGTGGCCATAAATACATACCGGGTCAGTGCTTTTAATGCCGGCCTTAGTCATGGCAGCAACCACCAGCTGCGAGTAGTCGTCACCAGCGCCGGCATTAGCCTGCAAGTTAGTTAGTAGATCCTGAGGGTTCGACTTGCCTGCAGTCCACTGTTGTGTGCCCGGCAAAATCACCTGGTAGGAGCAGGTTCCATCAGAATAGGTGGTTTTAATGATAGAAAAAGCTCCAGCTTGCGGATCAGAAGAATTTATGTGATCGCAGTAATTAATAGTGTCGGCCACCGAGCCGTCATATTTACTGGTTAACGGCTTGAATTTGACCTGACTGGTCTGGCCTACCCCGGTAGTAGTTTTTGCTATACCTGCCAACACGGCGGCAGCTAGCTCAGCGCCCACAGCAGATTTAAAAGAGAAACTGAGCGGCCCCATAGCGGGAGAGGGCATGTCCATGCGTAGGCCGTCGCTGATCAGGGTGAGTCGGTAATTCTTTTTCCCGCCAGCTAGATAAGCCAAGTAGTAGTTGGTGGCCTCAACATCGCTAAGTTCTCTTGGCTCAACCCATTTACCGCGCCAATAAATCTTATTACCACCTGCAAGACCATAGGTGAGCTGTGCTTTTACTCCGGATAGGCAGAGCTTAGCCTCAGGCCCCAGAAACGCACCGGCATAAACCATAGCTGCCTGCAGAAATACGCCAAGGCTGGGGCTAGCTTTATAAATAGTAATTAGAGCAGGTACTTCACTAATTAACCAGCCCCCATAGCCACTACGAACCAGCAATACCACTATCTGATAAATAGCTTTAGCGTCCTCTAAATCAATATCTATTCCCAACGCTTTAAGCTTTTTCTGCAGAGTTTGGGGGTTATCGAGGCCGTATTTATGCATCTCGGCGCGCACGGCAGCCTCACTTAGAAAATTGTTCCTCCTATGCTTAGCCATAGAGACAGGATTGGCGCGCTTGAGTCCCTCTAATTTCCACGATGCCTGGGCTTTAATCTCGGCATCGGTGTAGAGGTTATAGCCCACCTGTAGGGCGTCAGCGTTAGTTTCACACTGACTGATGCAGGTTTTTAAAGCCTTGGTTGTGGCCGCATCCAGCCCAGGGGGCAGCTGCTTGGGCGGGGGTTGAGGAAATAATGGCGGGGGTTGTAGCGGCATACGCGGTAGTTCCAGCGCCCCAGGATTGGGCTCTGTGCGAGCTACCTTATATGCGCTGTTGGCTTGTTCCAGCAGTGAGTGAACTTTCATAACCTGCCGTTTCAGCCTCATCAGCACCTGCGGATCCACATGCAGATTCTTATCGGGCCCAGAAACGTAGACAATGTCGCCCATGACTAGACCTAGCTTGGGGTGCTTAGTGCCTGAATGTCATTGTCGACGGCGCCGATCAGCACGTTTATGGCGGCGCTTAGTTGCGCTAAAGACTGACCAGCGGCTTGCGCCGCGCTACCACGCCACTGGTTGGGAATGGTTGGCACCTGGCTTTTAGCGCTTAGGACCAGCTGCCTAACGTAATGCAAGTTACTCATGGCTAAACGCTAAGGCGCTAAGTCAAGGGGCCGCTTTAGGGGTGTGGATAAGGTTGTTGGGGTAAAAAAGTTCCCCACCGGTGCATTAATTCGTGAGTAGAACTCGTAAAGGTAACTCGCACAAAGCGAGCGCAGTGGCGCCAGTATGGCTGTAGATGCAGTTTTAGGGAATCTGGCAGATTACTACTGGCCCGAGCAGATTAGCCTCAGCAGGTCGTCGTCGTAGGCGGGGGAGAAGTCAAAACGCACCCCTTCAGCCATACGCTGCTTAACCAGTTGTCGGCACACAATCCGTATAGAACGCGGCAAAAGCTGATAACTCTCATGGCGGTGAATCAAAATCAGATCTGCCTCTTGGCTCAGCGCCCACACCAATAACACCAGTTCACGCTCACTAAAGGTGCACTCGTCAATAAATTTATTGGGTGGGGGTAAAAGAGTTTTACACGCTTGCAGCATCTGCTCGCGGTGGGGTGGTGGCTCAGTGAAACCGCGCAGGCCATCAAGGGTTTCAAAGGTTTGCGCCACGGTCAGCTGCGGCCATAGCTGCGCCTCCTGGGTTAGGGCCACAGCCCCCGGCCCAGCCCAGCGCGGCCCGGTGATCTCCATGGCTTGGCGCAGGGCTGCCGAAGGGTTATTCCAGGCGGCACTTTTACGCAGCATATATAGGGCCACATAGGAGATGCCTTCAGCCATAAAGCCGTAAATGACTACCGGCCAGGTGGGATCATCAGAAAAGAAACTGTACTGGTTAAGCCAGCCCAGCAGCATGTCAGGTTTGTGGTGCATGAGTGCAGCCAGCGGCCCAGACCACCACATCACGCAAATCCAAGTGCCGATAAGTGCGTTAACTATCCGCATCCAGCGGCGCGGCGCATGCGGCCAAATCACTGCCCACAGCAACGCGAGTGAAGAGGTCAGTGAACCCATCACCACCACGCCGACAGCCAGCCAACTGGCTTTTTGAAATTGCATGTGAGGTAGCGTGCCCAGCATTACGCCCGCAAACAGCACCCCGGAAATTAGCATTTGCGAAATTTCCATGGCGGTTTGGGCGGCTGCAGCTGAGGCGGTGGGGGTTAGGGCGTCGGTGCGAACCAGTGCGTCAGTGCCGTTGTCGTAGGCCACGCGCGTGTGTTGGGTGATAATTTTTCCGCCCCAATAGGCGCTGATCAGGCATAACGCTAGAGAGCAAAATGGCCCAACCCGGAAGGGTAAAAGTGAGTGGTTGTTAATGCCCAGGGTTATGGCCAGTAAAAAAGTCAGCGTTAGTAGGACGGTGGCCCGCGCCGCCTCCAAACGCGCAATTAAGCGAATTAGGTTGGCGATAGCCACAGTCTCACTAATGCGGGTGGCCACCTTAGGTGGCAGGTGCTCAAGCAGCGCCCGCGCAGAAGAAGGTATAGCTACAGCCACGCCTATATTTTGCCAAGCTGCTTTTAGGCCTAACAAGCTTGTGCGCTTTTGGTGCGGCGCACACGCTCAGCTAAGGGTGGGTTGTGCGTGCTTTGGTGTGGTTTGGGCTCGACGGCGCTGCCTCGCTTTATGGTCATGATGACGACGCCGCCGTCACCCCAAGAAAAAAGCCACCGTCACCGCCACCCAAGAGCGAAACTGACGCAAAAGCTAACGAAAAAGTCACATTATGTAACAATTTCGCGCAGTTAAGCTTACAATCACAACAGCGATATGCGCAGACCCGCACTAGCTCCCCTGAGCGCCAATGAAGGAGTTCCCGTGTCCCCAAAGGGTGTCCACGCTAAAACCGCAGCCGCACTGGCTGCACTGACCTTATCGTTTACCGGTGTAGTTTTAACCCCTGGCGTAACTGCCACCGAGTCTGGCCAGGATTTCACCTCGCAAGCAGTTGCCAATGGCGGTGACGGTAAATTCCCGGTTTACCGCATCCCCTCAATCGTGCAGCTAAACAATGGTGATCTAGTAGTTTCCTATGACGGGCGCCCCAGCCTGAGGGACGCCCCCAACCCCAACTCCATTTTGCAGCGCCGCTCCACCGATGGTGGGCGTACTTGGGGTGAACAAACCGTCATCCACGCGGGCGTTCCCGGCGCCCAAAAGCAGGGCTATTCAGACCCCTCATATGTGTATGACGCGGAAAAGAACATTTTGTTCAACTTCCACGTCTACTCTAAGGATGCGGGTTTCTTCCAGTCCGTTGACTCTGACGACGACGCCGCCCGCAACGTTATGAGCGCCGAGGTTTCCACCTCCACCGACAACGGCAAAACCTGGACCCACCGCCTGATCACTAATGTGGTTAAACCCAAGGGCATCACTGGCACCTTCGCCACCTCCGGTAACGGTATTCAAATCAAGCACGGCAAATACGCCGGGCGCCTGGTGCAGCAATATATCGGTACTGACTCAGCCCACAACGGTTACGCCTACTCGGTTTACTCTGACGACCACGGCGCCACCTGGCACGCCGGTAACCGCATCGGCAACAGCTTCAACGAAAACAAGGTGGTTGAGCTAAGCGACGGCCGCCTCATGCTCAACTCACGTAACTGGGGTGACGGGGTGGGGCGCCTGGTCGCTATTTCTGACGACGGCGGCGTCACCTGGAAGAACCAGTACCTAGACACTGCCCTGGTAGACCCGGAAGTAAACGCCGGCATCACCCGCATGAACCCCCAGGCCACCAGCGGCAAGGCCGCCAAAGAGCTGCTATTCACCAACGCCAACAACAGCCCCTACAACTGGCAGATAGATGTTGACCGTAAAGGCCAGTGGATCAACCGCATCACCGGTAACGTGCGCTACTCCTGCGACAATGGCGCCACCTGGCCCGTTAGCCGCGTCTACCACTACGGCCCGCACGCCTACTCCTCGGTGACTGCCCTGAAAGACGGCACTTTCGCCGTCGCCTATGAAACCAAAACCGACAAGGAAATCCGCGTAGGCACCTTCGGGCGCGAGTGGCTAAAGCCATTCTGCGCCAACTTCGCCCCCGCTAGCGTCAGCTTGGGGGCCGGGGAAAGTACCAGCGTAAGCGTCACTATCCGCAATGACGACGACGTCGCCCTACCGGCTGGGTCCATGCGCCTAACCGGCCTGCCCGAAAACGTCAGCAGCGAGCTGGTAGCCACCCCGGCACTAAAACCGGGCGAGTCTGCCACCGTAAACGTCAAGGTCACCGCCACCAAGGACATTGTGGCTGACACCTACAATGTGGATGCCACCTTGGAGGCAGGCCAGTACAGCCTGCGCGGCTCGGTGGAGCTCAAACTCACCACCCCTGAGCTGATTGCACTGACCGTGGCCGGCGAGCGCAGCGACTACACCCGCGACATCGTAGCCAAGCCCTACCAAGCCGGCGAAAAGCTGCCCTTCCACTGGACCATCGTCAACAACACTAATAAGACCCTGCACATCGATAGCGCCAAGGGGCCCGAGGGCACCGAAATTGAATCTTGCAGCGGCGACATTGAGCCCGGCAAGACCATGTGGTGCTTCACCAGCGGCTATGTGGTAAGCGAGCAGGAAGCCAAGCAGGGCTACCTGGATGCCAAGCTGACGCTGACCTACACCCAGGGTGACAGTCAGGTCACCTACCCGGTAACTCGCTTCGACCAGAACCTAGGTAAGCGCCGGATGCTGCCGGCCGCTCCCACCCCGCAGCCCACCGAGCAGCCTACGCAGAGCCCCACCCCGGCCCCGACGGCGTCGCCCACTGCCACGCCGACCGCTGCGCCTACTGCTGTGCCCACCACTGCACCCAGCCCCACCGCCGCGCCCACGGCTAGCGCTGTGCCCACGGCTAGCGCTGTGCCCAGCGCCAGCCCCATGCCTAGCGCCAGCCCCATGCCTACCGGCAGGGCGGCGCTGAAGCCCTCACCGCTACCCTCCTCGAAGGGTTCAGGGAAGGTAGCTTTCGCCGGTAACAGCGGCACCTCGCACCACGGCTCGCTGGCGGTTACCGGTGTGGCCGGAGGATTAGTGCTGGTAGCCGGGGGGCTAGTGGCCGCCGGTGGGGCGCTGCGCTCTGGCAAACTACGCGACTACCTGCACCGTCGCTAAAACCGACGGCGCATCCGTTACGCGCCCGCGCCTAAGCCGCCAGCCCGGCGAAAAAGTGGCCTAAAACCACGTTAAACCGGGCCTCTGGTGTTGGGGGCAGGTCAGCTGAGACAATTAGCGCATGAGTTGTGCTGAGACTGCTGACCTGCCCCTATCCCGTGTAAACCTAGCTGAGGTAAACCCGCCACTGGCTCTGGGGGTGTTGGACGGACGCTACCGCGCCGCCGCCTCGCCGCTGGTAGACCACCTGTCTGAAGCTGCTTTGAACCGCGCTCGCGTGCATGTGGAAGTTGAATGGCTGATTTACCTCACTGATAACGAGGTTTTGCCGGGCGCCCCTAAGTTCTCTGCCGCTGAGAAGCAGTACCTGCGCGGTATTGTTTCCAGCTTTGGCCGCGCCGAAATTGATGAACTGGCTGAAATTGAGGCAGTCACCCGCCACGACGTGAAAGCTGTGGAGTACCTGCTCAAGCGTCGCCTAGATGCTGCCCCCCAGGTGCTGGGCCAAGACACGGTGCTGCCCCAGGTGCACGAGATTGTGCACATTTTCTGTACCAGTGAAGACATCAACAACCTGGCCTACGCCCTAACCATCCGCTCAGCTATCAAACAGGTGTGGCTGCCGGCCGCCCAGGGCCTGGTGGATGACCTCAGCGAAATGGCGCGCCAGTACAAGGCTGTGCCTATGCTGTGCCGCACCCACGGTCAGCCGGCCACCCCCTCCACTTTTGGTAAGGAACTGGCCGTATTGGCTTGGCGCCTGGGCCGCCAGCTGCGCCGCATTGAGGGCACCGAATACCTGGGTAAGATCAACGGCGCCACCGGCACCTACGGCGCTCACGTGGTTTCCGTGCCGGGAGCTGACTGGGAGGCTGTTTCACGCGGTTTCGTGGAGCACCTGGGCCTGATCTGGAACCCGCTAACCACCCAGATTGAATCCCACGACTGGCAGGCTGAGCTGTACAGCGACGTGGCCCGCTACAACCGTATTGCCCACAACCTGGCCACCGACGTGTGGACCTACATTTCTTTGGGCTACTTCCACCAGCGTCTAAGCGCACAGGGCTCTACCGGCTCCTCCACCATGCCGCACAAGGTCAACCCGATTCGTTTTGAAAACGGTGAAGCCAACTTTGAGATTTCCTGTGCGCTGCTAGATTCCCTAGCGGCTACCCTGGTAACCAGCCGCCTACAGCGCGACCTGACCGACTCCACCACCCAGCGCAATGTGGGCGTGGCCCTGGGCCACTCGCTGCTGGCTATCTCTAATGTGCGCGGGGGGCTGGGCGGCCTGGATGTGGATGAGCGCCGCCTGGCTGAAGACCTAGACGCCACCTGGGAGGTGCTGGGCGAACCGGTGCAGCAGGCTATGCGCGCGGCCGCCGTCGCTGGCGCCACCGGCATGGCTGACCCCTACGAGCGCCTAAAGGAACTGACCCGTGGCAAGCGGGTTACCGGCCAGGCTATGCGTGACTTTATCGCTGGGTTGGGTATGCCTGCCGACGTCGAAGCTCGCCTACTGGCGCTAACCCCGGGCACCTACGTGGGCTTGGCTGAAAGTTTGGTGCGCCACCTAGAGGATTAACTAGGAATAATTCGGGGCATATCCCGGTTGGGCTAGTCGTGCTTGGGGGACAGTTTTAAAGCTGTCTACAGGCCGGCTAGCCCATATTCATAGCTGCCAGCTGCGTTGTGGCTGGGTAGGCAACACATTTAGGAGAAGAAAATGGCTGAAAACATCGACCGCACCACCGTCCTCAAGGTTTCAGGCCTGACCTGCTCTAACTGCGTGCGTCACGTGAGTGAAGAGCTAGAAGAGGTTGAGGGTGTCAAGAACGTTTCAGTAATCCTGAACAAGGGCGGCGTCTCTGACGTAATGGTGGTTTCTGACGTGCACCTAGACGACCAGGCCCTGGCCGACGCCGTCGACGAAGCCGGCAACTACACCCTGGAAGCCATCGAACGCGACGAGTGAGGCGGCGTCTTAAATAATGACTGATATCCAAGAAACCACCTCAACTAGCGCCAGTCACGGCAGCGTAGATTTGAGCGTGGGTGGGATGACGTGTGCCTCCTGCGTGGCGCGCGTGGAGAAAAAACTGAACAAAGTGGCCGGCGTTAACGCTTCAGTTAACCTGGCTACAGAATCAGCCCACGTTGAGCTAAGCGCCCCAGTAGACCCGCAGCAGCTGGTGGCCGTGGTGGAAAAAGCTGGTTACAGCGCCACCGTGACTAAGGTGGAGGACGGCGCCGTCGAGGCTATGCGCAAGCAGGAAGCCCGCCACCTGGCCCACGCCGCTGACCTGCGCCGTCGCCTGATCGTGGCGGCCACGCTATCAGTGCCACTGATGGTGATCTCCATGGTCAGTGCCGCCCAGTTCTATGGCTGGCAGTGGGTTGTGGCCGCACTGGCCCTGCCGGTGGTGACTTGGTGTGCTTGGCCTTTCCACAAGGCCGCTTTCACTAACCTGCGCCACGGCTCCACCACCATGGACACCCTGGTTTCCCTGGGGGTTATTACCGCCACCTTGTGGAGCCTGTGGGCGCTGATTTTTGGGGGCGCCGGCATGCTGGGTATGCGCATGAGCATGGAGTTCATTCCGCGCGCTCAAAGCGAGCACGCCCACATGTATTTTGAGTCTGCCGCCTGGATCGTGACTTTCCTGCTCACAGGGCGTTTGGCGGAGGCGCGGGTGCGTCACCGCTCGGGCGACTCGCTGCGTAAGCTTTTGCAGCTGGGCGCCAAAACTGCTGCGCGGGTTAACGCTGACGGCTCGGTTACGGAAATTCCGATTGACCGCCTGCAGGTGGGCGATCGTTTCCGGGTGCGTCCGGGCGAAAAAATTGCCACCGACGGCGTGGTGGTTGAGGGCCACAGCGCCATTGATGCTTCCTTGCTGACCGGTGAATCTTTGCCGGTGGATGTAAGTGCAGGTGACGAGGTTACCGGCGCCACCGTGAATACTTCGGGCACGCTGGTTGTGCGCGCTACCCGGGTGGGTGCGGGCACCACACTTTCGCGTATCGCCCAGGTGGTTACTGCCGCCCAGGCTGCAAAGGCGCCGGTGCAGCGCCTGGCTGACCGGGTCAGTTCGGTGTTTGTGCCCACGGTTTTAGCTCTGGCTGCTTTAACTTTCCTAGGTTGGCTGGCTACCGGTCATAACGCCCAGGCCGCGATTACAGCGGCAGTGGCGGTGCTGGTAATTGCCTGCCCCTGCGCCTTGGGTTTGGCTACGCCTACCGCCCTGCTGGTGGGTACTGGCCGCGCCGCCCAGTTGGGTGTGGTTATTCGTGGCCCGGAGGTGCTTGAATCTACCCGCCGCATTGACACGGTGGTGCTGGATAAGACCGGTACGGTTACCACGGGGGTAATGCACTTGGCTCAGGCGGTATTTTTCGACGACGCCGCCGAGGTAAGTGATGCTGGCGGCGCTGGTGCTCAGGCCGGTGCTGCTAGCGACGGCGCCACGGTTGTGGACTTGGGGGAGGGTGCCACCCTAAGCCCAGCCCAGCTGCAAACCTTGGCCCTAGCCCAGGCGCTAGAGATTCCCTCTGAACACCCAGTAGCCCGCGCTATTGTGGCGGGCACACAACTAGACGGCGTCCAGGCGCCCCAGATCAGCGAGTTCACTAACCATGCTGGTCGCGGGGTCAGCGCCACGGTAGCCCACGCAGCAGGCCAGGCCACTTACGCCGTCGTCGGTAAAGCCACCTGGCTGAGCCAGCAGGGCGTAAGCCTTGAGCAGGCTGAAGCCCAGGTACGCGCCCTGGAAGACACCGGCGCCACCGTGGTGCTAGTGGCCTCAGGGCCGGATCCAAAATCATTGCGCCTGCGTGCCGCCCTAGCTGTGCGCGACGAGCCCAAACCCACCACCGCCAAAGCCATCAGTGAGCTCAAAGCTATGGGGCTGCGTCCCATCCTGCTCACCGGTGACAATGAGCGCGCCGCCAAGTTCATCGCCGCCCAGGTGGGTATTGATGACGTAATCGCCCAGGTGCTGCCCGAGGATAAACGCGACGTGGTGGCTCGCCTGCAAGGTGAGGGGGCTAATGTGGCCATGGTGGGTGACGGTGTTAACGACGCCGCCGCTCTAGCCCAGGCGGGCGCTGCCGGTTTGGGCATGGCCATGGGTACCGGCTCAGATGTGGCCATTGAGGCCGCCGACATCACGCTAGTGCGCGCCGACCTGGAGGCAGTTGTGGCTGCTATCAAGGTTTCGCGCGCTACGCTGCGCATCATTAAGCAGAACCTGTTCTGGGCTTTCGCCTATAACGTGGCCGCAATTCCGCTGGCCATGGCGGGTTTGCTCAACCCCATGATCGCCGGGGCCACTATGGCTATGAGCAGCGTGATCGTAGTGTCTAACTCGCTGCGACTGCGCCGCGTGAAGTGATCTGACAGTATGAAGTGACATAGAATAGTCTGGCTACTTCGAATTAAAGCGCGCACTTTGGGCTGCTAGCCCGGGTGCGCGCTTTGTTATGCACACTAGATAGTGTCTTGGAAGGTGCAGCGGACAAAATAAAATATCCCTAATGAGCTTCGCTATTTAGCGGGGGATATGTGGGGATATAAGGCCCAGTTTCATAGACTAGCCCCATGACCCAAGCGCCAGATCAATCTGCGGCCGGTAGCGCCGCCGCCACCCCGGATAGCCGGGTAGCTACCGCCGTCGAAAAACCCAGCGCCCCGGCTGAGGCCGCCAACTCGGCCCGCCCAGTTGGTTTTCCCCGAGTAGGCACCACCTCCCAGGCGGAACCACAGCCAACTTTGGTGGAAACCAGCACCCTAACCTTGGTTGACACCCTAGAGCGGCGCGAACACCGCACCCGCGACCTACTATTTGCCGGTGTCTGCGCGCTAGGTCTAGTAACGGTTTTTCTACTGGCTGTGTTCGCCCAGGCAACCACCACCGCTGTCATTTATGACGTACAGACCGTCTTTTCCCAGCTGCTGCGCCGGGTGCTGGTGTTCCCGCTGCAAGCTTTTGAAGGTATCGTCACTTTAGCTCTGCCCCTAGCGTTGATGGGGCGCGCTTTGCTGCATAAGGACTGGTGGCGCTCAGGCCAAGCCCTGATCGCCCTAATCAGTGCTTATCTGCTGTCTGCACTGTTCACATACCTGTTGCAGCTGCCGGTGTTTAACCAGGTACACAACGGCATGATCTCCTACCGCAACCTAAACACCTACGAGATTCTCTCACCCACCTATGCTGCCTTGGCTGCAGTTATTTTGGCTTCCGGTAAACACCAATCCAAGCTGGTAAAAACTTCCTGGTGGCTGCTGGGAATTGTGGTGGGTGTTTCGGTGCTGCGCTCAGCTATTACCCTGCTGGCAGCGGTGGCCTCAGTGCTGTTGGGTCTTATCGCCAGCTACTTAGTGCTTTACATTATGGGTGTGGCCAGCGAAAACGCCACTGGGGTGGCTCTGGCGCGCGGCCTGCGCCGCTGCGGTGTGGACGCTGTCAAGGTGGTGCGTCTAAACCCGTGCCAAGCCCCCCTGCAAGCCTGGCAGGTACGTACCGACTCCCAGCTTGGTTACACCGAGAAAGTACGTGAAAACCCGATCGTTTCCACCCAAGACGACGGCGCCGTCGTCGAAACTGAAACCCCCCAAACCCTGGCCCCAGCCGGCAATGACGAAAAACTTACCCCCTTACCTGACTACAACTGCGCCCACGAGCTGGAGCTAGCCGAAGAACTGTGGCAATCCCAAAGCGAAGACATTCACCGTATCTACGCCGTGTGGGATAAAGATGGCAAACGCTATGACTTGACCGTGATGGATACTGACACGCACGTGGTGGGCTTCCTATCCACCGCCTGGGACACCCTACGCACGCGCGGCCTGGCCCCAGCGAAAAACTATTCGGTGCGCGCCGGCGCAGAAAACACGGTGATGATGAACCAGATGGCGCGCAGTCGAGCCGTGCGCTCTCCGCAAATTCTGGGCGTGGCTGAGGCAGAAGAATCAATGCTGCTGGTCACTGAGCATATTGTCTCTCCGCGCTCATTTGGGCAGTTAGGCGACCAAATCTCTGACGACACTTTGCTGGATTTGTGGACTCAGCTGCGTCGCGCTCACACGGTTGGTCTGGCCCACCGCGCCATCAGTGACCAAAGCGTGCTGGTGGATGCTGGCGACCATATTTGGCTAACCGACTGGGATGACGGCGAGCTGGCTTCCTCTGAGCTTTCACGCCGCATGGACCTAGCCCAAACCCTGGCCCTGGTGGCTCTAAATGTGGGGGTGGAGCGGGCTATTGCATCCGCCTCGCGGGTGCTAGACCGTGATCAGGTGGCTTCTATCGCGCCGATGCTGCAAAAGGTGGTGCTGCCACGCTCTACCCGCGCCGCCATGGGCCGACGCGGCAAGATTTTGCAGGAGCTGCGTGACGCACTGGTGGCGCTGGTGCCCACGGCCCAGGCTGAACCTGCCAAGATTAACCGTTTCTCTGCACGCACTATTTTCATGGCGATTGTGGGTGTGGTGGCGCTGTGGACGGTGCTGGGCCAGATGAACTTCACCCAGATTTCTGCGGCGGTGGCGCAAGCTAATTTCTGGTGGTTCTTGGCGGCCCTGGTGTTCTCGCTGGCCACCTATGTGGGCGCCGGTATGACGCTGGTGGCTTTCACCCCCAACAAGCTGGGCTTGATTCGGGCTACCGAGGTGCATTTTGCGTCTTCTGTGGTGGCGCTGGTGGCTCCGGCCGGTGTGGGCGGGGCGGCCATGAACTTGCGTTTCCTTAACCGTAAGGGGGTGCCGACGGCGGTGGGTGTGGCCACCGTGGCGTTGGTGCAGGTTTCCCAGTTTGCGGTAACTGTGGTGCTGCTGGGTATTTTGGCGGCTACCACCGGTACCTCTTCGGGCCTGTCGCTGCCTTCTGGCTGGGTGCTGGTTGCGGTAGTGGTGGCGATTTTAGTGGCTGCAGCGGCTTTGGCGGTACCGCAGCTGCGCAACTGGATTTGGGTGCATATTGAGCCCACTGTTAAGCAGGTGTGGCCGCGTCTGGTGTGGTTGGCTTCCAACCCCACCCGTATGGGTGTGGGCGTGTTGGGTACCGTGATTTTGTCGCTGGCCTACATTTTGTCTTTCGGGGCTTCACTGTGGGCCTTCGGCTATTCGCTGCCTTTCGCGGTGCTGGCGATTACTTACCTGGCTTCTAACACGGTTGGTTCTGTGGTGCCTTCGCCTGGTGGTTTGGGTCCGGTGGAATTGGCTCTCACCGGTGGTTTGGTTACTGCTGGGGTGCCCAGTGGTGTGGCTGTGTCTGCGGTGTTGGTTTACCGTCTGGTTACCTTCTGGATCCCGATTCCGCTGGGTTACCTGTCCTTGCAGCGCCTGCAAAAGCATGGGGATCTCTAGGCTGGCTGCGTTTTTCGACAGTGCCCTCGGGGTTCCTCGACGGCGCCCTGGGTATCGGGGCCGACGGCGTACTGGGGCTTAGGCTCGATGGTGCCGCGGGGCTTAGGCTTAGCAGCGCCGTTTAAGCGTTTGCCAGGAGGTAAAGGGCAAAAACCAGGCAGGAAATAATAGTGGCGATCCAGGAGATTACCCAGCCGCGATAACCGGCCCGCTTAGATTCTACGATCGCAAAAATCCCCAAAACCATGGTTACGAGAACTACCCCGGGAATCGGGGATAGTAGTAGCGAGGCTAGGGCAATGAAGCAGATTGCTGGAGTTTTTTGCTGCGGAGCGTTATAACCAGCAAAAGCAAATACTTCACGCGGATTTACTTCTTGCGTACCTGGAAACACAAAATCATCGGGAACAATCTGACCCGGGTGGCTGATTTGATTAGCGCCGGCATCACTATTGGGGGGCTGGTGTGTAAATACGCCGGATACGCTCATGTCTTAAGTGTGCCCAGCTGGGCCACGCTGTGCAACATCAACCCAGCTGCCAACTATCAAAGTTGGATCTGTCGGCACACAAACTGGGCGTGCTGCCCCTCGAAGCTGGGCGTGCCGGCACACAAACTGTGCATGCTGACAGCTCAAAGCAGGCGTGCCGGCACGCAAGGTAGGCCTAGCTGGCCACAGCCGTTTTGACTATCCCAGATAGACGTAGGGTCACTTATGTTTCACGTGAAACATAAGTGACCCTAGTGCTATTAGCTAGCGGTCAGTTATTCCTGCTCGTCAGCCTTAGGAGCCTGCTTGTGGCGCTTGGAATAGGCCGGGCCTTCCAGTTCCACACCGGCAGGTGCTGAGGCAGGGGAGGGGCTTTCCAGGTTGGTGCCACGCAGCTTCGAGATAGCGCGCATCAGGTGGTAGATGATGATGGCGCCGAAGGAGCCCAGGGCGATACCGGAGAAGGACATGTCGCCCACTACCCAGGTGTAGTCAGCGATAGCCACAACCATGGCCACAGCCGCAGTGTTGAGGTTTACCGGGTCAGAGAAGTCAACCTTGTTCTGCACCCAAATACGCACACCCAGCATACCGATCATGCCGTACAGGACCGTGGCGGCGCCGCCCAGCACGCCAGCGGGAATGGTGGCAATAACCGCGCCGAACTTAGGTAGCAGGCTCAGCGCCAGGGCAGAAATGCCGGCCACCACATAGGCGGCAGTGGAGTAAACGCGGGTAGCGGCCATAACACCAATGTTCTCGGCGTAGGTGGTGGTACCAGAACCACCGCCGCTACCGGCCAGCATGGTGGAAACGCCGTCGGCAAACAGGGCGCGACCGGTGATGTTGTCCAAGTTCTCGCCAGTCATAGCAGACACGGACTTAACGTGACCCACGTTCTCAGCCACCAGCACCAGCACTACGGGCACAAACACCCCCAGGTACTTAAAGTCAAAGCTGGGAGCGTGGAAGGTGGGTAGGCCTACGACGGCGGCCTTGTCGATAGTGGAGAAGTCAACTTCACCCAGGGCCACGGCGGTGGCGTAACCAATCAGCACACCAATCAAAATGGACAGACGCCCAATGATGCCCTTAAACAGCACCGTGATCAGCAGGATAGAGACAATAGTGACGGTGGCGGTGATAGGAGCCTGCTTAACGTTATTCCAGGCCGAGGGGGCCAGGTTGAAACCAATCAGGGACACAATCGCGCCGGTAACCACCGGAGGCATCAGCTTGTCGATCCAGCCGGCACCCACAAAGTGCACCAGCAGACCAATAACCGCCAGGGTTAGACCCACCGCAATAATGCCTCCCTGAGCTAGGGAGGCCTTGTGCGAGTCAATCAAACCGCCATTAGAAGCGTTGTAGCCAGTAACTGCGCCAATAGGGGCAATTAGGGCAAAAGAGCTACCTAGATAGGAAGGCAAACGTCCGGCAGTAATTCCCAGGAATAGCAAGGTGCCCAGGCCGGAGAAGAACAAAGTAGTAGTAGGGGAGAAGCCGGTGAGCAGCGGCACCAGGAAGGTAGCGCCGAACATAGCTACCACGTGCTGCACACCAATCCCGATGGTGCGCGGCCAGGTTAGACGTTCGTGAGGGGCGACGACGTCTCCCGGCTTTACTGAGCGGCCGTCACCGTGCAGGGTCCAAAAACCTGCCTTAGACATTTACTGTCTCCTGTCGCAATGGAAAAAGGGGGTCCATGCGGCAGAGCCCGTGCGTCTGGCGCGTTCGAGCCTCGTCGTCCGAGCGCTGCCAGACCACCAGTCTAGCCTCAATTTCTTTGCAAGCTAATGCTGCGGCACTAGTAGTTAGGACACAGTCAACGCCAGTGCCGCCGTCGCCCCTAACATCAGCCAAGGCCCAAAAGCGATACGACCCTTAAGCTTCAACCTGCCGCTAAGCAGCAAACCCAGCGCCACCAGGCCACCAAAGAAAAATCCCAGATACAAACCCATTAGCAAGGTGCTCCAGCCGTGCAAAGCCAACAGTGGCCCCAGTACCACATACAAATTGGCGTCGCCCATACCAATGCCCGGAGCTCGCCCCCACAGCTGCGGCAGCAAGCTCAATGCGGCCAGAGCGATATACACCAGGACGCCCCCGCCTAAAACCCGCAGTAAGTCACCAGTGCGCAGGGGAGTGACGACGTCGTCGAGACCGGTAAGCGATAGCTGCGGTCCCAGCCAGGCTAAACCCATCCCGAAAAGCAGCACTGCGCCGGCAACTAAAAGCAGACGAGTGGGTAGGTGTTGCACGCGCCAGTCCACTAGGGCGGCAGGGATCAGGGCGGCTAGTACCGGTACGGGCAGGGATAGCGACGTCGCCGCAACCGGGGCGCCTAAGGACTGGGGTAGTGACAGAGCCCCCACCAAAAGCGCCCCACCTAGTAGCACGCTAACCGCCATGCCTCGATTGGTTAAAGCGGCTACTAACAGCAGGTCTTTGGCGGACCAAGCTTCACGGGGAACATCGCCCACAGCCTTTATATAAGCGCGGGCCCATGCTGCCAGCTTGAAGTAGGTTAATGCGCTAACAACCCCTAGCTGTAAGAAGGTGAATATAAGCGCAAGCAAAAAAGGTCACTTCTTGCCCTCGGAGGCGGCCGCAGTGGGCTGAGAGCAACCGGCGGGGGCAGTAATGGGCGAGCCGGACTTAATAGCAGCCATTTCCGCAGCAGACTTGATGCCGTGGTTGTACTGGGCACCCAAAACTACGTTAACAGTGGTGTCTGAGGAAGAGGCGCGCGGGTCCTGCTGGACCACTACGGTGCCGCTAAACACCTGGGCCACGGTGTAAGCATTAGTGATACCAGCTGGGCCGGCGGTGAGCAGCACATTGCCATCGTAGGCGCCCTCAGCCCAGTCACCAGTGCTAAGTACGGTTAAACCGGTGTCTTTCAAGTTGGTCTCGGCGCTACCGGCCAAACCGGCCTTCTTGGTGCCGTTGTAGATATTGACGCTAATGTCGGTTATCTCGCCGGTAACCGCCTGAGCAGTGGGGCACACCGGGATGCGCTTAATTAGCGTAGGGGTGGGCACGGCTTGGAAACCGGGGTCTGGCACTTTGACTAGTCCAGTGCCTACGACCAAACCGAAGGCCGTAGCAATAACCATTAGAACTAGACAGGTACCGATAATGACGCTTTGGCGCTGAGCCATGCGGGCGCGGTAGTTCGCTTTTGTTTCAACCTGAGGCACCCCTCCAGGTTAACCGATAAGGGCAGTTTGAGGGGGCCTGGTCATTACAATTTCACCAGTGAAATGCTTGGTGTCTTAAACCGAGGAAGCCTGAAAATTCTCTGCTGGCGCGGGGAAATAGATCTAAAAAGGTGTCTGTTAAGTGCGCTTTAGGGTAGCTGACGCAAAATAGGGTGGGCGGTTATAGGTCTGACAACTTTGTGGCAAGCTGTCACAAAAATTCATCTAAAGCTAGTAAAAATGGCACTGAGCTGCACAGACGTTACCACCTCAGCCCTGAGTAAGTCTGAGTATAAATGCCCAAAATCGCTAGTGGATCACGTCACAGGTGTGGTAAATTAGTCAATAATCAGCCCTTTGACGGCTACCTGATCCCCAAACGAGGAGACGCAATATGGAAGACAGCATCATTGCGCGCATCCCACTCTTCGAGCGTATGTCGCCTGAGGAGCGAGAAGAGCTACGTGGCATGATGTCGCAGACAACTCTGCGCCGTGGTGAAGTTCTATTCAATGAAGGTGACTCCGGCGACCGCCTATACATCCTGCTCACCGGTAAGGTGAAGCTAGGTCACACCTCTGTTGACGGCCGTGAGAACCTACTAGCGGTCCTAGGCCCCGGCGAAATAGTCGGCGAGCTAACCCTATTTGATCCGGGCCCGCGCTCTGCTACTGCTACTGCTGTGGCCACCACTGAGCTACTGGCTTTAGAACACAACCAGCTAATGGGTTTCATTGACTCCCACCCCACGCTAGCCAAGGACATGCTGCGCGCCCTGGCGGTACGTCTGCGCCTCACCAACATTGCCCTGGCTGATCTGGTATTCTCCGATGTTCCCGGACGTGTAGCCAAAGCCCTGTTGGATCTGGCTGAGCGCTTTGGTGCACCCACTGAAGATGGCATCCACGTCCCCCACGACCTAACCCAGGAAGAGCTAGCTCAGCTAGTTGGAGCTTCGCGTGAGACCATCAACAAGTCTCTAGCTGAGTTCAGTTCTCGTGGTTGGATCCGCCTGGAGGGGCGCGCTGTAACCCTTATCGACGTCGAGCGTCTCAAGCGCCGCGCCCGCTGATAAGCGCCCATAAGCTGATAAACGCGCATAAATAGCGCCCATAAGCTTTAGTGCCCGGTCGTATTAATTACGACCGGGCACTGATTTATCTGTACTAGTTTTCTGCGCTAGCGATAACTAGTTGGTGGGACGCTTGAGGTAGGCGATTAGGTTTTCGGTGCCTGCCGGGCCGGGAACAATTTGGACTAGTTCCCAACCGTCGGCGCCCCACTGGTCCAAGATTTGCTTAGTTGCGTGCGTGATTAGCGGCACGGTTGCGTATTCCCAAGTAGTCATGGCTACACCCTACCTGTTAGTGGGATGAAAGAGTGGGTGTGGGGGGCTTTGAAGTGGTCTGATCTTAGGCTGCGGCGCGAGTGGGGGTGGTGTGCGAGACGCTCTCGCTCAGGTTGGGCTTGCGGCGCAGTAAAGAGGTGCGGGCGGGCTTACGTAACTGGCGGATTTCCTCCGCCAGGGCGTCGTCGCTGGAGAGCCAGGCAGCCCAGTCAGTGATGTGAGGCATGTTGCGGGCCAGGGCGCGGCGTTCGCGTTCAGTTAAACCGCCCCAAACTCCAAAATCGGTGTCGGCGTTAAGAGCTTCAGCCAGGCACTGCAAACGCACCGGGCAGGAGTAGCACAACTCGCGTGCTTGCCTTTGCTCGGCGCCCTTTCCAAACAGCAGGGTGGTGTCTATGCCGGCACACGCTGCCAATTGGGTCCAGGAATGAATTTCGTTATTCATTTTGGAACTACTTTCATTTGTCCAGGCGAGCACTTCTTTGTTACTCAGCTCACCCCAGACTCTACGCCTGTTTGTCCGCGGATTCAAATTCTCGCTGCACGTTATTTCAAAATTTCCCAAAACGGCACAAAAATGGGTCTAGAGAAGGTATTAGTCCTAACAAAAATTTTGGCCTACGTGCCAGAAGTGTTACCAAGCCGCTCTGTCTCATTGCTTGCCCCATGACGTAGGCTAGGGACTATGTCGAAGTCTGCTAGCTCGAGAGTCTCCCTGTCCTCTCCCCGGGAGCTACTTGCCGCACTACTCTCATTCTTTATGTTGGCCGTTGGTGGCGGTGTGTTCGCCGCCGGTTTTGCGCTGCCCTTCGTGGGAGCGGCTTCAGTTCTCACAGATGCCTCAGTGCAGCTGTTTGATGAGCTGCCTAGCGACTTCAACGTGCTTCAGCCCTCCCAGATCTCCTATCTGAAGGGCTCTGATGGGCAGACCATCGCCCAGTTCTATGCGGAAAACCGTATTGTGGTGCCGCTAGCCAAGATTTCTAAGAACGCCCGAAACGCTATCGTGGCCGTTGAGGACAAGCGTTTTTACAAGCACAAGGGTGTGGACCTGTCGGGTATGTTGCGTGCAGTAGTCACCAACGCCGCTGGTGGCTCCACCCAGGGTGCCTCTACCTTGACTCAGCAGTACGTCAAGAACGTGCTAATTGAGGCTGGTTTACAGGCCAGTGACCCCGAGGCGGTGGAGGCTGCTCGCGCCGCCACCCCGGCTCGTAAGCTGCGTGAAGCCAAGTATGCGCTAACGCTGGAAAAGCGCTACACCAAAGCGCAGATCCTGGAGGGTTACCTCAACATTGCAGCCTTCGGTCCTTCTACCTACGGTATTGAGGCTGCTAGCCGTCACTACTTCTCTCACAGCGCCGACAGCCTAACCATTGGTGAGTCTGCACTGCTGGCCGGTATGACTAACTGGCCTACCCGTTACGACCCCATCACCAACCCTGAGGCGGCTAAGACCCGTCGCGACTGGGTGCTGCAGAAGATGCTCGGCGAGCAGTTCATTACTCAGCAGCAGTACAAGGAAGCTACCAACCAGAGCATTGACTCTATGCTGAAGGTGACCAATGCCGTCGGCGGCTGTGGTTCAGGCTCTAGCGGCGTAACCAAGAGTGCCGCCTACTTCTGTGAATACGTGGTGCGTGAGATCCTCACCAACGACGCCTACGGTAAGGATGAGGCTACTCGCCGTCAGGTGCTGCTACGCGGTGGTCTGCAGATCACCACCACCTTGGATATGGCCAAGCAGCAGGCCGCTTACGACACCATGGCTAACTGGCTGCCCACTGGGGATGAGTCCAACGTTAAGGGTGCACTAGTGTCTATCGAGCCGGGCACCGGCAAGATCATCACCATGGTGCAAAATACCAACTATGGTGAGCCCAGCAATGATGACCCCACCGCCACTAAGCTGTCCTACGCGGCCGACTCTAAGCACGGCGGCTCTAACACTGGTGGTTTCCAGCCTGGTTCATCCTTCAAGCCGATTGTTTTGGCCCAGTGGTACCAACGGGGCATGTCTGGCTACACGGTGCTAGGCGGTGCCCCCCGCACCTTCACTACCGGTGACTTCCACGCCAGCTGTGACCCGGGTTTCGCCATTGAAAACTGGAACGTGGATAACGCTAATGCTTCAGAAAACGTTAACCACACGGTTATTAACGCTACTGCCCTGTCGGTAAACGTTAGCTACGTATACATGCTTAGCCGTATGGACCTGTGCGCGGTCACCGCTATGGCTAAGGATCTGGGTATAACCACGGTTGATGGCGGGGAAATCGACCACAACCCCTCCATGGTGCTGGGCACCATGAACGTAGCTCCGATCACCATGGCCAATGTTTACGCCACCTTCGCGGCTCACGGCACCTACTGCCCGCCCACCGCCATCACCAAGGTAACCAAGGATGACGGCACTGAGATCAAGGTCCCCTCAACTGCCTGCCGTCAGGTTATGGACCCCACTCACGCAGATCAGGTGGCATTGACCCTGACTTATGTAATGAAGGGGAACGGTACTGGCGCAGCGGCTGCCCTTAACCGGCCTAGCGCAGGTAAGACCGGTACTACCGAAAAGATGGATAACGCCTGGTTCGTGGGCTTTGTGCCGCAGCTGTCCACCGCCGTGTGGGTAGGCCACTCTGAGGGTAACTTCCACATGGACGGCCAGGTTATTGGTGGTCGCTACTACTCCACCATGTACGGTTCTGACCTGCCCGTCCCGCTGTGGCGCGACTACATGAACTCGGCTCTTTCGGGCACTGAAGTTCAGCAGTTCAACCAGGTCAGCCTGGGTGGCAACAACGCCGTCGGCAACACCGGGGCTACCCCCCAGGGCAACACCGGCAACAACAACAATAACAACAACAACGGCAATAACAATGGCGGTACTAACAACAACGGTACCGGCACCAACGGCAACTACAACAACTCCCAGGGGGGCAACACCACCACCAACGGTTTGAATGCTGACAACTCCACCGGCACCCCCCAGGACCGTCGCAACAGCGGGAACGGCCAGTGAGTGCGCTTAAACAACTAGCCTGCGCCGTCGGCACTGTCGGCGGCGTGGGGGTGGCAACCCTAGGGTGGAGCCTAATCGAGGCTCGCTGGCCGGTGCTGCGTCGCATTGAGGTGCCCGTACTGGCCCCCGGCTCGGCGCCCATCAAGCTGCTGCATATTGCTGACCTGCACCTAACCGGCGCCACCAAAGCCCGGGTGGCGTGGGTGCGGGCCCTGGCAGATATTGAGCCAGACCTGGTTATTAACACCGGCGACAACCTGTCCACCCTGGGGGGCGTAAGCGCCCTAGGTGAGGCCCTGGAGCCGCTACTGGCCTTCCCTGGAGCCTTTGTGCTCGGTGATCACGACCGTCACGGCACGGTTTTCCGTTCACCCACCCGCTACCTGCGCCGCGATCCGCGTAGCAATGATGATCCGGTTGCTGACTTGCCTGTACTGCCCTGGGAGGAAGTACGTGACATGCAGCTAGCTGGCGGTTGGAAAGACCTGGATAACTGCCGCGACACGGTGGAAGCGGCCGGTCAGCTCATCGAGCTAGTGGGTGTGGCTGATGCTCACGCCGACGACGACGCCTTCCCGGAGCCTGTAGCTGCGGGGGAGAGCGCTGCGGGGGGCGCTAGCGCCGCCGTCGTGAAAATTGGCGTAACCCACGCCCCCTACCAGCGCGTGCTAGACCAGATGGTGACCGACGGCGCCCAGCTAATTTTGGCTGGACACACCCACGGAGGCCAGCTGTGCCTACCCGGCTATGGGGCGCTAGTGTCAAACTGCGACCTACCCCCAGCCCAGGCCAGCGGCCTAAGCACCTGGCCTGCTAGCTTCAAAGCCATCCACAAGGGCACTGCCCCAGCTAGCGAGGATGGCCAGGCCTACCTGCATGTCTCGGCAGGTTTGGGGACCAGCCCCTTCACGCCGGTACGCACCGCCTGCCGCCCTGAAGCCACCCTGCTGACCCTCACGGCCCGCTAAGCCGGCCCTCACCGCCCGCTAAATAGCTGTTTGTAACGCGCTACACATCCCAAGTTTGGGTTGCAATTGGCTTTAAGGTTGCTAAACACGCTATGATAGGCAGGCACCACGGGGTGTGGCGCAGCTTGGTAGCGCGCTTCGTTCGGGACGAAGAGGCCGCAGGTTCAAATCCTGTCACCCCGACTCATAAACTGCGTCTCAGGAGTAAAGCTCCTGAGACGTTTTGTTTTTAACCATTGTCATAGTGTGCGTTGCTGATGGTTACTGGTAGCGTGCAATGTATGCACACCGAATCGGCACCCGCAACCGCGCGTTTACCATTCCTTGTGGCTGTTTGCCGTCCCACCGGAGACATTGCCACTGATGAGTTAAACACGCTGCGAATGTACGGGCGCCTAGGTGATGAGGATCTAGAGATCATGGATCTACTAGACACCGATGCATGTGAGCCGGAAACCCTAAACCTGCAACGCGACTACAGCGGGGTAATCATTACGGGTTCTCCCTTCGGCTTCCACGGCGAGGACAAATCCCCAGAACATCAGCGCGTAGAGCGGCGTGTACGTGCGCTAGCTAAGCGTCTGATCGACCAAGACTTCCCCACCCTGGGTATCTGCTTTGGCTTGCAGGCGCTGAGTCTAGCTAGCGGCGGCAAACTGGTAGACGGCTTCGGGGAGGACCTACAGGCCCCCCGTATCAGCCTTACCGACGACGGTCACCGCGACCCGCTTACCGCCCACGCAGGCCCAGTTTTCTACTCCTACACCGGCCACTCACAGGCTGTAGGGATACTGCCCAAGGGGGCCTCCATCCTCGCCACCGGGGACTTTTGCCACGTGCAAATGCTGCGCTGGGGTAAAAACGTTTACGGCACCCAGTTCCACCCCGAAATCACCCGTAAAGGTATGCATATCCGCATCAACACCTACGGGGACACCTACTACCCTGCCGACCAGAAGGCCGCCGTCATAGCGCGTTGCGACAGTGCTGATGTACTCAGCGCTAACCAGCTCATCACCCGCTTCGTTGAGCGCTACCAACGCACCGCCTAAGCACACACTGCGCCTAAGCTGGCCCAAAACAAACGGCGCCATATAAGCCCTCAAGCAGGGGCGGCGTCGTAGAGGAGAAAAAATGGCCATCGACTTTGCCAAGTCGGACCGTAGCAGCATTGGCGTGGAGTGGGAGCTTCAGCTAATTGACTGCGACGACGAAAACCTACGCCAATGCGGTGACTGGGTAATTGACCAGCTCCACCGCGCCCACCCCGACACCCCGCTGGTGCATGGGGAGATGCTACGTAACACGGTGGAGCTAGTTTCGCGCAAACAGTTCTCCGTGGCCGCCTGCGCCGCCGACCTGCAAGAAGGCATCGAGCTGCTGCGCCCGGTGCTAGAACCGCTACGCATCGACCTGGCCAGCGCCGGTTCACACCCGTTTGCTGACCCGATTTTCCAGCGCGTGTCAGACTCGGCCCGCTACGCTGAGCTAGTTAACCGCACCCAGTTCTGGGGCCGGCAAATGCTGCTATTTGGCACCCATGTGCATGTGGGCATTGAGGACCGCGCCAAGGTCATGCCGATCTTGAACTACCTGGCCACCAAACTGCCGCATATGCAGATCCTCAGCGCTTCCTCCCCGTTCTGGGCGGGTGTAGACACTGCCTACTGCGATAACCGCGCCATGGTGTTCCAGCAGCTGCCCACAGCGGGTGTGCCGCGCCTATTTGAGCGTTGGCAGGACCTGGAGCACTACACCGACGACATGCTCAAAACCGGCGTGATCGACCACTTCGACGAGATCCGCTGGGATATTCGCCCCTCGCCGCGCCTGGGCACCATTGAGGTGCGCGTGGCCGACGCCGCCACTAACTTAACCGAGGTTCGCGCCATTGCCGCCCTGGTACATGCCCTGGTAGAAACCGCTTCACGACGCCTAGATAAGGGTGAAACCCTAGAAACCATTTCGCCCTGGTTCCTGGATGAAAATAAGTGGCGCGCTGCCCGCTACGGCATGGAAGCGATTTTGATCGAAAACATCCACGGCGATGAGGCGCTCATTACCGATACCCTGCCGCTACTGCTTAAAGAGCTGGAGCCTGCCGCTGCAGACCTGGGCTGTCTAGATGACCTTGCCATCTTGGACGACATCAGTCGTAACGGGGTGGGCTACCAGCGTCAGCGCCTAGTGGCCGCTAAATTCGGCACTTTGGATGCGGTAGTGGCCCATATGCGCGCCGAAATGGCTGCCGGTAAACCCATCAGCCCAACCAACTTTGAGTACGACAATGAGGCTATTTTTGGTGCTACACAGCACCACCACACCATCACCCGCTAGCGCGCTAACGCTTGCTACGCGGTGGCGCTAATGCCCTGCTGCGCGGGCGGTGCCCTGGCCGACCTTTAGCTGGCCCGCTGGCCGTTAACCAGGTGGCCCTCAGACGGCGCTAACGCGCTAACACGCACAAAACGTAACTGGCCCCCGGACTTTAAGTCCGGGGGCCAACGCTGCCCGCTAACAGGTTATTTTTTGGGGTTAGCTAACCAGGCTGCTCAAAGGCTACTTTTTGGTGTTGGCGCGATCCATCACTAGGCGCTCGCGGCGTCCAGCGCGACGGGTAGAGTGCGAAACCACGCCCAGCATGATCAGGAACAGGCCAATGATCACCAGGCGGCCGCTGACGCCGTCGAGAAGAATAGCCTCAGACAAGATCCGGCCAAAGCGCGACTGCAAAGCCATATTGGCCAGGAAATCACCCAGGTACTGCTTGGTAATCGAAGGCACCACCACAAAGGGCAAGCCAATCAGCAAGGTAGCAATACCGGTGACGAAGGTGCCCAGGGAAGAGCGGGTCGCCGTCGCCATCACCACGATCAGCAGCACTATCGCCATGCCTAGCTCAATGATGCCGGCGGTGGAGAAGACCTTAGGCCAGCCATCAGCCAAAGCGCCGGTGAGGGCGTTAGCGGCGGTGTGCATCAAGAACCAGGCGATCGGGAACAGCACCAGGGCCAGCAGGGTGCCACCCCAGTGGGCGGCAGCGCGTGAGGCGGGCTTACCGACCACGGTGGAGCCAGCCAGCAGCACGTCGTCGTCAACATCGTCGCCAGAGTCAGACTGGTTAGCCGAATCGTTGAAAGCAGCGGTGCGGGTGGAGGCGAAAATCGCGCTAGAGGGGCTGGGAGCCACCGGGGCCAGATCCGCAGAGTCTGCCGTGGCCAGGTGGTCTAGGCGCTCAACCCCTACGGGGGAGGTGCTGGTAACTACTGGCTTAACAACCTCCTCCAGCTCCATGTCGGCGGCGTCCATGATGGTGGTTTCAGTGTGGTCACTGGCCACCACCTCATCGTCAGCAAAGTCAGCCTTAGTCGCTTCAGGCTGCTCAGGAGCCGGGGGAGCCGGCGGCTCGGGTGCATCTGCAGCTGGGGTGGTCTTGCTGAGCTCGTTGCTGGCTGTGTCCGTGGCGCCGGCAGCCGGGGTGACGGGGACAGTCGCCGCTGAGGTGACTGGCACGGCTGGGGCTGGAGTAGCCGCAGACGGTAGGGTAATGCCCACGCTAGAGGCGGCAGAGGCGGCAGAAACCGCAGAATCGATAGAGAAAGTGGACTCTGCCGACAAAGCCGAGCTCACCGTGTGCGGCGGGGTAGGAATGCTGATAGCAGAGGGAGCATCAAAATCGGTAGGCAGCGGGATAGCAGCAGCCTCAACTTCATGCGCGTCATTTAGCTCCTGGACGCTGTCTACAGACTCCTGGTCTGCCTGGTCTGCCTGGGCGGCGCTTTCTTGGGCGGTGCTTTCCGGGGCGACGTCGTCGCTAGCTGAGGCCGGGGAGGTCGCAGTGGAGCTGTGCTCTAGGCTAGAGGGGGCACTAGCGGCGCTCACGCTAGAGCTGGTTTCCGCAGCAGAGACAGTCTCAGCGGCAGAAGCGCTCTCAGCAGCCGAGGTTGCGCTAGCAGAGGCGGCGCTAGCTGATACGGCACTAGCGGCAGAGAAGGAATCCGGGATCAGATCCTCACGCACCACCGGCACCTGGATGGTTTCATCGTCGCTATCCTCATCAACAGGCACAGGCTGAGGCACGGCAGTAAACAGGCTACGACGACGCACCGCGCCAGAGCCAGGGTTAGCAGCGCCGGCGTCAGCAACAGCCGGCTTGACGGCGTCGGCCAGTTCCGGGGCATTAGCTGAGGCAGCACTAACGGGAGACTGAGCAGTAACTGAAGCGGCAGCAGCACTGGCCGCAGTCAGCGCACTAGCGCCGGTAGACGCAGTGGCGCTGGTGGCAGCCGTGGTGGCATTAGCGCGGCGGGCAGCAGAGTCAAAAGTGCCAGAAGTGTGGGCATTTTCAGCGTTAGTGTAGCGACGGCCAGTAGCCTGCGGGGTGTTAGCCAGCATGGCTGGCACACCATTGTTAGCCAAAGAGCTCGCGGGCACGTGCACCGAAGGGGTGGTACCCAAAACCGGGCCGTTAACCGGTGCGCTGGGAGCTGACTTGGGGGCCTGGCTGGGTGGCATAGCCGGGGCAGAGGCGGCGCTAGGGGCACCAGACTGGGCTGAAGCAGCGCTAGGGGCGGCGTCGGGAGTAGCGCCAGAGCGGGTACTGAGCGGGGCCGAACCGGCTGAATCCGGGGTGGGCGCAGAAACCGCAGCTCCAGCAGCCTCAGGTGCAGCCGCAGAGGCAGCTGAAGGCACAGCGGCGCTAGAGGCGCTGACCGCAGAGTGGGCACTACCGGCAGAGCGGGCACTCAAAGCAGAGGAGGCGCTGCCAACCGAGTAGGCGCTAGGAGCGCTCAAAGCCGAGGCGGCGTTGGCCTCAGCGGCAGAACTGGCGGTGTAACCGGCTACCGCAGCAGCGGCACTGGCAGCACTAGCGGCTGAAAGTGAAGAAGCTGGAGGTTCGTCGTCGAAAAGATGCGCATTATTTTTACGCATCATAGGGCGCAGCTGGGCCTCGCCTTCGTCGTCGTCCCAGATGCTTGCGTTGGGCCGATTAGTACTCACAGCGTCTCCTTGGGCAAAAGCTATAGCGCAAGCAAAGGTATCCCTTATTTTTTGCGTTAACTACCAGGCACGCCGTAAAACCGCGCAAATTGCCTGAATATGTGTCTAAAATAATGTTTTTGCTAAAAATATTTAGGTCTGGATTAATGGATTAAGCAGCTGCTTTATTAGTTTCCGCAGCTAACTGCGTAGCCATTTGGGTGCGCCCGGCCTGGCGGGCCCAGTGTGAGCCGCGTGCCAGCGGTGACATCACTGCCGCCAAGAAAATCCACACCACCGGATCAATGACGATATAGCTGGCTGGGTCAGTGAACAGCGGGTGTTTGATACCCAGCAAAATTCCTGCACATAGCACCAGGTAGAAAGCGAAAATTGTGCCCGCAGTGGCGGCTGTACCGGCGGTGGAGTTGCCGCTTAAGGCCCCCACACTCAGTAGCAACAGTGCCCCAGCTACCAGCGCAAACAGCACCTTGCCGTGGCTGAAAGTGTGGGCGTTGGCGGCAAAAACATCCGCGCCAGAGACTACTCCGGAGCTAAAACCGGTAGCTACCAGCGCAAAAACCGTAAGCAAAGGGGTGATTACCAAAGAAAGCAGGTGGTCAGATTTACGCGACGGCGGCGGCAGCGGCACCTGCCCGGGCTGCTGGTCCAGCTTGGCCATCTGCTGGGCGTAAACCGCCTCACGTCGCCCAGCACGGCGAGCACGGCGCATACCCATGGCCCCACCAAATAGCAGCATGGCGCAAACAAAGGAAATCAGCCCCAGGGTGAAGTATTTTTGCAGCCACAGCAGCACTAGGGAGCCGCCTAGCAAAAACACCCCGGCAGCCACCGCCCCCAGCGAGGAGTTGCGGGCATAGTAGCGCTCAACCCAGCGGCAAACCGCGAAAGCTGCCACCGCCAACGGCAAGGCCAGCAGGTACTGTTCGCCCTGGTGGCTAAAACCAAAGTTAGGGCCGTGGTATTTGACTACAAAGGTAGCCAGGGCCATCACCCAGGCCCCTTGCGCTAAGCCAAAAATGCTTGCGGTTATGTGACTCCTGCGCCGCCCGTGGGGGGCTGAGTCGGCAACTTGCTGCGTAGTGGGGTGGGTGGCCTCGGTACTCACACTTAGAGCCTAGCGCGTAGGCTTTGATTTGTGAGCACTAATGCCCTTATTGACGCCTGTTTGGCACTGGCCCGTGAAGAACGTGTAGCGGCTGCGAGTGAGGCTTTATATGAGGCTTCAGCGCAGCTGCGGTGGCAGGAGGCGCTGCGTAAACGTTGGCGTGAGGCCCGTGCGGAGGCTAGTGTGCGCGCGGCGGTTAGTGGCGCGGCCATTGAAGGGGCGGTGGTTAGCGCTCAGGCTTTGCGTGAACAAATTGCCACCGGACCTAAGGGGGCGGGGGCGCATGCTTCCAGTAAGGATCCGGCTTGGGATGCGGCTACCGGCTTGTGGCGGGCACACAGCCGCCTGGTTGGTTATATGCCTGATTTGGTGGGGCGTACTCGTCCGGTGGTCCCGGCGACGGCGCAGCTTATGGCAACTTTGCACCGTGACGTTGCGGGGCCGCTGGCAGTTGGGGGCTTAATCAGTGAGGCGGTGGTGGGCTGCCCACGCGAAAGTGGGCAGGGGCTTGAAAACCAGTCGCTTGAAGGTGGCGGGCTGCTTGAGGGCGGAAAGGCGGCACTTGAAGGCGGCGGGCTGCGTGAAAATGGAAAGACGCTGCTTGAAGGTGGGCCGGGGCCAAACCTGGGTGGCCAGGAGCTGCGTGAGCGCCTAGCGCAGATTGTGGCTTTAGTTGACACCCCAAACCTGCCGGCACTGGTGCGCGTGGCGTTGGTGCACGCCGAAATGCTTACAGTGCGCCCCTTTGCTTTAGCTAATGGGGCGCTAGGGAGGCTGCTGGTGCGGCATTTGAGTGTGCGCGACGGGCTAGACCCCACTGGGGTAAGTGTCAGTGACTATTACGCGGGACGTGTACCTGGAGCCTACGCTGAAGCCGCCCAGGCCTATGCCAGTGCCAGTTTGGAGGGAGTGGTGGCCTGGATTATTTGGCAGGCTGAGGCGCTGCTGGAGGGGATGCGTCAAGGCAGTGAGCTCTCACGCGCCGTCCAGGCCGGCACCACGCAGCTCTAAACGATGCCGAGGCTAACTGACTTAAAACTTTCTGGCGGACACGCAAAAGCCCGCCAGCGGCGCCGTCGTAACTGAACGAGCACCAACTGGCGGGCCAAAGGGGTCGGTTTAGTGGGCCAGACCCTTCGCGTTAGCGGGCTGGTTTAGGGGCCATGCCTGGGACTAACGCGCCGGGCCCGGAGATTAGCGGGCCGAGCAAGAGTTGGGGCTAAGCCCATCCAAAACCAGCATGGTGAACACCAGCGACTGCTTGAGGTGCTCGCTAGCGCCGGCAGCGTGCGACTTGGCGTCGTTGGGGGTGAAAGTCACCCGCGCACCGCGAGCGCACCAGTCGCTAGCCAGGGTGGAACCCACCTGGTAGTCGATGACGTCGTCGCCGCGCCCGTGGGTGAGCAGTACAGGCATGGTGGGCTTTAGGTTACCGATGCGCTGCTCGGCCAGCATGGTGCGGTAGGGCTCTTGGGCCATGAGCTGGTTCACGTCGGTGCCGTCGCTGGTCAGCTGGGATAGGCGGGTGCCGCTGTAGAAGCTGCCGCCCATGACGCAGGTGTTGGTGGCGCGCTGCATTACCTGCTGGCCGTGGGGTGACAGCGGCAGGGTGACGCCGTAGCTGGTGGTTAGGCCTTTGAGGGCGTAGAGCTCGAATAGGGCGGATTTGCCGCCGTCGAGTTTGGCGGGCAGGGCGCTGAGGTTGGCCGGGACTGCACCTGCGGCTGCGCCCTTGATGTTCAGTTCGGGGGCGTAGGTGCCGGCTAGTTCGGCGGCGCTGGCTGCGGCCCCGCCACCTTGGGAGTAGCCGTTAATTACGATGGGGTTGTTTTTGCCCAGGTCCCAGCCTTTTAGCTGGGTGGCGGCGCGGGCTGAGTCTAGCACGGCGTGGCCTTGGGAGACGCGGTCCATGTAGGTGTGGGCGCCGGGGGTGCCTAGGCCTTCATAGTCGGTGACTACTACGGCGTAGCCTTTTGCCAGGAAGGACTTAAAGAACAGTTGTTCATAGTCGCCGATAGAGTTGGCGATGTTCCAGGAGGGGGCGCAGTCGTCGCTGATGCCCTGGGTTCCTGGGGCATAGGCGATGATGGGGCGCTGGCCTTTACCGCTCCAGGCGCGTTTGGGTTCAATCACGATGCCGCTGACGGCAATGTCTTTGCCAGTGCGGTTTTTGGATGAGTAGAGGATGCGCTGGGCTTTGTAGGGCCCAATTTTGCTGATCCCCAGGGTGTTGATGCCGCTGACGGCGGCTTCTTGGCGCAGTAGCTTGCCCGGGGTGCCGTCTAGGGTAGCGGAGTTGTAGTAGAAGGGGCGGGCGACGTCGCCGTTGGGGTCTTTGCTGAAAACTCCAGCCTGTGCGGGGCTGGTGGGGGCTAGGGCGGCGGCGCCTAGCATCAGGGTGGTTAGTGTGGCCAGGGCTGGGCGTAGCCAGCGGGCGGCGGTTTTGGGGGCAGCTTTGGGGCTGCCTGCGCGGCGCGAGCTTAGCTGCGGTGGGCGCAATTGGGTTTTAAACACGCGATTACCTCGGCTTTAGGAAGTTTCAGGGGTGTGTTGTGAAGTGTAAAAGCGCAAGCTGAAAATTTCCCGAGTTAATCCACAAGTGGGTAACTTTTTGACCCCATGCTTTTTATCCACAGCCTGGCAGCGCCCTGGGGCCTGGTGGGGGCAGGGTGTTGAGCATGGTTTTAAGTGTCGAGTTAAGCGCGACGGCGCCCAGCCCACCTGAGGGCGGCGTTGGCGCAGCAACTGCATGTGCTTGTCAGCCCAGCCCGCCCGGGGCTGGCCGTAGCGTAGGCCCTTTGGTGCTGGGGTTTGGCTGCCTTGAGTATTTAGAGCAGCTGCACTGCCACCTGCAAATAGCCGGCGTGGAAGCTTTCATCCAGGTGCCGATGCAAGCTGCAGGCGAGGGCAGGGTTAATGGGGTTGATGCGCTACATATGGCCGGCCAGTTCGCTTACCTTAGCCAAAACTGTCTAGAAAGCTGCCTGGGAGTATGCCAGCCGGGTTTAGCGTCCCATGCCCGGGGCTTACTGGACCAGTTAGAGGGGCGCGCCGACGCCGTCGAGCTAATAGAACTGAACCTACCCACCCAGGTGGAGCGGCTATACCGGGTGCTGCTAACTAAACAGGCCAGCTGGACGGGCCAGGTGGTGTTTGTGTGTGGGGCGGTGGGTGGAATCGGGGCCACCTATAGCGCCGCGCTACTGGCATGGGCTGGGAGAGAGCTAATTCGTGGCGGCGTGCCGCAGCTAGCTCGGCGTCGAGACCAAGACACATATTCGCAGCCGCAGGGGCCAGGCTTTGGCTCGCCAGCCGTGCAGGCTACGGTGGATGCGGCCCTGGTGGACGCCAACCCCTACGGTGGCCTGGATCTATACCTGGGGAGCGGCTACTGTCAGGGCGCCAGCTGGGGGCAGCTACCTAAAAATCAGTCGCCACTATGGCCCCAAAGACTAGTGCGTGGTCTGGGTAAATATCGCGGCGTGAAGGTACTAGCTGGCAGTGGCGGCCAAGGCGGGCCTAAAAACTGGCTGCAAATGAGTCAAGCTATCTACGCCCTACGCACCAGCTGTCAGTTAACAGTGGTGGATCTACCGGCGCTGCAACTGCCACACCTGCCCTGGGATGAGCTCGAAGGTACGCGGGTACTGCTGGTAAGTGACCTAACCCGCCGCGTGGCCTTAGCTGCACGCGGCTGGCTGCAAGAAGTACGCCCAGGTTTAGGCGCCCTAGCCCTACGAGAGCAGGGAGCAGACCTAACCAGCCAAGAAATAGCCCGACTGGTAGGTGCCCCGGTGGTGTGTGCCCTGCCTAATCGGCGCGATTTAAGCCAGCGCCTACAGCTGGGTTTAGATCCACTGAGGCTAAAGCGGGCAGAGAAAAAAGTGGGGGCGCGCCTAGCTAATTGGGCGCTCAACCCCAACTTTTGGGCGCAAAAGAGCCAAAAATGAGTGAACCAAGCGTTTTCAGTGCAAACCCTCGCCGTGGGAACCCTCCTAGCGAAAACGCCCCTAGCTGGGAAAACTGGGGTGGGCGGCTACGGCGCGCCATTGCCAGCGGCCAAGGCTGGGCCCAAGCCATGGCCGCTAGCCCAGTGGCAGACACCCAAACCATGGCGGATATGGCCATTGGGGTTTATGAAGACATCGCTGGGGCCGGCCCCTTACAGCGCTACCTAGACGACGACGTCGTCACTGACGTGCTGCTTAACGGCTGCCAACTGTGGGTAGATAGAGGAAAAGGGCTGCTGCGCGCCCCACTACCGTCAGGCTGGAGCGAGGCAGACACCCGCGCTTTAGCGGTGCGCCTAGCCGCCGGCTGTGCCAAACGCCTAGACCAAGCCAGCCCAGTAGTGGACGGCACCCTGAGCGACGGTAGTCGACTACACGCAGTGCTAGAGCCAGTCAGTGCCTGTGGCACCCTAATTTCTCTGCGTGCCTTTCGCTCCAAAGCCTTCACCATTGAGCAGCTACGCCAGGCGGGCATGTTTGACATACGAATGCAAAAAGTGCTGGAACTACTGGTCAAAAAACGGGCAAACTGCCTGATCAGCGGGGCTACCGGCACAGGCAAAACCACACTGCTAGCCACCCTAGTGGCCCTAGTCGAGCCCCAACAGCGCCTACTGTGCATTGAAGAAAGCCGCGAGCTGCGCATCAACCACCCACACGTGGTTTACCTGCAAGAACGCCGCCCCAACGTGGAAGGTGCCGGCGGGGTGAATATGAGCGAACTATTACGAATCGCCTTAAGAATGCGACCAGACAGGCTCATTTTGGGAGAATGTCGCGGCGGCGAAGTAGCCGACGTACTCACCGCCCTCAACACCGGCCATGAAGGAGGCTGGGCCACGCTCCACGCCAACAGTGCAGTGGATGTGCCCGCAAGACTAGCCGCCCTAGGAGCCCTAGCCGGTTTAACCCCCCAAGCCCTAAACCTACAGGCAGCCAGCGCCCTAGACGCAGTAATACACCTAGAACGCCAGCAAGGCCTACGCCGGCTACGCAGCCTGGCAGTGCTATGGCGCCAAGCTGGAGAACTAATCTGCCAAGACGCCCTAACCTGGAATGACGATGGGCAGCTAGTGCCAGGTGCGGGCCTAGAACTACTGCGGCGGCGCCTTGGGCCAACGCTAGACCAAGCCCTAGGCAGCTAACCATGGCCTGGCAGCTGGTAGAAACACTAACCAAACTATGCGCCGCCACCTGTAAAGCCAGCGGCGCGCTGTCTGCGCTGGTCACACTGGCCGCGAGCGCCCTAGAAAGTGCCCTAGAAACCGCCCTGACAGTAGCGTTTAGCGCCGTCGCCGCAGTAATCCAAACCCACCCGCTTTTACTAGCCAGCTTGCTGACCCTAGTGGCCTGGTGCTGGTGTGCACCCCTACGCCGAAGCCGCCCCATACACCTACCAGCACTACCCAAACGTAAACCACCAGTGGCACTAAATATGCTGCTAGTGCAGGTATCGGTGCGACTTACCGGCGGACAGATGCCCACCCAAGCCTGGAGCCAAGCCCTAGCCGAGGCCGGGGCGCCCAGCCAACTCAATCAGGCGGGCGAAAGCCTCTACCTACACAGCTTGATTGCGGCCAAAACCCCCTGGTGGCTGGGGCAAAGTCGGCGCCAACAGGTGGGGGTCAATGCGCTCGCGGCTAGATCGGCTCTGGCGGGGCAGCGTTTGGCGCAGCGCCTGGGCTCGCCCCTGGCGCAGGTGTTAGGGCAGGTGGCCGGCATGATCACGCGGGCCACGCGCGGCGCACAGCAACGTTATGCGGCTTTGGCGGCGCCGGTGTCCACGGCCCGCATGTTGGCTGCTTTACCGCTGGTGGGGGTGGCTTTAGGGGCGGTTTTAGGGGTGCGGGTGTGGCAGTTTTGGCTCGACGGCGCCCTGGGCACCATCACGGCTTTGGGCGGCCTTGGGTTTTTGTGTGTGGGGCGCCTGGTTACTTCCCGCATGGTGGGGCGTGCTCAGGAGGAAGTTAACCAGTTCGACGACGCCTTACTGCTGGACCTGTGTGGCGCGGCGCTGCATAGTGGCGCCAGTATCCCCAGGTGCCTGGAGGCGTTGGGGTTTGCCTGCGAAATCAAGGATTTTGGGTTTGTGGCGCGGGCTCTGGAAATTGGGGCGAGTTGGGATGAAGCTTGGAGCCTGGCTGCGCCAAATCGGGCTGGCTATAAGGCACTTAGTCAATGTTTAGCGCCGGCCTGGCTGGTTGGGGCCAACCCGCTACCAATGCTTGAAGCTTGGGCGCAAACCCTGCGTGATCAGCGTGAAAGCCAGGCTAGCGCGGATGCTAACCGGTTGGCGGTACGGCTGGTGTTGCCGCTGGGGCTGTGTCATTTACCGGCCTTTATTTTGTTAGCGATTGTGCCGGCCGTGGTTTATTTGGGCCGCAGCGTGCTTGCTGGCGCCTAACTGGTTGCCCCACTTAACTAACTTACTGCCACCTAATTGGCTGAAACTCCCAACTGAGTGGTGCGCCGGCCCAGATTGGCGAGCCGGCCCACAAGTCCCGCATCTGCGTGAATCTTGCCGGTGTGGCTTTTGATCCGCAGCTCGTCTGCCCTCTTTCGCCTGTTCTCTTTACAGCTGCCGCTGTGCCTACAAGTGACGCTGCCAGCTGCTGATGCCGCTGCTGGCGCCCCGGTAACCACGCCTTGTTCCCTGAGCTTTCTTGAGCTGTAGGTTTTCTGGTGCCTCGCGCTCTGCTGGCGGCGTCATCGCTGATGCCTTTTTGAGCACAGGTGGGGAACAAATTTACCCCTACAGCCCCTATCCACAGGCTGCAAGCAGGCGCTAGCCAAGGCGCCACAAACTGTTTACGGGCTGGCCAACCAGGCTGCCCATCCAACTAAAACTGCCCAAACTGGGGCAAAAGGAGGAAACCATGGAGCAGGTACACGAGCGGCCGCCTGCGTCTTTGGCGCCTGGCAGTGACTCACTCAAGGGGGCCAAGGAGGCAAAGGAAGCAAAGGAGGCTGTGGAGACCAAGTGCGCTAAGAGTGAAGGCAAACCTGAAGGTAAGCCCGAAGGCGGCGCTCAGGGCGATAAGCGCCTAGATCTTGAAGCCGGTATGGCCACAGCCGAGTACGCCATTGGCACGGTGGCAGCTGCAGCGTTTGCGGGGCTGCTACTGGCGATTATTCGCTCTGGTGGGCTACGCCCAATGATCGAGTCGCTACTATCTAGCGCGCTGAGCGTGTCCTGATGGGCCTGGGCGGACTAAACGGCCGCCTACAGCTTATGCCAAGGTGGCGGCGCAAGCCCTTAAATACTTGCGCCGCCACCGCTCCCCAGGGTTTAGGTGTGCGCTGTGGGCGCAGGCGAAGCTGCGCCCACCCTTGCACTGGCAGGGCTAGTTGCAACTGCCGGGGCATGGTTACCGCTGAACTAGCCTTAACTCTGCCAGCAGTTATCGCAGTGCTAGCACTAGTGCTGGGCTTGGCCGCTGTAGGTGTTAGGCAGGTGCGGGCAGTGGGCGCAGCCAATGCGGCGGCTAGAGCCCAATTGGCGGGTGAGGATCCTTATGCGGCAGCGGCTAGGGCTTATAGCGCGGCCAAAATCAGTGTTAGTGGAGAATGTGCGCAGGCCAGCGTGTCACTGCCGCCCATCCTAAACATGCTTGGGTGGACTATTCGGGCTAGCGCCTGCGCCCCACGGGAGCAGCCATGAACCAGCCTGGTCGAAACAAAACCCGCAGCTGGGAGCAGGGCTCTGGCACGGTACTGTCACTGGCTTTAATCGCTTTAGCGTTGCTGCTTTCTGGGGTAATCGCCCTAGTGGCGGCGGCCTATAGTGGCGCCGCTAAAGCTCAAAGCGCAGCTGACCTGGCCGCCCTGGCTGGTGCTCAAGCGCTTAATGATCCGCTAGCTGCCGGTGGGGCGCAGCCTTGCCAACAAGCCGGCAAGGTTGCTAGCGACAATCAAGCTAGCCTCAAGCAATGCTTAATCGAGGGGCAAGACCTGATAGTGCGGGTATCTAGGCCACTAAACCAAGGTCCTTGGCAGCTAGTTGCTAACGCTGCCGCTAAGGCCGGCCCAGACCCAAACCAACAGCCCTAGCATTAAGTTGCGCTGCAACCGCTGCTAGCTATCTGGTTAATGCTAACTATCTGGTCAACTAATATTTATGACCTATTGATCGTGTTGCCAGCACTCTGTTATGCTGACAATCGCAGGTGTTGCACAGCATATTTTATTTTGATTGCCAATCTACCTCGAATAGATGCTGCATAGAGACTATATGAAACTGTGTCTGTCGTAGTGTTGGCTGAAAGTAAACGTTTTCCACATAAATAGTGCGAATGGAGCGGAATCTTGATTTGGTCAATTATTGTTGGCGGCTTTGTAGGTTTTGTTGCAGGTGTGATTACCAGAAAAGGCGGCTCGATGGGGATACTCTCCAACGTTGTCGCAGGTTTAATAGGCTCATTTGTGGGTCAAAAACTGTTGGGTACCTGGGGGCCAGCTCTGGCTGGTATGGCTTTAATTCCCTCTATTGTGGGTGCAGTAATTGTTATCGCTATAGTCGCATTATTCTTTGGGGGAAAATCCTAACAATTTTTCTCCAAAAATATTATCCTAAAAGCTAACTACCATCTAAAAAGGAGTACGATTATGTCGATCAAGGACAGCATCAACCACGCCAAGGCTGAAGCCAAGGAAGTTGTGGGTAAGGTTACCGGCGACAAGAAGACGGAAGCTGAAGGCGCTGCGGAAAAGTTCGCTGACAAGGTTAAGGACGCCGTTGAGGACGTCAAGGACTCTGTAGAGGGTGCAATCGAAGGCGTTAAGAACGCCGTACACAAGGACGAGAAGTAATTTCCTAACTCCTTACGCCGCTATAACCATTATTTTTCGGTACAAATGCCTGCCCGGTAAAATACTGGCATAACATAGCGATCAGAAAGCAGTAAGTTGTATAGCTTGCTGCTTTCTATTTTTAGGCATCTGCCAGGTATAAGGTACGCGCCAAGCTAACCCGTTTAGTTAGCGCGGCAGTATCAATATTGGTGGTTGAAAGCGGGGGCAGGTCATGCACAAAATCACGTAGATTCTGCGCCGCCTGGGCAGCCGCCAACTGGGCCTGTTGGGCCTGGCCAGCGCTAGATTTGCGCCATACAGAAGCCAACACGTCAAAACCAAACCGGGAAATTTCCCGCGATAACTCATGCCAACCCACCAGGCTAGCGGCGTCGTCGGCCCGTGCCCCAGCCAAAACCGTACCGGACTGAGACAGTTCAAAAGCCAGGTTGCGCCGGTGCGTGGAGGCCGCCAAAGTATCTAGCTCAGCGTGAGCCGCGTCGTCGAGAACAGCTGTAATAGCCCGCAAAACCGCGCGATATTGGCGCCGCACCAACAAGATCGGGGCATGGCGGCCCACCAGCCAAATCGCCAGTAGGGCCGTGGTTGCGCCCACCAAAGTCTCTAGTAGGCGATCGGCAAACAGTAGTGAAGTGGAGTAATGGGCGGTGGGCGGAAGCATCTGCATCGAGTAGGTGGTGATGAAGAAAACCGCCACCGCATAGTTACGCTTCGCCGTCAGGTTCATCCCCAGCAGGCAGGCGAAAATAATTACCAGCTTGGTCCACGGCTCCAGCCCCAGCGTCATTATCGCCAAAGCACTAATTAAACCCAGGCTAGTGCCAACTACACGGTGCAGTGCCCGCACCGACATATCCATGCGACTAGTGCCGTTTTGCAGCACAATCAGGGCGCTAAGCACCGCCCAAGAAGTATGTGCGGTAGGCGAAAAAAACATAGAGGTGGTGGCTAGCAGCACCGCAATCAGCGCCCGCACCGCCGTTAACCAGGGGCGAGAGCCCTTATGGAAAGCCCGGCGCAGCAAGTAGCTTGGGCGAGGCCGACCCAGGGGAGTGCGCAAAAAGTGCGAGCCAGTGGCCTGGTTTTGGGCTGGAAAAGACTCGCTTTGCAGCCCCAGCACCAGGCGCCTGTGCAGGCGACGCAGGCGCGAATGTAGCTGGCGTGAAGCGGCAGTGTGGGGGCGCTCGTTGGCGGTGCGTGCACTACGCAGGGTGTACCAAGCCTCATTCACCGCGCTATAGGCGGCTGAGCGTTGCGGCCCGCGCTCGTATTGGGGCTTGTCAAAGCTGGCTTCATAGTCGGCGACGGCGGCCTCGGCGCTAGCGATTGCCTCGCGGGCGGGGGAGTTGGGGTGCCAGGCAATCAAAGCGATCGAGGTTAAGGCAGCAAATAGGAAAGCCAGGGAGTTAACCGAAACAATTGTTTCTAGTGCGCTTGAATGGGTGGAGGCCATATAGGTTCCGTAGGCCCCGGCAAACACCGTGTTTGTAGGCCCTGGAGGGCCCACCATTAGTGCGTGCCACACCCACACGGTCGTAAAAGTCATAGCCGTAATTAAGGGGGGAATCAGCCAAGGGTAAGGGGCTGCATACCAACCCAGGAAAAAGAAACCCAGTGAGACCAGGCCATTGATTGCCATAGAGACTGTGCGTCGGCGTAGTGGCTCTTCGCGCCCAACGTTGGCGCACTGGGCCCCGAGCAAGCCCAAAGTGGCGTGGGAAGGCCCCAAAACTAGGGCGCAGCCAAGTAGACCGCCGCATACAGTGGCGGTCCAACGTGCAGCGCGGTGCCAGCTAGGGCCAGAGTTAATGGCGGTTAGTGAAGACCAAAACCAGTGGTGTCCACGCCTTAGTTTCCGGCATGAGGCTAGCCAGGCAGCTGGCAGTGAGTTTGGTGGTGAGGGGGAGTCTTTGGCTGAGCCCACAAGCTCAGGATAGGACATAAAGTTAAAAGTGTGTCAGCTCACATCAAATAGTGGGAATGATTCACCCCCTAGCAAAGTTGAGCTAGGTGGACTCAAGAAGAGAGTTGACAGGTACTGACTCAACTTGAATACTTGAGTAAAGACATTACAGACAGAACAAACAAGGAGCACAAACTTATGGCACGCGCTGTGGGTATTGACCTAGGAACCACCAACTCTGCTATCTCCGTCCTCGAAGGCGGGGAGCCCACCATCATCCCTAACGCTGAAGGCGGCCGCACTACCCCTTCAGTAGTAGCTTTCTCCAAGGCCACCGGCCCTGACGCCAAGCCCGAGATTCTGGTTGGCAACATTGCCAAGCGTCAGGCGGTAACCAACGTTGACCGCACCATCTCCTCCGTCAAGCGCCACATGGGCACTGACTGGAAGGTGAACATTGACGGCAAGGACTACAACGCCCAGCAGATTTCGGCCTTCATCCTGGCCAAGCTAAAGGCCGACGCCGAAGCTTACCTGGGTGAGCCCGTCACCAACGCGGTTATCACCGTCCCCGCCTACTTCAACGACGCTCAGCGTCAGGCCACCAAGGACGCCGGTACCATTGCCGGCCTCAAGGTTGACCGTATCGTCAACGAGCCCACCGCAGCCGCTCTGGCTTACGGCCTTGAAAAGGGTAAGGAAGACGAGCTCATCTTGGTATTCGACCTCGGTGGCGGTACCTTCGACGTCTCCCTGCTTGAGGTTGGTAAGGACGACGACGGCTTCTCCACCATTCAGGTGCGCGCCACCGCCGGTGACAACCGCCTCGGTGGTGACGACTGGGATGACCGTATCGTCAAGTGGCTGATCGACCGCGTAAAGTCCAACACCGGTGTAGACCTGTCCAAGGACAAGATCGCCATGCAGCGTCTACGTGACGCCGCTGAACAGGCCAAGAAGGAACTGTCCAGCGCCATGAGCACCACCATCAACCAGCAGTACCTATCCATGGGCCCCGACGGCACCCCGATCCACCTGGACGAGAAGCTAACCCGCGCCCAGTTCGAGGAAATGACTGCTGACCTGCTAGAGCGCACCAAGCTGCCGTTCCACAAGGTAATCGAGGACGCCGGCGTCAAGGTCAGTGACATCGACCACGTGGTGCTGGTAGGTGGATCCACCCGTATGCCCGCCGTCAGCGACGTCGTCCGTGAGCTGACCGGTGGCAAGGAGCCCAACAAGGGCGTTAACCCCGACGAGGTTGTGGCCATCGGTGCCGCCCTGCAGGCCGGTGTTATCCAGGGTGACCGCAAGGACGTGCTGCTGATCGACGTGACCCCGCTGTCCCTGGGTATCGAAACCAAGGGTGGCATCATGACCAAGCTGATCGAGCGCAACACCGCCATCCCGGCTCAGCGCAGCGAGATCTTCTCCACCGCTGAAGACAACCAGCCTTCCGTGCTGATCCAGGTCTACCAGGGTGAGCGTGAGTTCGCCCGCGACAACAAGCCGCTGGGCACCTTCGAGCTGACCGGTATCGCCCCGGCCCCGCACGGTGTGCCCCAGATCGAGGTTTCCTTCGACATCGACGCCAACGGCATCGTGCACGTGTCCGCTAAGGACAAGGGCACCGGCAAGGAGCAGTCCATGACCATCTCCGGCGGCAGTGCTCTGCCCAAGGAGGACATTGACCGCATGATCAAGGAAGCCGAAGCTCACGCCGCTGAGGACAAGAAGCGTCGCGAAGAGGCTGAGACCCGCAACACCGCTGAGCAGCAGGCCTACGCCATCGAGAAGCTACTGCGCGAGAACAAGGACAAGCTGCCCGAGGGCGTCCACTCCGAGGTTTCCGCAGCTGTTGACGAGCTGAAGAAGTCCCTTGAGGGCGACGACATCAACGCCGTACGTACCGCTCAGGACAAGCTCAACGAGGTAGGCCAGAAGATCGGTCAGGCCCTGTACGTCTCCGAGCAGGCTGGTCCCGCTGCTGGCAGTGGTTTCCCCGGCGCCTCCGCTGGCTCGCAGCCCAAGGCCGACGACGACATCGTTGACGCCGAAATCGTTGATGACGAGGAAAACAAGTGAGTGCTGAGCCCTCAAACGAGGACCTGCAGGCCCTAGCTGACCAGGTTAACGAGGCCTTCGCTGAGGCTGACGTAACCGACGCCGTCGACGCCGCCAACCAGGCCGCCCAGGACGCGGCTGACGCGGCCCAAGACGCAGCCGACGCCGCCCAGGAGGCGGCCGAGGCCGGTCAGGTCAGTGCCCAGGAGTTACAGGTCAAGCTAGACGAGACCACGGACCAGCTGGCCCGCGCCCGCGCTGACCTGTACAACCTGCAGCAGGAGTACAACGCCTATGTGCGTCGCTCTCGCGAACAGGCTGCCTCTCACCGCGAAGCCGGTGCCCAGCAGGTCACTGAAGCACTAATCCCGGTCTTGGATGAGATCGAACTAGCCCGCCAACACGGGGACCTGGTTGGTTCCTTTGAAGCGGTGGGCAGCAAAATTGAGAACATCTTGAAAGACAAGTTCTCACTTACCCGCTTTGGCCAGGCCGGGGACGTATTCGACCCCAACCTGCATGAAGCCCTGATGGCAGTGGATTCCGCTGAAGTCACCGAACCTACGGTGAACCTGGTGATCCAGCCCGGTTACATGCTCGGCGAGCGCGTGGTCCGCCACGCTCGCGTGCAGGTCGCCAACCCGGCCTAAGCACCATGCAAATAACGACGGCGCAGGTGAGCTTTTACCTGCGCCGTCGCTATAAAAAATAAAGTCGCTAAAGAAAAAGCGGCAACCAAAAAAGAAACTATTAATGACTTTCCCCTTATTTAGGAGGTGGGGATCACATTATGGCCAGTCAAGACTGGATGACTAAGGATTTTTACGCGGTACTAGGCGTTGCTAAAGACGCTGACGCCACCGCCATCAAGAAGGCTTACCGCAAGCTAGCCAGGCAGTACCACCCGGATCGTAACGCTGACAATCCCGAGGCTGCGAAGAAGTTCAAAGAGGTCAGCGAGGCCTACGCGGTGCTCTCTAATGAGCAAGACCGCAAGCAGTATGACGCTATCCGTTCCATGGCTGGTGGCGGTGCGCGCTTCACCTCCGGTTCAGGTGGGGCCAACGCGGGCTTTAATGACCTGTTTGGCTCTATGTTTGGTGGTGGCGCAGGCTCAGGCGGTTTCGCTGGCGGCACGGCTGGCGCAGACATCAACATTGATGACCTGATGAAAATGTTTGGCGGCTACTCCTCGCCTACACGCGGTCGCGACGGACGCCCCGGGCCTTTCAACTTCAGCTTCTCACGCCCCAAGCGCGGCCAGGACGTGGTTACCGACGCCACGCTAGAATTCCGCGATGCCGTCAACGGCACCATGGTGGAAATTACCGCTGATGGGCGGGCTGTTAAGGTGCGTATTCCGGCAGGCGTTAAGGACGGGCAAAAGATCCGTCTGCGCGGTAAAGGCCGCCCCGGCACCGACGGCGGCGACGCCGGCGACATGGTGGTTAACATCAAGGTTCGCCCCCACCCGGTGTTCAAGCAGGACGGTAAAGACCTGCGCCTGAGCGTACCGATCTCCCTGAAGGAAGCTGCCCTGGGCGGCGTCGTTGAGGTACCTAACTTTGACGGCACTTTCAGCAAGATTAAGGTCAAGCCGGGCACGTCGTCGGGAAGCGTGGTGCGACTGCGTGGAAAGGGTGCCCACACCCCCAAGGGCAACACTGACCTGCTAGTAACCTTGGAAGTTGCGGTACCTAAGCAGCTATCTGCCGAGGCCCGTAAGGCTCTGGAAGAATTCGACGCCGCCATGGGTGACGCCGACCCGCGCGCTAAGCTCAAAGAAGCGGTATCCAAGTGAAACGCCGTGGCCAGGGGATCGGCTCACTAGAGCCTGACGCCCGCCACCGGGCTGTATATGTGGTGTCTGCGGCCGCACAAATGGCCGGGATGCACCCACAAACGCTGCGTCAATATGACCGCCTGGGCTTAGTTAGTCCCAGGCGGGCACGCGGGCGCGGGAGGCGTTACTCCTATAGCGACGTCGAAAAACTGCGCTATATCCAAACTCTCAGCCAAGCTGGAATTAACTTAGAGGGAATCCGCCGGATTTTGCTGCTCGAAGAGCAAAACGCTGCCCTGCAAGCCGAAAATCGCATTTTGCGTTGGCGTATTAACGCAGGTGCACGCGTTTTTGCGGCGGGTAGTGATGGTGAAGTACAAGTCACTGTGCAACGCGGATCCAGACGAAACTAAGGTTTTCGAGTTAGGCTAAGGGGGAGTCCATCAGGGCTAACCCATAACTGGGTGTTAAAAGCCCTAAGAAAATCTAACTGGAGGCAGACTTTTATGACTGACTACAACCAGGTTCCCCAGCCCCAGCAGCCCTACGGTGCTCCGGCTCCCGCTAATGATATCCCTGCCCCCGCAGGTGCCTACTACGGTGCCCCCTCTGCTCAGACCGCTGCCGGTGGCGTACAGCTAGACGCTTACGGTAACCCGATTGTTGCCGCCAGCGCTCCGGCTGTTGGTGGCTACGATCCCAACGCTTACGCTGCTCAGCAGGGCTACGGCGCTTACCCCCAGGCCGGCCCGGCCCAGCCCAGCCCGATTGGCGCGCTGTTCGACTTTGGTTTCAAGCAGTCCTTTGCCCTAACCGGCGCCAAGCTGGCCAACCTGACCATCACCGTCACCGCTGTCTTCACCTGGCTGATCTGCGCGGGTGCTGCTGCTAGCTCCAAAGCCGTATATGTGTACGCATTCGCCACCATTTACGGTCATCCTGGCGGCTATGGCAGCACTGACTCGAACGGCTTTGTGGCCTTCCTGATCTCTTTGCTGCTGGGCTTCTTGCCCACCGTAACCGCGATTGTGCTGGGCCGCCTGTTCGTGGAGAACGTGGTTGCTAACGTCAAGCAGGAGCAGGTTGCTAGCGAGACCTTAGAGCTGCTGCGTCAGGCCAAGTGAGCGATTACCAAACTGAGGACGGCCAGCCCAAATACGGGGTTCGTTTGAACCCTCAGGAGCTGGCCGTTCTGCGTGAAAAGCAGGCTCGCGAGGCTGAGCGTGAGCGTGAAGCTAAAGCGCGGCGCCTAGCTGAGCGTCGGGCTAAACGCCGCGCCGCTAAGCGCGATTTTGCTGCCGCTGAGGCGGAGTATGTTAGGCGGGCCCGTGAACGCGAACGTGAGCGCGAAGCTGAAAATGAGGGCCACTTTGAACATGAAAGCCTGGCCGGACCCGAGGGGCTGAGCGATCATGAGGCTGAGCATGGCCATGAGGGGCAGGCCGGGCGTGAAGGCCACGCTGACCATGAGGATCAGGCCGGGCGTGAGGGGCGCTCTGACCGCGTTTATGGCCGCTATGACAACATAACCGGAAGCTATAGTTACTGGTCTGACGATAAGGATCGCGCTGACCATGAGGGGCGCAAGTCTTCTCGTGGTGAGGGGACGCGCGCTCCAGGCCGCTCGGCTGTCCGTGAGGGCTATAACGTTACTAACGACGACGAAGCATCTGGGCACTACCGCCTGGCTCCCGGGGGTCGTTTTGTCTACCGGGCTGTACCTCGCAAGAAGAAGCAACGCGGCCGCTGGCGTCTGTTTATTATCGGCGTGTTCATGATGCTGGTGGTGCCCATGGTGACCCTGGCTGGCTCTTGGTTGTACCTGACGGGAGGCCCTAGCTCCTTTAAGGCTGGGCAGCTGCTGCCCGAGTCTGGGCAGGTGGCCTTGGAGGCCAAGACTAACTACATGCTCTACTCTCTGACCACAAGGGACGTTGATAGCTGTAGCGTGAGCGATCCAGCTGGCAAAGCGGTGGCCTATAAGGAAGGTAGTTCGAAGTTCCCGCCGGGAAGTTTTACCTCAACCACTGCTGGTACCTATGTGATTAAGTGTCAAAACACTAAGGACACCAAGGTGGTGGGGCTGGCTGTGCGCATAGAGCGCTTAGATACTTTGTCTATTGTGACCAACCTGGGCTTTGGCGTGGCCATAGCTGGCGTTTGGGTGACTATCGTGGGCTGGCGTAGGGCCCGCGCCCGAGGGCGCAAATAGACGGGTTAAAGGACAAAAAGAGTTGGTGGAGGGTTAGTCCCAGTTGTTTCGGTGGGGGCTTGTGTGGTGGAGGTCGTGCCAGGCGATGGCGTCGCCCCATCTGGGGATGACACCGGCTGCGGGGTGTGTGCGCGAGGCGTGTTCCCATTGGGCTTCAATCTGGGTGTCTGTGGGCATGATTGTGAGGATCTGGGCTGGTGGGAGCGGATTTTCGGTGTGCATGTAGCACCACCAGAAGATCGCTTTGATCCGGCGGGTCAGCCGCATTCCCCGGTGGTCCCGCAACAGTTGACGCAAGGGCGCGTTGGTCGCGCCTTCGATCTGGTTGTTCATCGCCGGCAACGCCCCCTCAAACTGGGGGTCGGTGTAGGTGAACAACACCTCGGCTCCGATGAGCCGGTTCACACTGTTGCGGGCCCGCACGAGTCGTTCGTGCGTGTATTCCCACCCGCCATCGTCCCTCTTGGTCTTCTGCGCGAGGAAGCCCTCCCAGCGCTTGCACCAGTCCAAGTAGGTGTCTATCCATGAGGCCGCTTGCTCTCGGTCTTTCACGTGCAAGAGCTGCTTGCCCAAGCCGTACAGTTCCTTGGAGGCTGCAAGCTTGGGGCGAATGGTGGTGGCTTGTTTGATGGTCCCGAACGCGTGGAAGGTGCACCGCTGGACCCGCGTGTTCGGCCAGGCTTTCTTGCGGGCTTTTTCGAAGCCACTGCCCCCATCCGTCACCACCACGTCTGGTGGGGCGATCCGGTTCATGAGCGCTTCCCAGGCGCGCGAGTTCTCACTGCGTGCCACATACCATCCCAAGATGAAACCCCGGGACTGAGCAATCAAGACGACCGCTTTGCGGCCCAGGTGGATCCCGTCAACGAACACGACCTCATGCACCTCATCCACCACCGGGGCGAGGGGCCAGATCTCCCACAGGCTCTGGCATCGCCTGCGAAACGACCTGCCCCCACCTGGCATATCCGCCTGCCGATTACCGCTGAGCAGCCAGGCAAGAAACTCACCCAGATGCTTGGCCGAGGTATCAATCCGCTGCACGCCAGTTGAGTGGCACGAGGTGCAATGCCACCTCTGCTTGCCCGATTTCGACAGTCCGTACCGGATCAGCTTCCTGCCACAGGAATCGCATGTCGAGATGTTCACTCACCGAATCTGCCACTACCAACTTTGACACCCACTCTCCCGCACCACAAAGCCGAAAAGTCGACGTCTCACCAACACATTCTGTCCACCCTCAAAGTTGACCCCCAACAACTTTGAACCAGACTTTCTCGCACCACAAAGCCGAAAGGTCAGGCTCAGACCAACTCTTTTTGTCCTTTAACCCGACTTTCCCGCACCACAAAACCGAAAGGTCGGGCTCAGACCAACTCTTTTCGTCCTTTAACCCCGAGAAAACAGAAGCGGCGACACCCCAGCCACAGCCAGGGAAAACAAAAACCGCAGATCCTCAAAGGATCTGCGGTTTCATCGTGCGCGAGGGGGGAGTTGAACCCCCACTCCATCACTGGAACACGGACCTGAACCGTGCGCGTCTGCCTATTCCGCCACTCGCGCGTACCCAGAAAGAATAGGGGCATCACACCCCCCGCGTCAAATCAGCACCGTATGACCCAGGGCACAAGAACCCGCACAACCTGGACGAAACCCTGCTACGACAACGAAAGATCCGACCGGCACACTACAGCATCAACCTGCACGCAACGATGCCAGCGACGCCCAACAGGCTCGCAGCGATCACAGCGGCATCCACCCACCCGAGCCGAACGCGCGCCCCACGATTGACACTATCCCGAGCCTCGATGGCTCCGCGCATAGACATGGCGCGACCGGTTTCGGCCGCGCCGCGCGAGGTGGCGGACAGGATCGCAGTAATGACGTCGACACTCAGGCGCGCAAACCCACGCAGCGACAACGTCGCCATGTCCTGACCGAGGCGCAGCTTGGCGGTGTCGAGCACCGCCTGCGCCTGATCGCGCAGCATCGGCAACCCCCGCAGGGCGGAGGCCATGACGAGCGACCACTGATCGACCGGCGCACCCAGGAACCGCAGGGGCCGCAGGAAGAAGCGCAGAGCAGCCGCGAGCGAGGCGGTCGGCGTCACCCACGCGATAAGCCCGGACCCCCACAGGACGACGATCGCCAGGGTGGAGACACGCAGAAAGAGCTCGAGCCCATCCCCCAGCCAGGCTCCGATGCAGCCGCCGATAAAACCAGAGACGAACCACATGGGCGGACGCGGGGCGACGCTGAGGGGGAGGCGGACGACCAGCGAGGCAAGGAGAAGGAGGCCACCCACGATCGCGAGCGTCGACCACCGCGGCGAGAGGATCACGCAGGTGGTGAGCACCGTCCAGCAGGCGATAAGGGTGCCGGGCCAGGCACGCGACAGCGGCGTCAACCAGGGCAGGGGCCGAGGCAGGGGGAAGCCCGCGTTTCGCCGCGGCTTCGGGCGCGGGAGTCCTTCGCCGAGGCCGGGAGGAGTCCTCGAGAATCGGCCCTCGCTGGCGCCGCCACCGGGGCCGGTAGCCCCACAGGCGGAGTGGGGTTCGATCATGAGAGCACCCCCTCGGCGAGGTGTCCGTGAGTGTCGCACAGGGAGTCCATCCCCTCGAGGTCGTGGGAGATGACGAGGATGGACAGTCCTGCGCGGCGCCGCTCGTCCAGGACGGAGATGAGCAGGTCGCGCGAGGCCGCGTCGAGGCCGGCCATAGGTTCGTCGAGGATGAGGACGCTCGGGTGGGAGGCGAGCAGCCCCGCGAGGGCGACTCGTCGCATCTGGCCGCCAGAGAGGTCGTCGATGCCACGCGTTGCGAGGGCCGGGTCAAGGCCGACGAGTTCCATGGCCTCAGCAACGATGCGGTCGCCTTCCGCACGGCTGATGGCACCCTTGCGGTGCGCGTATCCGGTGCCGATGCGCGGCCCGTGCCCGGCGGCGGCGAGGATGTCGGAGCGCACGGAGGGGCGCTGGAGCTGAAGGCGCGCGAATTGCATGGAGAGGGCGACGTCGCCGACGCAGCGCTCCATGGGGCGCCCGCCGAGGGTGACCCGCCCCCACGTGGGGACAAGCAGGCCAGTGAGGACGCGCGAGAGCGTCGTCTTACCCGATCCATTGTCCCCCGTGATGAGCATGGCCTGGCCGGGGTCGAGGATCAGGCTAACGTCGCGCAGGACGGGCTTCTCCCAGGGGGTACCGAGGTCGTAGGTGTGCGCGACACGGTCGGCCCACAGGTGGTCGGCATTAATGAGCGCGGGCGCACCCGCCCCTGAAGACGCAGTCGACGCACCGGGGCCAGGGGATGCGGGAGGATCCCCGGCCTCGTCGGTGAGGGGAGCACCCTCCCCCGCGCGTCGGTCGGAGACGATGCGCCCGCTACGAATCGTGACGACGCGGTGGGCGCGCGCGCTTTCGGCGGGGTCGTGGGTGATGTGAACGACGGCGATGCCGCGCGCGGGCAGGGAGGCGAGGAGGTCGAGCATCTCGCCGCGACCAGCCCGGTCGATCATGGCGGTGGATTCGTCGGAGATGAGCAGGC
>ERZ773051.89-NODE-89-length-76673-cov-69.525816_pt1 | contig 76673 bp, 65 predicted proteins | sample MGYA00580631_ERZ773051 | MGnify/ENA primary metagenome ERZ773051 (study PRJEB29015, sample SAMEA2738137) | human oral metagenome | biome: human oral; feature: human-associated habitat; material: saliva | place: China | collected 2204 ... | reverse complement strand
CTATAATTTGCGTGAAACAATTATACTTCGGTTTTAGATCAAGGCCGAAAGGATGAGTGTGCGGTTTAAGAAACTCATGAAAGAGCGTTTCTTAAACCGAATTGGAGTAGATAGGTACTCAAACGGTTATATTCAAAGTGTGACAACGTGACGATGTGACAACAAAAAACAACTTACAGAGAAGAGCCTACCTCCTTCGTACTCAATTTTCCTTATTCTGTTTAGAAATACAATAAGGGTGTCGGCTGACGCAATAAGGATGTGAACTGACAGCCTTATTGTATCTTCAAACGCAATAAGGATATTCACGCTTATCGCTATGACAGACTTGCGCAGAATCCTTTTTCGAGGCTTCTGCATAGAGGCCGTGATGGACAGCCCTATTCTCCGTCTAAGAGTTGTTGCAATTCTTCAAGATTCTCTACTACGGAGAGCAAGTCTTGAGGACGATCGCGGAGCATTCCTTTATGGTGGAGATCCGCGAAGAGGTCCAGCAGAGAGTTCCAAAAGCCATGGGGATTGTAGAGTACTACGCGTTTGCTGGGATAGCCTATGGAGGCCATGGAAAGTGCCGTGAAAATCTCATCGAGTGTGCCCACTCCACCAGGGAGGGCCAAGAGAATATCACTCTTCTCTATGATGATGCTCTTTCTGTCGGCTAAATCTACCGTTCGGATGGTGACATCCAGCGTTTCGCTCACTAAATTCCTATTGATCACTATCTCGGGAACAACGCCAAAGATGCGGCCGCCATTTTGCTTTGTGGCCTGTGCCAATTCCTCCATGAGGCCTTTCTTCGCACCGCCATAAACGAGGGTGCGGCGGGTTCTACCAATCCATTCCCCCACTTCGCGCACGGCTTGGTGGCAAATGTCGTCGACCTGACTATTGGCCGAAAGAAACACGCCTATTTTTTCGTACTTCATCATTCAGAATATAGCGTTTCGGTTATAGCTGCACAAACTTGTTCCAGCATCTCGCCTTCGGCAGGTGTGAAGGCGTTGAGTTCTTTACTATCTATGTCAAGCACTCCAACGACTTCGCCCTTGGCATTGCGCAGCGGAACGACGATTTCCGACCGCGAAAGACTGCTACAAGCTATGTGACCGGGGAAGGCCTCCACATCGGGCACAATCAGGGTCTTTGCCTGCTCCCACGCCGTACCGCAAACGCCGCGGCCATGGCGGATGCGATAGCAGGCCACAGGACCTTGGAAAGGACCTAAGCGGAGTTCGCCCTCGCGTACCAAATAGAAACCTACCCAGAAATAACCCATTGAATCGTGCAACTCGGCGGCAACATTGGCCAATACACTCATTTCTTCCTTTTCGCCCGAAATGAGAGCACGCACTGCGCTGATGACATCTTTGTATTTTTGTTCCATATTTTCTTTTTATTGCTTTGAACCGAACGTAGCTTCAAAGCATTGACACAATAAGTGCGAAGTTAGTGAAAGCTAAGAAAACGAACGTTCTCTCCTCTCACTAACTTCGCACCTTTAAGTAATTTTCGGTCGGTGGCCTTTTGTTTATCGACAAGCAGCGATGACCTCAATCTCCACCAATCCGCCTTTCGGTAGTGTCTTAACAGCCACAGCACTGCGGGCAGGAGCTGGTGCGGTGAAGTATTCTGCATAGACTTCGTTCATAGCTGCGAAATCGCTCATATCGGCTAAGAACACCGTGGTCTTAACAACATCGGCAAGGGTCAGTCCGGCTTCGGCCAAGATACTTTTCACATTTTCCAAACTTTGGCGTGTCAGTTCGCGAATGCCGCCTTCAGCAAAATTGCCCGTAGCGGGATCGATGGGCAACTGCCCGCTGATGAATAAGAAACCATTGGCAGCGATGGCTTGGCTATAAGGGCCGATGGCTGCAGGAGCTTTGGGGGATGTAATCTGGGTTTTCATATAGAAAGAAATTAAGAGGTCTCGCCGCAGAATAGAGTTCTGCAACGAGATCTATGATGATTATTTTAGATAGTCTTCGAAATAGCGCGTGATACGTTCGTGGAGATGAATCATATCCTTACCCATCATGTTGTGGCCTTGACCGGGATAAGTGAAAAAGTCGGGCTGTGTTCCAGCATCTTCACAAGCGCGGAGGAACGCGAGGGAGTGCTGCGGCACGCAAACAGGGTCGTTGTAGCCAATGATAATCTGAAGGCGACCTTTGAGGTTCTTAGCCTTGTTGAGCAAGCTTGCTTCTTTGTAGCCCTCAGGGTTGTTTTCAGGCGTTCCCATATAGCGCTCGCCATACATTGCTTCGTAGTATTTCCAGTCGATGACAGGGCCGCCGGCAACAGCCACCTTGAACACATCTGGATAAGAGCAGATGAGGTTTGTCGTCATAAATCCACCGAAGCTCCAACCGTGCACGCCCATGCGATTAGCATCAACATAGGGCAACGACTTGAGAAAATCAACACCTTTGAGCTGATCTTTCATTTCTTCTGTGCCAAGATGGTGCCATGTAGCTGTTTCGAAAGCAAAACCGCGCTCTGAAGAGCCACGATTATCGAGCACGAAGAGCAGATAACCTTTCTGAGCCATATAGATTTCCCACGGACGAGCGGTATAATTCCAAGATTCTTCCACATTGCGCACGCCAGGACCACCATAGACATAAACCACAGTGGGATACTTCTTCGTTGGGTCGAAACCTACGGGCTTCACCATGCGATAATAGAGGTCGGTAGTACCATCAGCGGCCTTGATAGAGCCTCCCGAAATTTCGGGCACGTTATACTCCTTCCAGGGCGTATCATCAGTGTGAAGTTTCTTTATCTTCTGCTCCGTGGTGGAGAGAAGGTCATATTCACGGAATGTTTTGGGCGAACTCCAACGGTCTATAAGATATTGACCATCGGGAGAAAGCGTGGCGTTATGTACGCCCACACCGTTGTCCAGCAAAGTGCGCTTGCCCGTTTCGATGTTCACACTGTAATAGTTGTGACGAATGGGCGATGATTCGGTAGATTTGATGATGACGCTCTTTGTCTTCGTGTTGAAACCAGCCAGATTGAGTACCACCCAGTTGCCTTGCGTGAGCTGCTTAATTTGACGGCCGTTTGTATCGAAGAGATAGAGATGGTTGTAACCGTCTTTTTCGCTTTGATAGATGAATTTGCCATTGTCCCACGGCAGGAAGGTGATGCCGTGCATCGGATGAACGTATTTCTCGTTCGTCTCCGTATAGAGCACACCCTTGCGAGCACCTGTCTGCACGTCATAAGCCACGAGTTCGGCCTTGTCTTGAGTACGCGGCATTTCGATGAGATAAATCGTTTTCTCGTCGGGAGCCCAGCTCGGATTGGTGAAGTAGCGATTGGTGGGGTCTCCGGCTTGCAGATAAACAGTCTTATCCGTTGCGGGATTGAAAATACCAATGGTCACTTTATGACTGGTCATACCGGCCATGGGGTACTTGTCGGGCTCATACGCTGCTATACGTTGCGAAATGTCCACCTGCGGATAGTCGGCCACCATACTTTGATCCATACGCGTGAAAGCCAGGAGTTTTCCGCTGGGACTGAAGAATGTCCCCTTAGAATAGCCAAACTCATCGCGGTGTACGCTCGTACCGTAGAGCAACTCTCGCGAACCGTCAGTGCTGACAGTATGCAGGCGACCATCGGCAGTGCGGAGGTAGAGGTTATAGTCCTTTGTGTAGGCCTCGCTGCGCGATGCTGCGTTGAACTCTACATGACCGATACCACGCTCGCGGGGCGCTTGCCAAACAATCTTTTTCTTCTTCCAGTTGTAAAGGAAATTCGTGTCGGAAGTACGGAGCAACACTTCCGTTTTATTGCCATCGGGGAAGGAGGCATTATAGGCCGAGATTCCTTTTCCCTTTGTCGCATCGGAAATGAGGGGTTCTATTTCAGCCGTCGTAAAAAGCGGCTTCGTCGCGCCGTACAAACGAGCCGATTCCGCATCGAGCTCTACGAGTTGGTTACCCCACCAGCCCGTATAGATATTGCGGGGCATGATGTTCCAGTAGTTCTCGCCGCCCCACATAAGATCGTCGAGCGTAAAACTCTTCTTGTTTTGAGCTTGCATACTCATGGTGCAAAGTAGCGCTAAGGCCACAAGCCCCATGCGCTTCATTTTGTTCAATATTGTTATCATAGTCGTTGGGGTTATTTCCCTGCTAATCCATTTCTTTTAGCCGCTGAAGAAAGTTCCTAAGGAGGAACACAATGTCCTCTTTCAGCTAAAAGAAAAACGGAGGATGCGGAAAGACACATAGGTTTTGTCCGTCAGCAGGACTGCTTTCTATGATTTTCCGTATCCTCCGTTTTCAGTATATCTTTAAGTTAAGTAGGCGTCAGAAAAGAACGCCTACATCATTCCTTTATATATGGTCTTAATATCACTTCTTATCTGTCGCCATGCGAATGACGATCGAAGTTCTTACGACCACCGAAGCTCTTGCCTCCTTTGCCTTTGGGGCGATCTCCTTGTTCGTTGTGGTCGTTGAAGCGTCCACCCTTGCGCTCGCCAAAGTTGTTGCGATCGCCGAACTTGCCACTCTTACGGTCGCCAAAGTTGCGGCGCGGGCGATCGTTTTCTCCGTCTTCTCCGCGGTGTTTGCGACCGTAGACACGTTCAAATTCGCGGTGTTTGTTACGCAGTTGGATAAACTCGCGGTCTTCTTCGGTCTGTTCGCGGCTGTCGTCATCGAAACGGCGGTGGAAATCCTCGCGGAATTGGCGTCCTTTTCGGCGCTCAGCATTGCGTTGGCGATCCTCCGAGGTTTTTAGTTCTCCGCCGGTGGCGCGGAAGTTTTCGATTTTCCCATCGAACATTTGATATTTGCGGAACTCGCAATCCAGCGAACCGTTGTAGAGCTGAATCTTCGTACTGGGGCGTAATCCGATACTATCGAAAAGTTCCTGCTTGCTACTGATAATCCACGCTTCGTTACCTTTGAATTCATGCTTGAGGCGTTCGCCGATGGCTTTGTACAGTCCTAAAATATCGGCCGGTTGCAAACGCTCACCATAAGGCGGATTGGTCACAATGATGGCCTTATTCTCTGGCTGAGTAAACTTACGGAAGTCCTGCTGGCAGAACTCTACCACATCGCTCACACCAGCTTGTTTGGCATTGGCCATAGCGCCTTCGATGGTAGGACGGTTGATGTCGTAGGCATATATCTTATGGTTGAACTCACGTTCGGCCGAGTCGTCGTTATATATGCGGTCGAGCAAATCTCGGTCAAAGTCTTTCCATTTCTCGAAGCCGAAACTCTTACGGAAGATACCGGGATAGATATTACGCGCCATGAGAGCGGCTTCGATAGCTATAGTGCCCGAACCGCAGAAAGGGTCGATCAGGTCGCTTTCCATATCCCATCCGCTCAACTTAATGAGACCGGCTGCCAGCACTTCGTTGATCGGAGCATCACAAGAAGCCACACGATAGCCACGCAGGTGAAGACTCTCGCCACTCGCATCGAGCGAGAGCGTACATTGGTCTTCAGCGATGTGCATATTCAGCTTGATGTCGGGATTTGTCACACTAATGTTCGGACGTTTGCCCTCTTTCTCGCGAAAATAGTCCACAATGGCGTCCTTCACCTTATAAGCAACAAACTTGGAGTTGCGGAACTCCTGAGAATAGACCACCGAATCGACGGCAAAAGTAGTGTTCAAATCGAGATAGTTAGCCCATTCGATGGACTTTACTGCCTCGTAGACAGCTTCTGCATCGAGAGCCTTGAAATGCTTGATAGGTTTGAGCACTCGGATAGCTGTGCGAAGGCAGAAGTTTGCTCGATAGAGCATTTCCTTGTTTCCAGAAAACGACACCATACGACGACCAATCTGTATGTCGTTAGCACCGAGTTCGGTGAGTTCTTGAGCCAATACTTCTTCCAGTCCTTGAAAGGTTTTGGCAATGAGTTCGAATTCTTCCATAAAGTTAGCCTCGCTGTTGGAGGTTAGAAGCGTAAGTGTATGTATTTTATTGATTGAAAAAACTTTTTTATTGCGCTCAGATATAAAGAGCCATCGAATCAGGTGCCGACGTACCGCGTGTTTGCTTCATCACAGCGCCCGGTTCCACATCGTGCGTTATCCAGAGGTTACCGCCAATCACAGCCCCTTTGCCGATACGTATCCGCCCCAGTATGGTGGCGTTGGAATACACAATTACATCGTCTTCCAACACAGGGTGACGGGCCACATTCTTGATAGGATTTCCTTCTTCGTCGAGCTTAAAACTTCGTGCGCCCAGCGTGACTCCTTGATAAAGTTTCACATGCGAGCCAATGATACAGGTAGCACCGATGACAACACCCGTACCGTGGTCGATGGTGAAATAGCGGCCAATCTGCGCGGCGGGATGAATATCAATGCCTGTCTCAGAATGGGCAAGTTCTGTCATGATGCGCGGAATGAGTGGCACGTTCAAAACTTCCAATTCATGGGCGATGCGGTAGATAGTGAGTGCTTTTACGGCTGGATAACAACTGATTACTTCGCCCCAGTTCTGCGCGGCGGGATCGCCAAGATAGGCGGCCTCAACATCAGTGGCCAACACATCGCGCACCTCGGGGAGGCGCAGCACAACGCGCTGAGCAATATCGCGCGCGTGTTCGTGGAGGTCGCCATCGCAACAATCATGGTGCGTGCGGTCTGAACAGAAACAAAGACCTGCTTCAATTTGTTCGACAAGCAAATTATAGAGTCGCTCCATATCCACACCAATGCCATATTTCACCGTATCGCGATTGATCGTTGAACGACCGTAATAACCAGGAAAAAGCACACCTCGGCAGAGGTCTATGATTTCCTGAAGAGCGGGAGTACTGGGAAGCGGATCGCCATGCCGATGCTGATGAAAGAGACCTTTCATCTGACCCACATCTGCAAGGCGCGCCACAGTTTGCTGAAACTGTTCAGTAAAATTATCCAAAGTAGATTTGATCGTAGTTAATTAAACTATTGCAAAGATAATGAAATTTTGAATCTCGAAAGATATAGAAACAAAAAAGCTGAACCTCATTGAGATTCAGCCTTGTTTATCTTATGTGCGTAAGTTGCTTATGCCAATGCATTCACGTGTTTAGCAATGCCACTCTTAAGGTTGGCAGCTTTTTTCTTGTGAATAATGTTACGCTTAGCAAGCTTGTCCAGCATCTTCTGTACTTTCGGCAGAAGTTCTGTAGCAGCTGCTTTATCCGTCGTAGCGCGGAGCTTGCGAACAGCATTACGCATTGTCTTAGCGTAATAGCGGTTGTGCAATCTGCGAGTCGCCGTCTGACGAATTCTCTTAACAGATGATTTGTGGTTTGCCATTTTTATATTATTCTTTTAATTGTAGCCTATAGCAGAGTCGAACTGCTCTTTAGAGAATGAAAATCTCTCGTCCTAACCGATAGACGAATAGGCCTGCCTTGCAACGTTTGCCTTTCAAGTGCTCCCGACTGTTGTCGAATGCCCCGCGGCTTAATTGCGAGTGCAAAAGTAGGGCAAAGTTTTGAAACCACCAAACATTTCTCCTACTTTTTTCAAAATTTTTCTTCCTCCCACCCTTTTACACTCTTTTTCGCTACTCTTACCTAACACTTTCTTTGTATTTTTGTCTCGAAAACAGAAGAGGACCTGTCCGCAGCTCTCATTGCTCAACGCTCAAACTTAACGGATCTACCAGACCGCTCTGAGAATCTCTCTCCTTAGCAAAGTGGCTCTCTCAATAATCTCACACTCCCTTCCTCTATGCACGCTATCGTACTCAATACTATTAAATATTCCGATAAAGACCTCATCGTCGAACTGCTCACGGAAAAGGACGGTTGCCTTTCCTTTATGCAACGCATCAGTACTTCCAAGCGGGCAAAGATTCGGACGGCATGGTTTCAGCCGCTGACACGGCTCGATGTGGATTATGACGACCGACCCACACACAAGCTAAAACGCCTCACGGCTGCACAACCGCTGCCGCTGCTGACTATTCCCTACGAGCCGGCAAAGACGACGATGGCGCTTTTCTTAGCCGAATTTCTCCGCGTCACCATGCGGAGCGAACCGGCATCGCCGCTACTTTTCGAGTATGTTTGGAACAGCATAGAATGGTTGGACACTTGCCGAGAGTCGTTTGCCAACTTCCACCTTGTTTTCCTTCTTCATCTGGCGCGCTTCTTTGGCTTCGAACCTAATCTGGAGGCGCCGTCGCCCAACTGCTACTTCGATCTGGAGAGCGGAACATTCACTACGGTACGCCCGCTGCATCCCAACGTGCTCTTGCCCGAAGAGGCGCAACTGCTACCTACGTTGATGCGCATGAATCTGGCTACGATGCACCTCTTCAAACTTTCGGGCGAACAACGCTCGCAGTTGCTCCGCTTCATGAATAATTACTACAAACTACACATCCCTAACTTTGCTGAACTCAAATCGCTGAAAGTTTTGCAGGAGGTATTTGCGTAGGTTTTCATCCCGTCTCTTCTTCCGTGTCACTATTCTTGACAGTGACAGTTGCGCAAGGAGATGTTAAAGAAACTTTCCTCTTCTCCGCTTTCCTACTTTTCTTCACCATCCGAAGCAGCCAATTGCTGCTTTTGCGGGAGAAAATCTCGAAAAAGTGAGTTTCCGATGCTGATTCCCTCCTTTTTAGTCGTCATTTTCCTTATTCCGTCAGTTGGCTTCCTTATTGTGTCGGCCGACAGCCTTATTGCGTTGGAGAATATCCTTATAGGAATCACGCCTATACCCTGCAAAAGCATCTTTTTCCTTATTCTGCTCATTTTTTTATTCTGCGCTTTCTTCCACCGAAAGGCTTCGTGCTGGATTTCGCGCGATTCTCAGGGCTGTAGAATGAGTGTTTCCTTGACAAAGTAGGAGAAAACGCTTCTTCTGAAAATATTGCCCACGAATGGGCACAAAGCCGGCGAAAGTTTCACAAAGACAGAGGACGATAGGTCTATTTGTCCCTAAAATTTGCATATTAAAGGCATCGTCTGTAACTTTGGCAACAAGAAATATAACTCCTAAAAATCAGCTAACTACAAACACACTATGACACAGCTCAAAACATGGGGTCTGCTTCTGGCTCTTGCCGTAAGCCTCACGGCCTCGGCTCGAAAAGTGAAAGTAAACGTACAACAGCCCGGTACACTGGAACAGCAACTGCCGCCTAAAGTTCGCAAGTCGCTCACGGAGCTAACGCTCCGCGGCTCGCTCAATGGTGCCGACTGGCATTTTCTCCGCTCGCTGATGGGTATCAGTTGCGATACAACTACCGTGGACGGAAAACTTCAGCGATTGGATCTCAGCGAAGCCACGTTGCATAAAAGTACAGACGCATTCCTCTTCAATTATCAGATTAAGGCCGACTCCATCTTGCCGCAATGGGCTTTTTATCGCTGCAAGGTGGGAGAAGTTATCCTTCCGCGCGCACTTTATTTGATCGATTCTAACGCTTTCCGCGAAGCACGCATTCGCCGCGTAGTCCTTCCCGAAAAAGTATCTATCAATGAAGAGGCCTTTGCCGATTGTTCGGAATTGGAGGACATCTGTTTTCCGAAAACATTGGGTAGCTTGTCTTCAAACGCCATCGTAGGTTGCGAAAAACTACAAACAGTACGAATGAACAGCGTCCTCTTCATCAGCGGCGGTGGCTCTATCCGAGATTGTAGCAACTTGCGCAAGATTGAAATCAATGGCACACTGGGACACATAGATGGTTGGCAAACTTTCTCACAGCTTCCCAAACTCACGGAGATTGTCTTCAACGGCCCGGTGCTTTCTACAGGAGGGAGCGAAGAATGGTTGAGCGAATGCCCCGCACTTCAGCAAATCACCTTCAACGGCCCTGTACTTTCAACAGCCTTCGCGGGTATTGCTGATCTCCCCAACTTTCACAACTATGTTTCTCTCCCCAACCAAGTGTTTTTAAGCAAATCGGAATGGGTGAAAGGAATTCCCGAACAAGGACCTTATACAGAAGAAACTTTCAAAGCTTTCCGACAATTGCAGCAGAGCTTTGAGGCCTTCCCCGACTTTCGCTGCGAATATCAAGCTTTTGTTACATCCGCCATCTTGAAAAACTTACTTGCTGTCTCTGCTATCCTACACGACAAAGCAGGACTATTGAAATATGGACAACTCATCTTAGAAAGCAGTCCGAGGAAACTATATAGTCTCCTTTGCGATAGTATCTTTAACGATTTTGCAGGCCAGCCAGACTTTGACGCCCTAAAAGAAAAGTCACGGCTGTTTGGCGACTACATTTATATTCTCAAGACTTCTCCACAATACGAACGTTCGGGACAGATGCAACAGGCCTTTACCTATGCGTTCGACTCTCCCATTCTGAAAAAGGTGCGCGAAGAACTCAAGCTGGACAGTATCGCTGGCAACGGAGATGAGATCAGTCGCATCAAGCGCGTAATGTATTGGCTCCACGATGCTATCCCGCACGATGGTTCGTCCAGTTGGCCACAATGCAAGTATAACGCGCTCGACCTTTTCCGCCACGCTCAAGAGAACAAGCGCGGATACAACTGCCGGTTTCTGGCAGAAATGCTGACCGACTGCTATCTGGCTCTTGGCTACCCTGCTCGCTTCATCACGTGCGAAAGTAAAGAAATAGGAGATCCCGATTGCCATGTCATAGTAATGGTATGGAGCAAGACACTCAATAAGTGGGTTTGGATGGATCCCAGCTTTGCCGCTTATGTGACGGACGAAAACGGCACATTGCTCCATCCTGGCGAAGTGCGCGAACGGCTCATTGATGGCCGCCCGCTGGTGCTCAATCCGGATGCAAATTGGAATCACAAGTCGAAACGAACCAAGGAGGAATACATTGATAGGTATATGGCCAAGAACCTTTACACCATTCAGTCGCATCTTACCAATCGACCAGAGATAGAGAATGAAGAAAATTCCTACCAAGACGTGATCACCCTCGTAGGAAAAGGTGTCACCTACAAAGGAGGTGGCCGCACCACTTCCGATGACCAATATTTCTGGCAAGCCCCAAAACTGCCGTAACAAGTACTATCGAGAGATATAAATAAGACGAGAGCCGAAACATAGTTGCAAAAACTTGTTTCGGCTCTTTAGGTAGTGAAGCGTGGCCTTAGAATGTCACGCGAAACATTCCGCGTATGCCCCATTTGCGCTTGGTGGGGAGATTCTCCGTATATGTGACACGGCGAACATATTCGATGTGGAAAATCTTGAAAATATTGTGGATACCAGCTACAAGTTCCACATAGGGCTTTTTCTTATCCATCGCGCGAGAGAGATAACGGAATGAGCCGTCGGCTTGGAACTCGCCGGGGAAATAGAAGAGATGCGCGTCGGTAGCATTCTTGGCGAGTAACGGATTATTCTTGTCGGTCAAATCGCCCCAAAGAACGTTGCAGCCAAAGCTTTCGCGCCATTTGAGTTTTTTGAGCAACGGAATGCGATTAAAGAGCTTTCCGTTGAGATCCCAAGAGGCGAAAAGCGAAGCATAACGGTCGTTGAGGAATTCCATATTGTCGATCAAACTAAACATCTCGTCCTGCGAGATATAAGAGAGATTGGCAGCGGGCATAATGAGCAAGGGATAAGGCACTTTATTCCACTGAACGCCCGCTGAAAGGCGCGTGTCGATTTTCCCCCACGAATGGAGCCAAAAGCGTTTGTAGATGCTGGCTTCCGTGAAATTGTAAGCGTAATCTCCTCCGAGCAGATTCTTAAAGCCCATGGTGTGACTGATGCTAAAGACCGGGAAATCGAGACTGGGCGCATAGCGACGTTGCTTAGTATTGACCCATTTGGCACCTGGACTGTAGGTAAGACTCAGCGTAGCATCGAGCGTGGTGAGTTTCTTCTGCCAATTCCCACCCAAAGAGGGCGCAGCAGCACCATTGAGGGGCTGATAGAAAAGTGCGGCCGTGGGCTCGTCCACCTCGTGGCGAAGCTGCACTTTGAAGCGCAGGTTGTTCTCCCACTCCCGATCGAAGGCCAGCGTCCAGCGGCTGAAGTACATCATGTGGTTCACTTTCGTCCATTTGAAGGAGGTGAAGACGTTGTCCTTATCTGTGGGCAAGAATTTGTCGGAGGGCGACATCACGTCGTTCGTGTAGTTGAGCGACAGATTGCTCACAGGGAACTCTCGCGGCAGGTAGGCCTTGGGTAGGAAGCTATAAGTAATCTCTCCAGAGCCCATAACGCGGCGGTCCTTAAAGCCGTAAGCTGCATAGCCTTTCAGAAAGAGGTGCTTGTTGAGGAAAGCTGTGGTTTGGGCTGAGCCGCGGAGGCGGAAACCATTGACAAAATTCTGGCTAAAAATGGTGTTGATAGGGCCAATATCTACTTTCGAGCCTTTCTTTGGGTCGGTGGTGGTTTCCACAAAGTTTTCGATAAATGCCTTTGCCACCCACAACACGGGCTTAAAGCCTTTCACCTGACTCAACTGCGTGACGAGTTGCTCCATCTTCCCCTCCGATTCCGTGAGCGGGTCGCTGCGGTATTTGTCCCAAAAGGCATCATCCTTCATCAAGGCATCGGAGGCCAACTGCGTGTCGCCACGAAACTTAAAAGTCTTTTCGGGAATTGGCTCAAAGGAGAAATTGCTGTACTCTGTCAGACGCTTCACCATGAACTTCTGGAAGAAGTTTACAACTTTTAGTTCAACGAGCATATCATCTCGAACGAGGACTTGCTCCCCTGTGGGCAACTGTTGGAACTGCTGAATGATGCGCATGTTCTCTACGTAGTTGACGTCGCTGCGACCAGGAATACCCAGATCGCACTTGACGACGCGGTAAGAAGAGTCGGCGGCAATGAAGAGGGAGCCGCTGAAGCCGAAGTCCTGCGGATTGTTCGGCGTGAAGTTGATATGGATGGTTTTGATAGAGTCTACCATCACTGTATCTACTAAAAAATAGCGGTAGAAAGAGATGGCCGTCTTTGAAGATATGGGACTGGTGAACGGATACTGAAGCAAACGGACGTCGTCTTCATAGATATTCACATCGGTGAAGCAGTCCTGAATGACAGTAGTAAAAATGTCGCCAGTATAAAAGAGATCGTTCAAACCCGTTGAGCGTTTGCCTTTGATTATAGTTTTGTCGGAACGCGGCGTCTGTCGGAAGATTTCTTGCGACACCGTTTCGTCGACATTGATAGGCAAGATGAGTTTGCCGGTTTCATTATTGGTTTCGATATGGTCCTTGAGAAAAGGAAACTTCTTGAACTTCCCTTCTTGAAGGACCTTATCTGTGACATCGTTGAAAGCAAAGATGGTTTTTGAATACTTATCGATGCTGTAGAATGGATGCCGCTTGAGGTCGCTCTGCTTCTTGGCAGCGATGACTTTCCGCATGAGCTCAACGGCTGGATTGTTCTTGCGGTTGTAGCGCTGCTTTGTTCCTGTCACCGTAGCCTCTCCAAGCACTCCGTCCTCCCGCGCTTCAAGCTTCACATCAAGAGTCTCGCCCGCTTTCACCTTCAGAACGCGCGTTTTGTAGCCCACCAGGGAGAACGTGAGCTTGCTACCGTTGCGCGCCACAGAGTAATGGCCGTTGAAGTTTGTTTGTGTTCCGTGGTTTTTATCGAAGTAGACATTGACAAACGGGAGCTTTTCGCCCGTCTGTGCGTCCGTAACCGTGCCGCTGATAGTCTGCGCCACAGCGGTCAGCACTAAAAACATCAGGAGAAGAAAGGTAGAGAATCTTTTCAACTTACTATTCGTTTATAAAAGAAAGATAGCATTTGACGAACCACGGCTATGCATCAACATCTTTAATGCTATTGGCCCTTGGTGCGTCAAATGCTAAGGTCACATTAGGGAAATTATCGTGTCGTTACTCCCGCGAACGAACACCTCGAAACTGTCTTCGCCTATGAGGGAGAAAAGGCAGAACTAATCTATTTCTTCGTCAGCTTCATATCCACCCATTTCGCGGATGGCGTTCTTTAGCATAACATACTGCTGGAAGAGATGATTGATAGGTACTTCATTCTGCGTGTAGTCGTGCATGGGGCTCTTTAGGAAGAAGCTCAAGAAACGTTGTGTGCCAAAGCGGCCAGCGCGCGCAGCGGCATCGGAGAGCAACACGAGGTCGAGAACCAGCGGCGCAGCCAGGATGGAGTCGCGGCAAAGGAAGTTGATTTTGATTTGCATAGGGTAGCCCATCCAGCCAAAGATATCTATATTATCCCAACCTTCCTTGTTGTCGTTGCGCGGCGGGTAGTAGTTGATGCGCACCTTATGGTAGTAGTCAGTATAAAGGTCGGGCTGCTCTTCAGGTACGAGGATGCTCTCCAGCGTAGAGAGTTTGCTGACCTCCTTGGTATGGAAATTGGCAGGCTCATCAAGGACAAGACCATCGCGATTACCCAAAATGTTGGTAGAGAACCAGCCACTCAACCCCAAGCAACGTGTGCCGATGATTGGAGCAAAACCTGATTTCACGAGGGTCTGACCTGTCTTGAAGTCTTTACCTGCAATCGGCATCTTTGTTTGTTCGGCCAATTCCCACATAGCAGGAATATCCACCGTAGTATTGGGCGCGCCCATGATAAAGGGACACTGTTCGGCCAGAGCTGCATAAGCATAGCACATGGAAGGGGCTATGCGCTGGCGGTCGTCGGCTTTCATGGCAGTTTCGAGAGTTGCCAGCGTGCCGTGAACCGCTGTATCCACGGGCACATATATTTCAGTGGAAGCGGCCCATATCACAACGACACGGTTGCAACCTGTGCGCGCTTTGAAGTCGCGGATGTCTTGGCGCAAAGCCTCAACCATTTCCCAGCGAGTGCTGCAACCTTTCACATTTGTTCCATCCAGACGACTGGCGAAGTTGCGATCGAACGCAGCTTTGAGAGGTACAATGGCCTTGAGCTCTTCTGCCACTGGCTCTATGTCGCGTTCGTTCAACACTTGTGCATGAAGGGCCGATTCGTAGGCGTTTTCGGGATATACATCCCAACTGCCAAAAACGAGATCGTCAAGACTTGCCAACGATATGATATCGGAATAGTGGAGGTATTTCTTATTCTCTCCTCGACCCACACGAATCTTGTCGTATTGCGTCATTGAACCAACGGGCTTTGCTAGGCCTTTGCGCGCCATCAGGACGCCCGTCATAAAAGTTGTGGTTACGGCACCGAGACCGACAACCATTACGCCTAATTTTCCTTCTGCTGGTTTCATATATAAGACTTATTTTAGAAATAACTGTATAGGTGACGTGTGACAATACGTATATCACACGCTGTATAACGAAACCACAAAAGTAATAAAAGTTTCTATATACATTCCCATACCTCTTTTTTTTAGCACATTTTGGGAAAGAAAGAACAGAGTTCTACCCAAAAAGAACAATTTATCTGGGGGATAGCGAAGAAAAGGCGGTTTTCACGTGCGAGTCTCCCGCATGGCCAACGCCTTATTTTCGGCAGCTTCCATGATTTCGCGCTCACCCGGTCCTTTATCGTTGATGCCACAAAGATGAAGAATACCGTGGATGATGACACGATTGAGCTCTTGCTCATAAGGGAGTCCCAACTGCTCGGCATTCGTACGGACCGTGTCGAGAGAAATGAAAAGGTCGCCGCTGATCACGTCGTCTTCGTCGTAATCAAAGGTAATTATGTCTGTATAATAGTCGTGCTGAAGATACTGACAATTAACCCTCAGGATTTCTTCATCGTCGCAAAAGATATAGGCCACATCGCCCACCTTGCGCCCATAAGAAGCCGCCACACGTTTGACCCATGCGGAATTGTCACGGCGGCGAATCTTCGGCATCGCAACGTTGATTGTATTGTATGTTATCATTGTTCAAAATATATACGTTCTCAAAATAAACTCTGCTCCTGCGGCCCACCCGTGTAGATGGAACGGCCCAAATGCTGATAGGCTTGTTCGGTCACTTCGCGCCCACGAGGGGTGCGGCGGATAAAGCCTTCCTTGATGAGGAAAGGTTCATAGACTTCCTCCACAGTTCCAGCATCTTCTCCAATGGCTGTGGCTATCGTGCTGATACCCACAGGGCCACCCTTGAACTTATCAATGATGGTGAGGAGTATCTTATTATCGATTTCATCCAAACCGTATTTGTCGATATTTAGGGCTTCAAGGGAGAACTTAGCAATGTCCAAATCTATGCGCCCATTGCCCTTCACTTGCGCAAAGTCGCGCACGCGACGCAAAAGAGCATTGGCAATTCGCGGCGTTCCACGACTGCGCCCAGCTATTTCTTCAGCCGCTTCGGCTGTGATGGGGACATTGAGGATAGAAGAGGAACGCTCTATGATACGCTGCAATGTCTCGCTGTCGTAGTATTCAAAATGGAGGTTGATACCAAAACGGGCGCGCAAGGGAGCTGTCAAAAGACCACTACGCGTGGTGGCACCAATGAGAGTGAAAGGATTGAGATCTATCTGAATACTGCGAGCTGCCGGACCTCGATCTATCATAATATCTATGCGATAGTCCTCCATGGCGGAATAGAGATATTCCTCCACCACAGGTTGCAGACGATGGATCTCATCGATAAAAAGCACGTCGTTAGGCTCTAAACTGGTGAGCAAACCTGCCAGATCGCCAGGTTTATCAAGAACGGGGCCGCTGGTGAGCTTGAAACCCACGCCCAACTCGTTGGCAATGATATTGGCGAGCGTTGTTTTACCCAATCCAGGAGGGCCGTGCAACAGAGAATGGTCGAGAGGTTCGCCGCGGTACTTTGCCGCCTCAACGAAAACCCGCAGATTCTCCACCACCTTTTGCTGACCGCTGAAATCATCAAACTGTAGTGGGCGCAGGGCTTTCTCAAACTCTCGCTCCGAGGATGTCGGGGCCATCTGCTCCGACCTAATGTCAAATGTATCTTGTCCCATTATGCCGCAAAGGTACGAAATTCTTATGATAATCAGTTTTATTCAACCAGTACAAAAGAACAGGCAGAAACAGGAGAGGCAGAACCAATACCATGGCGTTTATGCTCCACTTTTCATCAGAGCTAAGCATTAAGAAATGGCTACTATTCTTCATCACATCAAAAGGAAACAAACCTCAGAACAACCTGATTTTGAACACAATAAAGGAGGCCGAAAATATCCTTATTGCGTTTGAAAATACAATAAGGCTATCAGCTGACATCCTTATTGCGTCAGCTGACACAATAAGGATATTTACGAGCCGCTCTGTATGTAGTTTTTCTTAGGAAAATTGGAAGAAAAAAGAGGTGGTTGGTAGATAAAAATTCAATAACGGAGCGCAAAAGTTTTTGCGGCTTTGCTTTCGCCCTTGTCAGATCCTTTTTCGGCTTACAAAAACGGGAGCGACAACTTTGTTTGTCGCTCCCGTAAGGGATTTATACTTAGCGTATGTTTACTGCGGAAGTGTCACGCGGAAGAGCGAACTGTCGGTGTGATCTTGCTTAATAAATTCTTTCATTTTCTTCACCACTTCGGGGTGAGCAGCAGCCACGTCGTGGTCTTCATGCAAATCGTTGGCAAGGTCATAGAGATGCACTTCGCCGCGATTGACAACCATCTTCCAGTTGCCCATGCGCACACCGAGCATATTGGTTTCGTGGAATTCCCAATAGAGATGGTCGTGCTCTTTCTGTGTTCCCTTGCCTGTCAGCGTGGGATAGATGGAAATACCATCAAACCAATCGTTTTTCAGACGTGGGTTGCGATAGCGTTGCTCGTAGTTCTCGATGCCTGCCAAGTCGCAGAATGTTGCCATCAAGTCGTAGAAGGCAAACTGGTGGTCGTTGACGACACCTTCTCTCACTTTTCCTGGCCAGCTAACGATGAAGGGGATGCGGATACCACCTTCGTAGGTGCTACGCTTCAAGCCACGGAGTTTTGCATCACGATTGAAGAAAGTGGGGTCTGCCCCGCCCTCCTCGTGAGGACCATTGTCGGAGGTGAAAATCACAACGGTGTTTTCCGCTAGGCCTTTTTCTTCGAGTTTCTCCATGATTTCGCCCACCTGCATATCCAGACGACTGATCATGGCAGCAAACTGCGCGTGAGCAATGTTCGTCGGATTGTAGCGCGAACCTTTGTCGCCGCCATACTGACGCTCTGCACAGAAATGTCCCTTATAGGCTTCGAGGATGGAGTCCTCGGGCTGAATCAGTTCGGCGTGCGGAAGCGTATAGGTAAAGATTCCCAAGAAAGGTTTGTCTTTGCTCTGCTTGTCGAGCCAGTTGAGGGCATGCTGATGAATAAGGTCGGAAGAATACTGCTGGCGGTTGGTATAGTCGTCGCCAAACATGGCGTGCTGGATGTTCTGATCCAAAACAACGCGCTTCACGGCCTTGTCGCCCGCCGAACGACTGTAGGAATTGAGGAAGTTGGGATAGTAGAGATGCGCTTGGAACTGGCAGATGTAGCCATAAAACTCATCGATGCCGCGCTTATCGGGGGTGGAAACAGAACCTTCATAGCCGCCAGCCCACTTACCGAACATACCCGTGGTGTAGCCATTGTCTTTGAAGATTTCGGGAATGATGACGTGGGCGGTGTCGTAAGGTTCTTGTCCAACAAGGGCATAGTCGGTATTGTTACCATACTTCATGGTGTTGTTGTTGGACCAATATTCTTTGTTGCCTCTCACGTGGGTGTGTCCCGTATGCTGACCCGTCATGAAACTGGCGCGGGAGGGAGCAGAAACGGGGCTACCAGCGTAGGCCTGCGTGAAGCGCATTCCTTGCTGTGCAAGGCGATCGATATTGGGAGTAGAAATGAGCTGCTGACCGTAGCAACTCAAGTCGCCATAACCCATGTCGTCGCACATGATATAAATGATGTTGGGGCGCTGCTGTGCTCCTGCGGCCAAAGCGGCCAATGTGGATGCGCCAAAGAGGAGATATCGTGGTTGCATTGTATGTTGGTTTTACGATTTATAGTATCAGAATTTATTTCACTACAATTTTAGAGGACGCTTTGTCTTGTGTGGCATCAACAAGAACAATGTAGCTACCAGCTGGGAGGTGGCTGATGTTGAGTGTGTGCCCCTTGCCTTGTGCGGCGAGCTGTCCCGTTGTGGAGTAGATACTGATGGTCTTCACGCCTTGAGCAGGTTCTACGGTGACACATTGGTTTTGCGCCGTGATAGTGATGAGCGATTTCTGTGTCGTTGCGGTATTGATGCCCGTTGAGATGCTGGTGTTCGGCGAGAAGTAAGCCGTGAGCAAAACGTTGTGGTCGAGCGCGAACGTATATGTGGCGTCGAGCGAAACAACATTATTGTTCTCTTTCCAGCAAAGGAAGCGCGCATTGCCCAGCGGAGTGGCTTTGGCGGTGAACCCATCAAGAGTGGCCGTGCCGCGCTGGCTGTCGTTGGTGGTCACGCTAGCTGTAAAGGTCTGTCCCTCTTCGGGCACCACCTCGAGGATAAAGTCGAGCGTTTGTCCCGTCACTTCCTCATCGGCTTCCGTCAGTCCGTTGTTGGTGAAACGTATGCGCATACGACTTTTGCCTGTAGCAGCATTGGCAGGAATAAGGATGTTTGCTTCCATCTCTTTGGCAGCAGTGAGCTTTTGTGCTGTTTCAAAAACACCGTCGCGATTCCAGTCGAAATAAACATAAACGGAGTCGCCTGCTTGCGGAGCATCTTTCAGCGCCAGTGCAAGCGTGGCAGTGCGCCCCTTTACGAGGGTTGCTTTAGAGGCGGTATAGATTGTGTACCAGGTATTGGGCTTCGTGTTGGGAGCAATAATTTGTCGGCCGCTCGCCACCTGTGCCGGATAGGTAAGTGGAGTAAGCACGCCCGCACCTTTGAGAGAGGCAGAGAGGACATAGTTGGACGTCAGTGCACCGCAAGGAAAATCATAGATCTGTTCTCTGCGAGCAAATTCACTGCGGGCTCCAACAAATGTGACAAGCGAGTCGCCATCGATAGTAAGCGTTGTTTGCGGCGTTGCAACGGAGGTGAAGTAGTAGCCAGCAGGCTTACCAGCACACACCTTATAGTGGGCGTTTGCTCCCAACACTCTATCGGCAGCCACGTTCACAAGCTGATAGCCGCCCGTGCTGTTGCCCGTTCCAACAAAGTACCATTGTGCGGAATTTTCCATATTTTTCCCCCAGCTCAGCGAACCATCGGCAGCCATAGTTAGGTAGAGATCGCGGGTGTTTTTCAACAAATATTTTCGAGCTGGTTTCCCCACAACTGTAGAAGGCACAAAGGGGCGCAGCTCATAGAGGTTCTCGGTTTCAGTAGTGCTCCACCAAGAATTACCATTGGAAGCGCCAGCTTTCCAAACGATGACGTTGGAACTTGCTCCGTCCTTATTCAGTCCGTTAGGCGAAGCGCCCGTGTTGTCATAGTTGGTGCAGTCCGTACTGGTGAGGCGGCAGAAATTGCCGTTAGTACCGATGTAGTACTCCACAGGAGTGCTGCTCGTTTTCATTATCGAAGCTCTCGATTGCGCAACATTGCAACTGGCAATGTAGTTGCCCGAAGCCGAATTGCGAATGTAATAGCAGTTGGCCTTACTGGTAGGAATGAATTGCCAGAAGATTCGCTTCGTCACGTCGTAAGAAGTCACAACGAGCGTACCGTCCGATTCTTCGCTGATATAGCTCGAGCTATTGCTTTTCATAGCAATGGTGTAGAACTTGTCGGCACTATAACTGCCGGCATTTGCTGAGGCGCATAATGTCAAAGGCAACCACAGCAAAAGGAGTAACAAATAGGTATATTTTCTCATGATGGTGTGTTAAGTCGAAACTTGCTTCGCAAAACTACTACTTTTTTACATATTTTCTCACCATTTTTCCGTTTTTTCGATAGATACCTTTTGAAAAAGCACTTTTATGAGAATGCTCATTACCTTTGTTTTACACAAAAAAGAGTGGGAAAAACATAGGAAGAGGAAAAGAAAAGCCCCTCCCTCTTCTGCATGCAGAGAGGGAGGGGTATTGGATTGTGAAACCAAAGTAGTGGGCAATATGGAGTGCCGAACTAATTAGGTACTGTCAGCATTACCGTTTTTGCCCAGTGTCGAGAGGTATGCTCCCTTGGTTTAGGCGTTTGATTTGAGTTGCTTAAGCAGTCGGCCGGCTGAGTCGGACAGCAGGGTGATGGCACCGGCAAGGATGACGGTATCTTTTATGACCAGTCGGCCAGCCCCCGACAACAGCGGGAAACCATGCTCGCCACTGCCGAGATCTGGTACCCAGCATTCAGGCGTAGTGATAAGGAACGACAGCGTGCCTATGGTCATGATAATAGCCAAGGTGTCGCCCACGATGCCGGCTTTGGAGGAGAAAATGCCAAGGAACACCAGGATACCGATGCTCATGATGAGTACGCCCAAGCCGCGAGAGAACACGTAGGTACGGTTGCTCTCGTGCCATTCGCGGTTTTTCTGAACGAATTCGCCTTCCTTGTTCTTATACTCCTTATATTCTGGAGCTTCCTTAGCATAGAAGAAGCTCATGAAGGGGCTGTTGGCCACAAACGGAACAATGCCGTCGGCTTCGTAGTGGGTGAACTTCAAAGCGCCAATCCATACGAACACGATGAGGATGGCCAGGCGAATGAGCTTCAAGCCTACATTCTTGAGATTGGCTGCAAAAGACAATAGGGTGATAAATGTTTCTTTCATAAAAAATAAAGTGCTTTGTTGTGATAAATACTTACTGCACTCTGCGAACAGAGTTTCGTAGTCAAAGATACGCACCTATCTTAGGTTTTAACAAATAAAAAAGCATAAAAAAAGAAAAAACAGAAAAGTTTTTCTACAAAACGGCTCTTTTCTGTTTTTTCTTTATATTGAAATGATAAGACAAGTTTACTTTTCTGCATAGAAAACATGCTGATTTCCCAACTTGCTATTTAGCGGATAAGTTCGGCCTCGGGGCTTAATGTTTCTTAGGAGCTAAGAGGCGATGGTAGCGCGCATCATCGCAGAGAACTTTGAGAGCAAGTTTGAAATCCTTGTCGTTGCGCAGATTATATTCGGCCATACCTTTTTGGTAGTAGTAGCGCGTCACGAGTTCGGATTCCACAAGCGACTTAATATCTTTGCGCCAATAGTCGAAATCGTACTCAAAATTATGGGAGAGCTTTTTCTCCAGCGCATTCAACTCATCTTTGGCCATTTGTTCGTAACCTTCTGCTGCTACAATGCTGCGCAGGATATTGAGTGCGGATTTCGATTGCGTATCATATGTAAAATTCTCCTTTTTCAGGAATTGCAGAAAGTCGTTGTACTCCTGATCAGAAAGAGAAAAAGTACTGGGACGAGCAATGGTGCGATGATGATTCTGGTAGTTGGAGCAATAGTTGCGCAGGGCATCGCTCGCCGAAAGATAGGAGAAGAGCGAGGGCAAGGAGTCGGGCACGGTTACGATATCGGGCGTGATACCTCCCCCATCGCGAACAGGACGTCCGTTGGCAGTATGGAAAACTTTAGAAAGCGAGTCGGGCAGGTGTTGCGGTTGTCCGTTTTTATAGCTATACGCCTGAATGCAACGCCCTGAAGGGATGTAGTACTTACTTGTGGTGAGTTTGAGAATTGTCTTATAGGGCAGTTGTCGCGTCTGCTGCACCAGACCTTTACCATACGTGCGCTGACCGATGATGACGGCTCGATCGTAGTCCTGCAAAGCTCCGCTCGTAATTTCAGCCGAAGAAGCTGTACCGTTATCGGTCAGAACAACGATGGGCATTGTTAAATCGGCTGGTTCATTCTTTGTCTTGAAAGTGGAATTTACTTCTTTCAACTTACCCTTCATACGCACCACTTCCTTTCCGCGAGGCACGAAGAGCCCCACCACATTGACGGCCTGATCCAACAGACCTCCGCCATTTCCGCGCAGGTCGAGGATGAAACGCCGCATACCTTTTTGCTTCAGCTCAGCAAAGGCCATCTGGAGTTCGTGGGTTGTTTGCTCTGTGAAACCTGTTAGCAAGGCATACCCAACGGTGTCGTTCACCATTGTATAGAACTGAACGCTGGGCATCGTTACGGTGCGCCGCGTTAGTCGGAAAGTGAGCGGTTTTTCCACACCATAGCGTTTCACCTTTAGTTCAAAATGGGTACCAACATCGCCACGAAGCGATTCGCTAACACGGCTGGAGTATTCACTTTCTTTACCTTTTTCTGCTTCTCCATAATCCTTTCCATCGATGGAAAGAAGGATGTCGCCAGCGCGAAGACCAGCCAGAGCAGCAGGCATTCCCTCATAGGGCTCTTCTATGATGCAGCGACGTGCTTTGTTGAGAAAAGAAATGACAGATCCAATACCGGCATACTTACCCGTGGTGAGTTGTTTGAGCTCTTGCGTCTTATTCTCAGCATAGTACTGCGTATAGGGATCAAGCTGATTGAGCATATAGAGCAATGCGTTGTTGATATTTTTCTCCGCACTCAGTGTGTCCACATAATAAGTGTCCAATTCTTTATAAAGGGAATTGAAAATATCGAGATTTTTAGAAATCTCAAAATTGTGGTCGGAATTGCTTTGCGCCACGCCTTCCATCGAGAAGACAAGGGCAAAAAGAAAAAGCAGCTTTTTCATGTTCAAAATGTTGATAAGAAGAAAGAGGCAGAAAAGAAAGAGGAGAAAAGGAAGAAAAGGGTGCAAAACGTTTCTTTCACAAGAGAGCAGAAAGCAATCATCGGAAAATCATCGCTTGCTTTGCACCTTTTTCTCGTTATCTCATTTCAGTTTCTCACATATTTCGTCCCAAACTTCGTCGGGAAGGGTTGTGCCTACCACCTGGATGACCTTGCTCGCCAGGAGAGCACCTTTCTGAAGACAGGTTTCCAAAGATTCGCCACGGCTCAAGCCATAGAGGAAACCAGCGGCGAAATAATCGCCAGCTCCCGTGGTATCTACCACTTTGTGGACTTTCTCGGCTGCTGCGCGAGCCACTTCCTCTCCACGTTTCACCAAAGAACCCTCAGCGCCTATCTTGACAATCGCAATTTCGCATTTTTCGGCCAACACGTTGAGAGCCTCAACGGGATCGGACTTACCGGTGAAGGATCTGGCCTCATCTTCGTTGGCAAAAATAATATCGACTTTCTGGAGAAGTTGTTCGAAGAAGGGGCGATCATCCTCCACAATATTATAGCTACCAAAGTCGAGACCAATCTTCAGCCCTTTCGATTTGGCAATATCTGCGGCGCGCATCACCATTTCGTGGTTCTGCACGAGATAACCTTCAATATAGAAAATATCGGCATTGTCGAACCATTCCTCCAACAAGTCATCAGCCGTCAGTGTGGCCGCTGCACCCAAATAGTCGTCGAAGGTGCGCTGTCCGTCGGGGGTAATAAATGCCGAACAAACACCCGTGGGGAGATCACCAATCAAGAAATGAGGAATACCGCCATGCTGCAAAAAATTATCTTTATAGAACTCGCCATAGCGATCATCGCCCACTTTCCCGATAAATTCGGGCTTTGCGCCGAGATTGGCCAGTGCCAACATCGTATTTCCCACAGAACCGCCAGTGGCAAAGCTGGTTTGAAGTTTCTCCAGCTTCTCATTGAGCTTTTTATAACCCTCGAAGTCAACAAACTGCGTAGAGCCTTTCGGGAGTCCCAATTCCTTGAGAACAGAGTCGTCAATCTGTGTCAAAACATCGCAAAGAGCGTTGCCAATGCCTAAAATCTTCTTCATTTCAACTTTTTTTTCAAAATTCTATGCAAAGGTATTGCTTATTTCGGAAATAGACATTACTTTTGCACCGCAATTCTGAGAGAAACCTCATTATCCTGCTTCAGTAGCTCAGTTGGTTAGAGCACCTGACTGTTAATCAGGGGGTCGTTGGTTCAAGCCCATCCTGAAGCGCAAATATCTCAGAAGAGCACTGCTTCAGTAGCTCAGTTGGTTAGAGCACCTGACTGTTAATCAGGGGGTCGTTGGTTCAAGCCCATCCTGAAGCGCCATGGAGGAATCACTAAGAAGTGGTTCCTCTTTTTTTGTTTATTGCAAAACGTGATGAAGAAAAGAAAGCTGTGCGTAGTGATGGGAATGTTCGCACTTATGCTGTGCGCCCAAACGCCAAAGAAAAACAAAACAACGACTGCAGTTGCTCACGTAACGGTGGCGGAAACGGACGATGCGGTGCTGCAACGCTGGGATGCTGGACGGAAGGTGTCGGCCAAAGCCGTAGAGAAGTTCGGGCGAAACCATTGCTTCATTGCTCAGCGCATCCCCGACAAGGTGTTTCAGAGAATGTTGGGAAAATCATTTCCTAAGACAAATGCTATCGAACGTGAAGAACTGCGCTATCTACGCCTACTCCATTACAACAAAGAGGGCGAAATCCGCTTAGGAGAAATGGTGTGTAGCAAGCACATTGCAAACGCATTGGTTACTATCTTCAGCAAACTTTTCGATGCGCACTACCCTATTGAACGAATGGTGCTCATCGACAATTACAACGCCAACGACGAAAACTCTATGCGTGCTAACAACACCAGCTGCTTCTGCTTTCGCTCCGTGAAAGGGACGAAAAAACTATCAGCTCACTCCTGCGGAATGGCTGTCGACATTAACCCGCTCTACAATCCCCATTGCAAAAGGCAAAAAGGAAAACTCTCCGTTGCACCCACAACGGCTCTACCCTACACTGATCGCTCCAAAAAATTTGCTTACAAGATTGAGCATGGCGACATCTGCCACCGCCTCTTCCTTGAGCATGGCTTCAGATGGGGCGGCGCGTGGCGTCACTCGAAGGATTATCAACACTTCGAAAAATAGAATATACAAAAACGGTGTCTTCACCACGGAAAGCTTCAAACAGGAAGCTTTCTCTGCAATTTCTCCAAGAGAGAGCTGCACTTATTTATCTACACAGGCAAAAATATCCTTATTGCGTTTGAAGATACAATAAGGCTGTCAGCTGACATCCTTATTGCGTCAGCCCACACTCTTATTGTATTTACGAGTTCAACAAATAGAGCCACAACTACGAGAAAACACACTTCTCCACAGAGTTTTGTTTTTTGGGTTTTTGTCGTCACGTTGTCACACTATGAGCATAAACAATTGAAAATGTATAGATTGAGCGCGTGACAACAAGGTGGCAACAAATATTTTGTTGTCACACCCTCAAGCATCTATTTATCAACGTGTTTACTCCTCCGTGACAACGTGACAACAAAAAAATGAGTTTTCTTGGTAGGAGTACTAATAGAAGTCATAGCTCCCTATCCACTGTCCCCAGCGGGGACACACCATGCTTAACCGCGGGTGATACCCGAAGGGTGAACCCGTGGGAGATGTAGCAAAACTCACCTCCGACACCAGCGGTGTCGCACTGCACCCTTTTCTACTCGTATATCTCTTTACTCATATACTCTTGCAATGCTATGCTTCTAACAAAAAACCGCCATACCGACTTAAGGGTATTGCGGAAAGGAAATCGGGTTTATCCCCGAATTATACTGGTATTCATAGACAAAGAAAACCACCAATGCAATTCGGGGATGAACCTCAAAAAAAGAGGGAAGTAAACACTCCCCTCTTTCATTAAGAGATATTAGAATTATTCAATGGTTTCGGCTCCATTACCATCTATCATAGGCCAACCTGGATTCTGATAAACAACAGAAGTTTTCAGATCTGCCTTATTGGTTGCCGTCTTGCGGAAAACAGATTGTGGCAGCGGCATGAGATAGTGAGCCGGAGTGAAGTTTAGACCATTATAGAGCAGGTTGTGATCAGCAGGCTTGATCTGGTAGGGACGAATATAGTTGCTCAAAGTTTTGGCAGACATATTACCCTTTTCACCTGTTAAGTCGACAACAGCTTTATCATTACCGTCTTTGTCGCGGAATGCACCTTCGTAAACAGTGCCCCAATAGCGGAAACCTTCAACCTGGTAGTTCTTCACCTGGTCGCAAGCGCGCCAGCGTTGCAAATCGGCCCAGCGGAAACCTTCGCCAATCAGCTCATTGCGGCGTTCACGGCGAATATTGTAGAGCGTTGCATCGATGAGCTTACCGTGAGAGTAAGCAGCAAAGTCGCCCTTAGCTTCCTCGTTCATATCGGTAGCAGCGATTGTTATGCTATAGTTCTCATTCACCTTTGCACGGCGACGGATAGCCTTCCAATAGCTTTCAGCTGTAGCATCGATTGTTCCATTGAGTTCATAAGATGCTTCTATATAGTTGAGCAGAGCTTCAACGCCACGGAACAAGAGACTACCATTCACACTGTGGAAGTGGGTCAGATACATGGTGGGGTCGTAGTGCTTACCCTTCTTAATCATATAGCCCGTTACCGCACGCTTTTCTGTTTCTTCGAAAATGCTGCTCCCCAACTGAACGTTGGCGGTGGTACCATCAGCAAAGTAGCTCTCAACACTGTTGTCGCCCTTTGTGAAGATGCGGATACGTGAGTCGCGGTTTGCCAATGTAGCACTAATACCATTCAACTCTTGAGAGTCATTGTAGCCAGAAGCTGCGGCATAGATGGGATAACCGTTCTCCATCACGAAGGAATTGACAAGGCCACGTGTCCAACCCGTGTTACAACCGTTCTTCTGGAAATATTGCTGCGTATTGTGACCTGTGCCTTTCGCAACGCTATATTCGCGCCACATCAGCACCTCGGGATAAGTGGACATATCCGCATCGCAGAACATTGTATAGTAGGAATTAATGGACTTATACTTATTATCCATACCTTCGTCTGTGGCAGTATTTTCGGCCAGTTTGCTAACCATCTTGTCGCCCACCATCTTGGCACTCTTCATGGCTTCACCGAGGAAGTATTTCACTTCGGCAGCGTTGTCATAGCCAGCTGCATCTTCAGCAGCACCGGGCCAATCCTTACCACCTGGAACAAAAGCTGTTCCGGCATGATACTTCTCGAATGTACCTTCGTAGAGAGCTACGCGACTGCGAAGCAGATAAGCCACATCGCGAGAAACGCGTTCTTTCTTGCCGTCGGGAGAAACCTCTTTGAGTAGACTGATAGCTTTGTCGAGGTCTTCAAGGATGAAGCGAGCCACTTTGTTACGCGGATCACGATGAGAGGCTTTGAGGAGAACGCTTTCTTCATCGGGAAGTGCAGTAGTGATGATAGGGCAGTCGCCGATATTCTTCAGAAGATTGAAGTAGGCGTATGCACGGAGAAGATACATTTCGCCAATGTAGTGCTTAATGTTATCCGCATTGCCTTGAATCTTACCAGCTTCGTACTTAGGAAGAACCTGCTCGAAGAAGTAGTTGCAATGGCGCACTTGGGTGAAGTTCCACGGATTGCTACTACCCACCTTGTATTGTCCTGGAATCCATAGGTTAGAACCTCCAGCATTCACCTGGTTGTCTGTACCGTTATCATCGGCGAAAGTACCAATGCCGTAAGAACCAGGTTGGATGGAATTGAAATTATAGAGATTGATGCTATATGCAGCAAGGTCTGCTTCGGCTGTAAAGTACTTACCAGGAGTAAGGCTATCTTCTGGTTCACGATCCAGAAAGTCATTACAGCTTGTCAGTGTTAACGCACCACACAGCAGCAGTGAAAAATATTTTAGTTTCATAATGTCTTTTTTATTAAAGAGTACATTTAGATTGATGCGGAATAGAACTTTTCCGCTCTTTTCTCAGCGAATTATGAGAGTTAGAAAGTGACACTTACACCAACGGACCATGTCTTAGAGAGCGGATAAGTCTTGCTGAAGCCCCAACCACCGGCGTCGATGAGTTCGGGATCGCCCATCTTGGTGAACTTAGTGAAAGTGAGAAGATTCTCAGCCGAAACAAAGAAGCGAACTTTCTGAACATAGAAACGCTGTGTCAGTGCTTCTGGGAGAGTGTAGCCCAACGTAACGTTCTTCAGACGGCAGTAAGCTGCATTCTGCAAGTAGCGAGTTTGTGCTTGCTGGTTCTTCTGTGTGCTCCAATCAGGTTCGGGATAATAAGCGTTGAGATTCTGTCCGAGCGGATCGTTTGCATCGGCACGGAAGTAGTCGAGATGCTCCTTGAAAGCAACGCTCTGCCACTTGCCACCGCTGGCACCCCAGAACATAACACCGCCGCCACCTGCACCAGGCCAATAATCGCGCTTCAGAACGCCTTGGAAGAATACTTTCAAGTCGAAGCCTTTATAGCTGGCTGTGAGGTTCAGACCGAAGTTGTAGCGCGGAGTGGAGTTACCAATAATCTTGCGGTCACCAGAATCGTTCGCCGTATTCTGACCAGTATTGATCTTCTTATCGCCATTAAGGTCTTTGTACATAATGTCACCAGCGCGCCAATTAGAACCGAGCGCATCTTGGTTAGCATTCTTCAGGTGAGCATCCATCTCTTCCTGAGTCTTAGCCATACCTTCTGTAACATAGCCCCAAATATCGCCTAAGTGAGCACCCTTATAGTATGTCTGAGAGAGATCTTTCGCTGCATTGGGATAACGATCGATAACCACTTGATTGTCGCTCAGCATGAGGTCGGCACCATAGAAGAAATCGTTGATATGATCGCGCCATCCGAGCGTAAGTTCCCAACCCTTTGAGGTCATATCGAGGTTGTTCACCTTAGGAACAGCCGTACCGAGTACATCAGGAAGCTCAGGAGCAGGACCTACCATGTCCAAAGTTTTGCGTTGGAAGTAAGTGAAGCTGGTCGTCAAGCGATTGTTGAAAGCACCGAAGTCAACACCGAGATCCCATGTGCGGGTCTTTTCCCATGTGAGCAATGCACTGACGAGAGCTGGTTCGGAAGCCAGATTCTGCTTCTCTCCATTGAGCAACCAGTTACCGGCATTAGCACTATAACCAATAGTAGAATAGAAGGGGTACCAGTTGTCCGTATTTTGGTTACCGAGCTTACCCCAAGTGAAACGGAGCTTCAAGTTGTTGATCTTATCTTCGATAGGTTTCCAGAAGTTTTCTTTAGAAACATTCCAACCTAAAGAGAAGCTGGGGAAGAGATTCCAACGCTTTGATCTGATGAAGCGAGAAGAACCGTCGTAGCGAAGACTTGCTTCTACCAAGTAGCGTTCAGCATAGTTGTAGTTCAAACGACCAAAGAAACCTGCTGTTGACCAACTTGCCAAACCACCTGCTACGCGCGGATTGGTGGAAGTGGTATTCAGTGTAGGCACTCTAGAAAGAATACCATCACGAGAACCTGTCACATTGCGATAGTGGAACCATTCGCTCTGGAAACCAGCCATCACCTTGAAGTTATGATCACCAAAGCTGCGAAGGTAAGTTGAATAGATATTCGGATTGAAATAGTTAGACTTGTAAGCGTATTCCGTTACGGAAGAAGTCTGATTGTCTGTTGCGTATGGATTGTTATTAACATCCCAAGCGTAAACCGTCTGATAATCTTCGTGACGGAAAGTGGTGCTTGCGCGATAGTTCAATTCAGTATTGATCGTCCAGTTCTTGATAGGTTCAAGAATGAGTGAGAACTGCTGATCCAGATTATCCTGCTGAATATTGTAAAGACCACCACGATTAAGCATTTCGTAGTAAGATTCGCGTACGGGGTGTCCATTTGGGTCAATAGTCGGAACAATCGGCCAGTAACGGCAAGCATTGTGATAGAAGAGAGGAGTAACAAACGACGGACGTTCAAAATCCTCACGATTGAAGCGAGTAGTATAGCCGAAGTGTGCCCACGGAGCCAGCTCACTATTGATGCGCCCTGTGAAGGCATAGCGGTTGCGGTCGTCCTTAGCTTGCTTAAGCATACCATTGCGCTGCAGGTAGTTAGCAGAGAAGTAGTATTGCATCTTTTGACTACCGCCTGAAATACTCAGCGTGTGCTCTTGTGAGAAACTATTGCCGAAGTGGTATTTCAGCCAATCGGTGTTGCCTGATGGGAGCAGATCAAGATTGTCCCAAACCTCCCAACGGTTAGTTTTTGGGTTGGCGTACATTGTGGGGCCACCTTTTCCCGCAAGATTGTCTTTAATCTGCTGCAACTTAGCATCTGTAAACATGGTGCTATGTCCAGCTGCATTGAAGAAGAGAGCATACTCATAGGAGTTCATCATCTCCGGCATATTGAGTGGAGAGTTGAAACGGAATGAGTTGTTGTAGTTGATCGACACCTTACCCTCTTTACCTTTCTTCGTTGTAACGAGAACAACACCACCTGCTGCGCGTGAACCATAAATAGAAGAGGTACTCGCATCTTTCAGGATAGAGATGTTTTGAATGTCTTGAGGGTTGAGGGTTGAGATGTCGCCCTCCATACCGTCGATGAGGACAAGCGGAGTTACGGAAGAACCAGAACCGATAGTTCCTTTACCACGAATATTGAAGCTTAAATCAGAATCGAGCGCACCACCGCCTGAACCTACGGTGAAGTTCATACCAGGCACAACACCTTGCAGTGCTTCAACAGTGCTATTAACAGGACGAGCTTGGATTTCTTTTGCGCTAACGGTAGAGATAGAACCTGTCATATTGACACGTTTCTGCGTACCGAAGCCCACTACTACAGCTTCGCCCAATGTATTGTCTTTTTCTTGAAGAGTGACTTTTAGTGGACCACCATTCCACGTCACCTCTTGTGTGTCATAGCCCAAGAAGGAGATGACTACAACAGAGCCTTTTTTCACTCCTGGAATAGAGAAAGAACCGTCGCCCTTAGTGACGGAAACACGGCCCGAATTCTTAACTCGCACAGCGGCGCCCATTACAGGTTCGCCATTAGCGTCTGTTACTACGCCTTGTAGCGCATCTTGCTGCTGCGTGATAGTCATCGTTGGTCGGACACTTGACGCCAAAACTTCTGGTGCCAATCCACCACCCATAACCGTCAGAAGCAAAAACGCTCCGAATGAATTTGAGAGATGAGACATAGATGAAGATGATTAAAAGGTTTGTTACTTTATTTTGTTTGATTAGGTTTTTTGCTTTGTTTCTTGTCAGGTATCTTCGTCTTAGTGAAAAAACTATGCTAGAGAGTCATCTTTTTTTTTGAGTTTTTGTATTTTCTATAACTCACTTCATAACGAATATTTGTTAACTTGACTTTGCAAATATATATCTTTATCTAAATCTCTTGCATATTTTTTGTAGAATTTTTTATTTTATTTTGCACAAAGCCCTTTTCTCTGTGAAATCAGGTCAGTTTTATACCCTCCCCAAGCTTTTTTATTCTTAATAGTAATAGATAAGTTATAGAGTATTTTCACACAAAAAAAGGTCGCCCAGTTTTGGACGACCTTATAAAAAACTTTTTTGTGCTGTGAATTACTTCACGAGGACTTTCTTACCGTTGATGATGAAGAGACCCTTCTCAGCCTTCTGCACGCGGCGACCCTGGAGGTCGTAAACAACAACCTTCTGCGCTTCTTGAATAGTGCTGATGCCAGTAGCTGTAGCTTCTGTTACCTTCGTAGGAGCGATTTCAGGCGTTGTACCTTTGAAGATTTGGTTGAAGATAGCTACTACGTCGTACTTCTTACCATTCACGTAATCCTTCACATCTACACCACCGAAGAGCTGGATGCGATCGCTACCAGAAACAGCGTAGTAGTTAGTGTACTTACCGCTCTGTTCTGATTCGATAGTGACACCCTTCAGGACAACGAGGTCTGCCAAGTGGTTCTTAGCATTGAGTTCAGCGATAGTTGTTTCAACAGGCATTGCTTCTTCTGTGCTTTCAGTAACAGTCAGATTGCTTGCAGAGGTCTGAGCGTTCTTTACCACCTCAGGCATACCATTATAAACCTTGAAATCAACATCAACATAACCGTTGAGCACTGCATTGTCGTTCAGTTCAAGACCAGTATTGAAAAGGATGATAGCCTTGTCGCCTTCGCGAACATAGATAGACTTAGCACCTTTCTTCGTAGTGTGAGAACCGAGCACCTTAGCGTTTGTAAACTTCAGACGAACGTTTGCTTGATCAGCTGTCAGAGCATTGAGACTAGCAATCGTCATTTCTGTCGCAGTCTGAGTTCCGCCAGTTTCACCACTGCTAGAAGTTCCGTTTGCTGTGATTTCAGCCTTGATAAAGCGGAACTGACCATTTTTAGTGCTCTGACGACCATAAGTAGCCTTATCGCCAACAGTGAGAACCACGTTGTTAGCATCGCCAGTCCAAGTAACCGTCATTGCTGTTGTATCAACAGTTACAGTACCCGTTGAAGCAGACATATCTGCTTGAGTGTAGATACCAGTCTTAGCAATATTGAACACAATAGACTTCATGTTAGCGCCCGTAGTCGTAACAGTCAATGTACCTTTGGCGTACACACGAATATCGCCATCCTTGTGATGCATGGGAACAGTCTTACCTTCTGCCTTTGATGCAGTAAGAGTGTAGGTACCTGAAGTCAGCGTGAGAGCACCATTAGCAGCGGCTGTCCATGTAGCTGTTTTGTTGTCAATCGTTTCTGCTCCTGCAAACAGGGCCGTAAACAATGTAACTAAAAGAAGTAGAGATTTCTTCATAAAAAAGATATTTAATTGATAATGTAAGTAATGATGCCACAAAGGTAACGATTCTTTTGTGCTTTTGCAAAAGATTGTTTAAAGTATCTGTTTCACAATGAGTTTTTTGCTATCGTTCTTCGTTCTCAACCACTCATAAAGACTCTTTTCACACATAATAAACACACAAAAAGTCCTGCGCAAAAGCACAGGACTCTAACTGCGTTGTCCTACTCCGATTCGAACGAAGACTGAGAGAACCAAAAACTCTAGTGCTACCATTACACCATAGGACAATCCCTGCTCCTCGTTAAAGAAGCGGTGCAAAGATAGTACTTACCTATAATACAGCAAAATTTTTTCTCCGAAAAATCATTTTTTAATGGCAAAAGAAACTATATGATACGCCACAGATTGTATAAACGCACGAGATTTGCTTTCTTTGTAATCTAATTTTAGAGTATATGCAAACCCTTTTCCGATCTGTCCGCCCCTCTGATTTTGATACGGTATTCCGCATCCTTCGTGAAGCTGCACAAACCATGGTGGCAAAGGGGCGACAGCAGTGGGATGAAAACTACCCTGCTAAAACTGACTTACAAGCCGACTTCGATTCGGGCGTGGGCTATGTTATAGAGGAAGATGCAGAAATAGTGGCTTATGCAGCCATCTCTTTTCGCGGCGAACCAGCTTACGATGCACTCGAAGGAAGTTGGCTCTCTGCGTCGCCTTATGCTGTTGTTCATCGCGTGGCTGTTCTGCATTCCGCACTGGGACGCGGTCTCGCGCGGCGCATCTTTTCCGAAGCAGAACGCCTTTGCCGAGAACGCGGAGTGCAGAGCATCCGCATAGACACCAACTACGATAACGCTGAGATGCTCTCTCTCGTACGCCACCTTGGCTTCATTTATTGCGGAAAAGTCTACTATCAGCGCGGCACCACCGAAAAAACAGAACGCTTAGCATTTGAAAAAATATTATAACCCTCTCCCCCACTAAAAAATAACTTATAGGAAAGAGCGAATCCTTCTCCACTCATATTTTTCCTTATTGCGTTTAGAAACACTATAAGCGCGTCAGCTGACAGCCTTATTCTATCAGCTGACGCAATAAGGATATTCACGCACATATACACAATAATTGCCTCCTCCCCTGCAACCCAAATTCGGTTTAAGAAACTCATAAAAGAGCGTTCCTTAAACCGAATTTGGATTGAATAACGTTGAATGGAGAACATGCAAAGCCCTTTGAGCATATTTGCCATCATCAGTATGATGAGATAGTTCTAAAGAAAACGAAGCTTCATCAGCTTTTTTCTGCCAACACTTGTTGTAATAAAAAGCCTGCGTGATGACTGTATTACACTTCTGGTACCTGACTACAAAGGCGCTCCACAGAGAGGCAGTGAAACAAAAAAACCATTCCCGAGCCACAAAGATTCGGGAATGGTTGGTATATGAATGTATAGGTACTTACTTCTTAATGAGTTCGAGACCTTTCTTGACAATATCGCTGCGGCGATTGACGAATTGGAAGTATTCATTGCGATCCCACACATCATAGATAATGAGGCTCTTTAGCGTGAAGCGCAAGTCGGGGAGCGTTTTTTGCATTTCCTTATCGTCCTTGGCTTCTATCTTTTTCTGCTTGCCGGCTTCGATAATCTCATCGATGAGCGTTTGCGGCACTTCGTAAGTGTCCATAAACTTTTTGAATTCGGGATACTGGCGTTTGATTTCCTTGCGGTGGTTGTCGATGAATTTCAAACTTTTCTCATTGATGATATTGGCACGGCGCAGAGCGAGGTAGTATTTGGAGTAGGTTGTAGTATCGAGCGGTACGAATACATCGGGCATGATGCCACCGCCACCATAAACGATGCGTTGCTTCTCCAATGTGCGATACACTTTAGTAGAATCGAGATGGATGCTGTCTTTACATACGAGTTCGCCGTGCTTATAGCGTTGTTCCAGATCTTGGTTGTATTCTTCCTTCTGACCTTTGACGTATGGCTTCTGAATACAACGACCAGAGGGCGTGTAGTAGTGGGCCGTAGTCAGGCGAATCATAGAGCCATCGGGAAGAGGAAGGGGACGTTGCACAAGACCTTTACCAAAGGTGCGACGTCCAACAATGGTGCCGCGGTCGTGGTCTTGGATAGCTCCCGAAACGATTTCGGCAGCTGAAGCGGTGTATTCATCAACGAGTACCACTAATTTACCGTTTTGCATGAGTCCGCCACCTTCGGCCGTGAGCACCTGCTTGGGCTGTTTGCGGCCTTCAGTATAGACCACGAGTGCACCTGGTTTCAAAAACTCATTTGCCACCTCAACAGCAGAACCTAAATATCCGCCGCCATTCATCTGAAGATCGAGAATGAGATGCTTCATACCTTGTTTCTGTAGGGCTTTGATGGCATCGTTCATCTCTTTACCACTGGTGGCGCCAAACTGCTCGAGATGGATATAGCCAATGCCGGGTTCTATCATGTAGTAGGCATCGAGCGTGTTAAGGGGGATTTTGTCGCGCGTAACAGTGAAGTAGAGCGTCTCCTTCACGCCGCGGCGCACAATACCGAGTTTCACTTTCGTTCCCTTCGGACCGCGCAGCTTTGTCATGATGCTATCGCGGCTCATTTTCACGCCGGCAATGGGGAGGCCATCAACGCTCACGATGCGGTCGCCAGAGAGGATTCCGACTTTCTCGCTCGGGCCTTTGCGCACGGTTTGGATGACCACAAGCGTATCTTCCAGCATATTGAACTGTACGCCGATGCCTTCGAAGTTGCCATCGAGCGGCTCTGTGAGCTGTTTTGTTTCCTTCGCGTTAGAGTAAGAGGAATGAGGATCGAGCTTGTCGAGCATGCCGCGAATGGCATCTTCGGCCAACTTCTTTTGATCAACACTGTCCACATAGAGACTGGTGATGGCCATTTGCGCCATCTGCAATTTGCGAAGCTGCTCAACGTCGATGTCGCCGAAATCGTGCTGCGCATGAAGACCGTTCGCGCAAAGCAGGGCAAACAGGAGGAATATGAACTTTTTCATTGTTTAAATTTATATTCTTTTTTTAGGAAGAAAGTCGGAAACGTCTTTTCCAAAGGCAATGAGTTCGCGCACAACGCTCGAACTGATATAGGCGTGGCGTTCTTCGCAGAAAAGCATCACTGTTTCGACTCCTCCGAGGCGTTGGTTCATAGATGCCACATCGCGCTCGTATTCGAAGTCCTTCACACTACGCAGCCCGCGCACAATGAACTGTGCATTGTGGCGGCGCGCCAAATCAATGGTCAAATCATTGTAGCTAACAACACTGATGCGCGGCTCATCTTTATAGAGCTCGCTAATTTCTTGTACGCGTTGTTCTGGCGTGTAGAGCGGACGTTTGCTTCCATTCACACCCACACCGATGATGATTTTATCAAACATGGGCAGGGCGCGCTCCACGATGCTGGCGTGGCCAACAGTGAAGGGATCAAACGATCCTGGGAACACGGCTATCTTCATACTGTCTGTTCTTTTTATTAGAGCGCGAAGTTACGATTTTCCTAACTTTCTATCTCTATTTTCACATCTTTTTGATATAAACAACTGAACAATAAAAACCGCAACAAAGGCAGTGAGCTGTCTGATTGTTGCGGTTTTATTATTGAATAGGACAAAAAATTATTCGTCCAATATGTCGTTATCAACATCTCCTTCTGCGAGATCTTCTTCTACCACGAGGTTGTCGATGATGAAGTTCTGTCGCTCAATGGTGTTCTTACCCATATAGTAGCTCAGGAGATCGCTCACCTTGTCGCTTTTGTGGAGATGAACTTGTTCGAGACGGATTTCGGGCCCTATGAAGTGGCGGAACTCATCGGGGGAAATCTCGCCAAGACCTTTGAAGCGGGTAATCTCAGGGTCGGGGCTTAGTTTCTCAATCGCTGCCAAGCGTTCGGCTTCTGTATAACAGTAGATCGTTTCATATTCGGAACGATCGCTGTTCTGAGCCTTTTTCAGAATGGCTGCTCCCGCACTTTTATCTGTTACGGTCTTCACTTTTGCCGCCTTCACTTTTTTCTTCTTATTGCGTACGCGGAAGAGTGGCGTCTGAAGGATGTAGACGTGGCCCGTCTTGACAAGTTCGGGGAAGAACTGGAGGAAGAAAGTCAGCATAAGCAGGCGGATGTGCATTCCGTCCACGTCGGCATCCGTGGCTATGATCACCTTGTTGTAGCGCAAGCCGTCAAGTCCGTCTTCAATGTTGAGTGCCGATTGCAAGAGATAGAACTCACGGTTGGTATAGACCACTTCTTTCGTTTTTCCGAAGCAGTTGAGCGGTTTTCCAATAAGGCTGAACACTGCTTGCGTGTTGGCATCGCGGCTCTTGGTGATGCTACCGCTGGCAGAGTCGCCCTCGGTGATGAAGAGGCTCGTGTCCTCGCGCAGGTCGTGGTCGTCCTCTTCGCGGTTCTTGCTACCAGCGCGCTTACCTTTGATAGTATCGTTAAGGTGCAGGCGGCAGTCGCGGAGCTTCTCGTTATGGAGATTGGCTTTCTTAGCGCGCTCACGAGCCACCTTGGTCACGCCCGCAATGGCTTTGCGCTCTTTTTCGCTGTCTTGTATCTTTTGCTGAATGATTTCAGCAATGTCGAGATTCTTGTGTAAGTAGTTGTCAACGTGCTCCTTGATGAAATCTCCAACAAACTTATTCACGCTAATGCCTGAAAGGGGGAATGGACGACCATTCTTATCTTTATCGGGCGCCATCGAAAGAGAACCAAGTTTTATTTTAGTTTGACTCTCAAACATAGGCTCTATTACGCGAATGGCGATGGCTGCCACGAGTCCGTTGCGCACATCTTGCACGTCGAAGTTTTTACCGAAAAATTCTTTGAACGTTCGTGCTATGTGCTCTTTGAAGGCACTCTGATGCGTACCGCCTTGCGTGGTGTGCTGGCCGTTGACGAAGGAGTAGTATTCCTCGCCATACTGATTGGTATGCGTGAAAGCAATGTCGATTCCTTCGCCTTGCAGGTGGACGATGGGATAGAGACTTTGCTCCGTCATATTGTCGTTGAGCAAATCCTCAAGACCATTGCGAGAGATGATGCGGCGGCCGTTGTGGAAGATGGCGAGACCCGTGTTCAGATAGGTGTAGTTGCGCAGCATATTGCTGACAAATTCATCGTGGAACTTGAAATGGAGGAATAGCGTAGGGTCGGGTTCAAAATAAATATATGTACCGTTCTCCTCCTCTGTGTCGCCCTCGTTTTCGCTAACAAGTTTGCCACGTTCGAAAGAGGCTTCGTGGAATCGGCCATCGCGATGACTACGCGCTACAAACTTCTGGCTGAGTGCGTTGACGGCTTTCAAACCTACACCATTCAGACCCACACTGGCAGTGAAGACAGCTGTATCGTACTTAGCACCGGTGTTCAACTGCGACACGGCAGCCACCAGCGAGCCCAAGGGAATGCCGCGACCGTAGTCGCGAATGGAGGCCCCCTTTTCGTTCTCCACTTCCACTTCTATACGCTTACCAAAACCTTCGTTGAATTCGTCGACGGAATTGTCTATCGTTTCTTTCAACAGCACATAGATACCGTCTTCGGCATGGCTACCATCGCCCAATCGGCCGATATACATACCGGGACGCGTACGGATATGGTCCGTATCGTCCAAGTGACGGATTTTACTTTCATCGTATTCTTCGCGCTGATGATATTCAACTGCAGGCGTCAGTTCTGCTTCCTTTTCTTCTGCCATTATATGGTTGGGGCTTTGTCGTTATGTTGTGTTTAGATATTTGCTTTGTAGCAGCGGCGGCGCTTGTGTTGCTCTGTTTTGAAATACTGCCACTGGCTTTGCACCTTCTCATTGATTTCCAACTCGGGGTTGCTCTCTGCATATTCAAAGCCCATTTGCTGATAAATGGGGATGAGATCCGTGAAGAGCAGTGCGTTCACACCTTTACCCTGATAGTCTGGACGAACGGCAACAAGCAGCAAATCCAGCACTTTGTCGTGTTTCCATTTCAGCGCCTTTACCAGATGGAACCATCCGAAGGGGAAGAGTTTGCCTTTTGCCTTCTGCATGGCGCGCGAAAGAGACCCCATAGAGATTCCAACGCAGACAATCTCATTGTTCTCATTTTCAATGAGTGTCACCATTCGCAAATCGAGCAGAGGGATATACATATTTACATAGCCGTCAATCTGCCGATCGGTCATACGAGAGAAACCAAACAAGGGGGCGTAAGCTTCGTTGATGAGCTCAAAGATGCGACGACCTAAATTGTTTTCCTCTACATCCTTACGGTTTTTCAGCTTACGGATGTGAAGATTATAGCGCTCTTGGATAATCTTAGAAATGCGCGCATGCTTTTCGGGAATGGCTTCGGGGATATAAATTTTCTTCTCTACCCAATCCACTGCTTTCTCCATACCCAGTGCTTCAAAATGCTCGGGATAATAGGGATAGTTATAGATAGTGGCAATGGTGGACAACTGGTCGAAGCCTTCAATCAAAGCCCCTTCTGCATCCATATCGGTGAAGCCCAAAGGCCCTTGCAATTCAGTCATTCCGCGCTCCCTGCCCCACGATTTTACCGTATCGATGAGTGCTTGGCTCACTTCTTTGTCGTCAATGAAGTCGATCCAACCAAAGCGAACCACTTTTTGATTCCAAGTGCTATTAGCACGGTTGTTAATGATAGCTGCAACGCGACCTACAATTTTTCCATCTTGCAAAGCCAAGAAATATTCGGCTTCACAAAATTCGAAAGCAGGATTTTTCGTTGTGGAGAAAGTGTTGAGCATATCTTCGTACAGATCAGGCACGCTGTACGCATTGTCTTTGTATAGCTCATAGTTGAAACGAATGAACTTTTTCAGGTCACTTTTTGTTTCAACCTTTTTGATTTCTACTGACATATAAATGTATTGAGACTTATTAGCTTGCAAAGATATGGAAAAACTAATGAAAAGCAAACTTGCAACAGGGGAAGGCGCATATCAAAAGTAGTCCACACATCTCTCCTTGGAGAGATTGTAGTTCACAAGGAGAGAGCATAAATAAAAACACGACACCAGAACCAATAAACAGTTAATAAACAATAAATTATCATCTATTCCACTTACAAAGCAAACAAAGAATACGATTTAACGCACACAGCAACACTTCTATCTGATTATCAGAAGAATTCATTAAGGATATAACAGGTTTAATTGAACAAAAAAGATGGCCTCCCCTGCTGCTTTTAATACATTCTTATTCCAGCCGTTGGCTTCCTTATTGCCTCAACTGACACAATAAGCGCGTCAGCTGACAGCCTTATTGCATTTTCAAACGCTATAAGGATATTCACCGCCACTCTTGAGAGACACAAAGGAAAGACAGAGAAACACACTCTCTCCTATTCTTCTTTACAAAATCACAACTAATTATAAAATAACATATTGTAGAGAAAAATTTTATTCAGAAACCTTTTCTTTTTGCAAAAACCGATAGAATAAAGGCTTTGCGGGGATCCTCTGTCAAACTGATTCTGACAAATAAGAAAAATAGAGAGAAAAAAGATTTGGAGACAATGAAAGTAATACATATCTTTGGAGAGGGAATTATTCTCTCTCAATAAATTATAGTACTCAATATGGCTAACACTAGGTCACTCGAAGCTAAGGTTGTGCGGCTTGCTCGCAAACTGGGCTATGCTTCTGCCAAGTACTTAAAAGTATGGCGAGGCTATGATGTCTACAGAGCTTTTGATGATGAGTCAATGGCCGATGTAGAGTCTCCCATGGATGGTCCTACTTTCATTCTTGCGAAAAATGGCTATCTGCGGTATGCGTCTCTTGATGAGACAGCAGTGCTCCAATGAAAACCAGCAGGTGTTTCAGGCTGCTGGACTGATGTAAACTTAGTCCTGTTCGTTGGAATAGAGATGAAGAACAACGGAAAAAAAGGAAACCGCCTCAACGACGGTTTCCTTTATTTATGATCAAAAATATACGGATTTAGTATTTGTGATCTTCTTCTTCCATTTCCTTGCGCGTGATGGAGCGTAAGTCAATAGCGCGCCAGCAATAGATGATATAGGCAAGGACGAAGGGAATAACTAACGAAACGATTGCCATCGTGCGAAGCGTAAACTCGCTTGAACAACTGTTTTCAATGGTCAAAGAGCTTTGCAAATCGGCAGTAGAGGGATAGTAGCTCGTGCCATTGAGACCAGCAATGAGGAACAATGCCATAACGGTCAGTACCGTACCTATACCTGCTGCCCAAATACCGCGCTTGAACGCGGGGCGAAGAAGGGTCAAGATAATCCCTGCCAAAACTCCTACTACACCAATGAGGAAAAGCAACAGAATATAGATATTACCAAACAGATTGGCTGCATATTTTCCACTCTCTATACTAACAACTCCATTGGCATCGACAGCGAAACCTTCTCCCAGCAAGAGTTTGCCCACAAAAGCCAAGAAGAAAATCAAGAATGGAACAACATCAATGAGCAACTGACGGCGGAAGCGAGGGAGCAGTACTTCATCATCAATATTATTGATGAGGTAGAGCGAACCCAGCAGACGCGCCAAGAAGAACACAGCAAAACCTAAACACCAGTTCCATGGATTGGCCAACGCCTCAAGTCCGTGCCAATTGTTAGCCCAGCTACTGATGACTGGCATCAGATCAGCACCTCCGATGGCATTTTTTTCTACAATAAATTCTGAACCCGTGAAGAATGTGGCTACTGCTGCGCCCAAAAGGAAAGGACCGAAAAAGCCGTTGAAACCAAGAAAAGCGCGGAAAACATTACGTCCGTAAACATTTCCTGGTTTGTTCTGGTATTCATAAGCCACAGCTTGCAAAACGAAAGAGGCCAGAATGAGCATCCACACCCAATAGGCACCACCAAACGAGGTGCTATAAAATAAAGGGAAGGAGGCAAAGAATGCTCCACCAAAGGTGACGAGCGTGGTGAAAGTAAACTCCCATTTACGGCCCGTGGAATTAACGATGAGCTCGCGCTCTTCTTCTGTATGACCAATGCGGAATATGAGGGTGTTTGCTCCTTGTACGAAAAGAAGGAATACGAGCAAACCACCCAGCAGACTGATGAGGAACCACCAGTATTGTTGCAAAAATTGATAAGTTATCATAGAGATTCGGAATTATGGTTCTTGATGGCCTTTGTGAGGATGCTAACTTCAGCAATGAGCAACACCGTGAAGATGGCAGCAAAAAGGAAGAAAGTGATGATTACACTGGAGCTTTGCAAATTAGAAATACCAGCGTTAATAGGGAGCATATCTTGAATGATCCATGGCTGACGGCCCACTTCCGCTACCGTCCAACCTGCTTGACCTGCAATGTAAACGCACGGAATTGACCAAAGACCGGCCTTCAAGAGCCAGCGCGTATCGGCCAACTTACCCCTACGATCGTACCAAGCAAAGAGAAGCACAATCAGCATGAGCAATCCACCTAAGCCCACCATCAAACGGAACGACCAGAATACAATGTCAACGGGGGGCACAAGGTCTTCTGCTTTCTGAATATGACCATAGCCAAAATAAGGCATGTTGGTTTTAAGGCGTTGCGCAGCAGCGGCAGCAGCCACACTATCTTTTCCAACAGCGGCACGGTAAGCTTGGAAATCGGCCAAAGCTTGCTTGCCCAGCACCATTTTCTCTTTACCACCCAGCTGCTTAGTACCATCGGGCAGTGTATAACCATTGATGAGATCGTTAATTCCTGGCACATAACCATCGAGGTCGTGTGTTGCCAAAACAGAGAGAACGCCTGGAACTTCAACACCTGGCACAATAGAGAAATGAGCGCGCTGACCGCCATTCTGCAAACCTTCTGCAGCAGCCAGTTTCATCGGTTGATTCTTAGCAATATCTACACCGCTTTGGTCACCTGTACCCATCACAACGAGAGTGCTAATAATACCTACCCACGTTGCCACGCGGATACTGCGGAGCGCCATTTCCTTGTTGCGCTTTTTCAGCAAGAACCAGCAGCTCACGCCTAACACGAAGAACGCGCCAGTCATCCAGCCGCTTGATACTGTGTGGAGGAACTTAACGACAGCTGTTGGACTAAGAGCTACCTCTACGAAACTTACCATTTCGTTACGCACCGTAAGTGGGTTGAACTCCATACCAACGGGATGTTGCATCCAAGCATTTGCTACAAGAATCCACCATGCAGAGAGAGTCGCGCCGATGCCAGTCAACCAAGTGGATGCCAAGTGAAAGCCTTTGCTCACCTTGTTCCAACCGAAAAACATTACAGCAATGAACGTAGACTCCATAAAGAAAGCCACGATTCCTTCAATAGCCAGTGGCGCACCGAAGATGTCGCCCACAAACCAAGAATAGTTGGACCAGTTAGTTCCAAATTCAAATTCCAGAATCAAACCAGTAGCAACGCCAATGGCGAAGTTGATACCGAAAAGCTTCATCCAGAATTGCGCCGTTCGCTTCCAGAATTCGTCTTTCTTCACATAGTAGAGGGTTTCCATAATGGCCATAATAAGGGCCAATCCCAATGTGAGTGGCACGAACAGCCAGTGATAGCAGGCTGTCAGCGCAAATTGCGCACGTGACCAATCAACAAGAATAGATAAAAGTTCCATTGATAGATTTTATTTTAATTGAGTTTTCATTTCATTAGTTTTTTTCCTACCATCTCCGCTTTTTCTTTGTCGTTAAGACCTTTATAGTAGGGTTGAAAAAAGAAAATACGCAGAACCACAAAGAAAACAAATAATTTCAGAATTATGATAAGCCACAGGGTACGTCCCCATGTCATGTTCCGAAATCCTTCTATATAGAATCGGAAGATTCTCTTAAATATATTGGTGTTCTGTTCCATATTTCTTTAGCTAAAAGAAGAAAGGCAACAAAGATAAAACATTTTATAATCTCTGCAAAAAGCGTTAAATATTTTTCAAGAATTCTGTACCAGGATTCTTTCTACAAAATATTCCAGACAAAGACGAATGTTTTTTAGGACAAACAAAACGGCGTACTCCTCAATCCAGAAGAATACGCCGTAAATTGTTTTGAATCTTTAGAGGTACTAAAAGTTGAATAAATCCTCTTACACAATCAGTTTGATTCAAGGATATTGCGCGTCAACTCTATAAAGAATTTTGTACGCCCAATCGATTTTATTCACTGTTCTAATTACTTCTTCAGCGCTTCCAGTGCTGCTTCGTAATTGGGCTCATGAGTGATTTCGCTCACTACTTCTTCGTAGACAATCGTGCCTTCTTCGTCAATCACGATAACGGCACGAGCTTCAAGCCCCTTCAATGGACCGTCGGTAATCTCTAACCCATATTTCTCTGAAAAGCATCCGCAGCGGAACACGCTTACAGGAACTACATTTTCAAGCCCTTCTGTTGAGCAGAAACGCTGCTGAGCAAAGGGGAGATCCTTGCTAACACAGAGCACCACTGTATTCTCCAACTCAGAAGCTTCTTTGTTGAAACGGCGCACGGACATGGCGCAAACTTCTGTATCGAGACTGGGAAATACATTCAGCACAACACGTTTGCCGAGCAGTTCAGGCAGATGAAGAACACTAAGATCACCACGAACACCGCCAAACTTGGGGGCTTTTTCACCTACTTTGGGAGGCTCACCCACTAATGTAACGGGGTTGCCAAGAAATGTTACTTGCATAAAAGTCTGTTTTTTTAATTATTGATTATCTTCGCAGACAAAGATACTTCTTTTTTATATGATACACCCTCTCGCTAAGTTTCTTTTTTGTCCTTGTTGCGGCTCTGCACACTTCAAGGTGAACGATTTCAAATCGAAGCGTTGCACAGACTGTGGTTTCACTTTCTACCACAATGCAGCAGCGGCCACTGTCGCTGTTATTCTCAATTCGCGCAACGAACTCCTTGTCACTCGCCGCGCCTTCAATCCAGCGGCAGGAACTCTCGATCTTCCTGGAGGCTTTGTGGATGCGGGGGAAACTGCTGAGGAGGGCATCGTGCGCGAAGTGGAGGAAGAAACAGGCGGAAAGGCTGTCGTGGAAAAGTTCTTATTTTCCTTGCCCAACGAATACGTTTATTCCGATTTCATCGTACACACCACAGATCTTTTCTTTTTATGCCGATTACTCGATGAAACGGCACTTATTGCACATGATGATGCCGCAGCACTTTTCTGGATCCCATTGGCGGACATAAGCCCCAGCAACTTTGGGTTAGCATCTATTGCGGCAGGGGTTCAAAGATTATTGGAAAGCAACATCAGTTATACACCAACGTAGTAAGACGATTTACGTCATACACCTCTGCCGCAATTTCTTGGAGCCGTTGCGGCGTGAGTTCGCGGAGATGTTCAACCACTTCGCGACTACCTTGGTATCGGCCATAATGAGCAAAGCTTTTTCCGAGTCCGATGGCGTGTTGTTCTAAATTTTCATCCGAAATTCCTATTTGCCCAACCACTTGCTTGAGAGCGGCATTGAGCTGATTCTGCGTTAAAGGTTTTTCCACCATTCGGCGAAGCTCTTTGTTGATAAGTCGGCGACAGCGCTCCACATCGGCCACATCACAACCAAAATAAACTTCCCACAAACCTTCGTCGGGATAGGTTGCCAAATAAGAATCAACAGAGTAAACCAATCCAGCATGCTCGCGCAAACTCAGATTAAAGCGGGAGTTCATACCAGGACCGCCTAAGATATTATTCAAAAGAAAAAGGCCGTAGCGACGCGGATCCCGCCCACCAAAAGTTCTATTACCGATAAGAACGTGTGCTTGATGAGTGTCGTGGTGACGAAAAAGGGTAACGGCTTCGCGCGGCTTTTCAATCGGTGCAGTAGCTTGTTGCAAACGTGGGACACTATTAGTGGACACAGAGCCAATCCCCTCTGTGAGTTTTTCGAGCGTACGCACAATGCGGTTGAAGTCCACATTACCATAAACAAAGAACACACAATTGTTCGGTTGATAATAGCGATGTGTAAAAAGTAGCGCGTCTGCAGTACGATATTCATGAAGTCGTTCTTTCGAGCCCAAAATATCACGCCCTAAAGGATGGTTTGGAAAAATAAGACTCTCAAACTCATCAAAGATAAGTTCGGAAGGGCTATCTTTATAACTATCGATTTCATCGCAGATAACCTCTACTTCTTTATCTATTTCATGCTGCGGAAAAGTACTATTAAAAACTATATCTGTGAGCAAATCAGCAGCGCGCCGAAAGTCTTGGCGCAGGATTGTAGCATAATAAACCGTTTCTTGTTTGGTTGTATATGCGTTTAGGTCTCCACCCACACGCTCCAATCCGTTGGTGATTTGCCACGCCTTGCGATGAGTAGTCCCTTTAAAGGTCAGATGCTCGATGAAATGGGCCATTCCAGAATCTTTCTCATCCTCGTGGCGTGTGCCTGCACAGACAACGTAGCCACAATAGAGCACTTCTGAACGAGAAGGTTCATGGATGATTCGTAGACCGTTAGAGAGAGTATGAGTTTGATGCATTATTTTTAGTTTCTTATCGGATGGGACAAGAGCTGTCTCCATCTATTTTACCACATTATGCCTTGCAGCGTTTCCTAGGTAAATCCCAATACATAAAATGTCCGATGAAAGCAAGGATAAGTGCAGTATTGATACCCACACGTACCCATACATTCCAAGTTTCTGGCTCCTCTTGCATGATGAAGAAGAAAAGAGCCGTAATGGCAACGTAGACAAAGATACTCTTCAAGGGATAGTTGATGGGATAGTATTTCTGCCCCACAAAATAGCTCAGGAGCATCGCCGTTCCGTAACCAGCAAAACCGGCCCAGGCGCAAGCCATGTAGTGGTATTGCGGAATGAAAAGAACATTAACCGCGATGAGAACCGAGCAACCAACGCCTGAAAATACTGCCCCCCAAATGGTGCGATCGGTGAGTTTGTACCAAAAACTCAAGTTGAAATAGACACCCATCATTATTTCTGCTGCCATAACGATAGGCACCACACGAAGCCCTTCCCAATAGCCCCGACCGATGACATGGCGCAAGATATCCATATATCCCATAACGATGAGGAAAGCTAAGAGGGTGAAGATGATGAAATACTTCATTGCCTTGGCGTATGTTTCCCTGTTATCTTTGTCTCTACTTTTACCAAACACGAAAGGCTCATAGGCATAACGGAAAGCTTGGGTAATCATCGCCATAATCATAGCAATTTTTACGGCTGCACCATATATACCTAATTCAACGTGTCCCTGCCGTCCGCTGCGAATCATCGGGTAAATAATCTTATCGGCTGTTTGGTTCAAGATACCTGCAACACCCAAAATAAGTATGGGCCAAGAATAACTCAACATACGTTTGAGCAAAGGTCGATCCAGTGTCCAGCGGAAGCCCGTCAACTCTTTCCAGAAACAGAACGTGACGCTCCCCGTGCAGAGCAAATTGATATAGAACACATAGCTCACATCTACCACGCCGCCTTCTGCCAGCAGCGGAGCCACCGCACAATCAGGCCCTGTATAAAGCATTGGAACAACGAGGAAGTAAATCAGATTGAGCGAGATATTGAGGAAGATAAAGAGCAATTTCAACACCGCAAACTTATACGGGCGACGCTTGTAGCGCAAATATGCAAAGGGTATGCACTGAAATGCGTCAATTGCCACACAGACTGCCATAACCCAAACATACTGTGGCGTTGAAGCATATCCCAATGCAGATGAAATGGGAGTTAAAAAGCCCAACACGAGCGCCACAAAGAGTCCTCCCACCAACGCTACAGCGATGAGCGTTGTGGAATAAACCCGTTCAGGGTTCTCACCTTCTTTGTTCACATAGCGAAAGAAGGTGGTTTCCATGCCAAAGGTCAAGATAACCAAGAGCAGAGCTGTGTAGGCATAAATGTTTGTAACAACACCATAGCCTCCCGATGCCACGGCCATCTTTATCGTATAAAGCGGCACGAGCAGATAGTTAAGGAATCGTCCGAGGATACTGCTCATACCATAGATAACAGTATCTTTTACTAAAGACTTTAAGTTTGCCATTTTATCTATTTTTTATTGCCCTGCAATCTTGAAAGAGATCTTATAAGGCCATGTATATTTTTAGTGATTTCATCGAGGTTCTTTGCATGCTTAAAAGCTAAGGTTTATAGCGTGCATGCTTACCCAAAGAAAAGATAACAAACACCTATGGCAGCAACCACGCCTGCTAAGTCGGCCAACAATCCGCAGATTACAGCGTGGCGCGTACGACTCACACCGATACTACCAAAATAAACGGCCAAGATGTAGAATGTAGTATCTGTTGAACCTTGAAAAATACAACTCAAGCGCCCGATAAAGGAATCCGCACCATAGGTATTCATCGCGTCTACCATCATGCCTCGCGCGCCAGAACCAGAAAGAGGCTTCATGATGGCTGTTGGCAACGCGCCCACCCAGTCGGCATTGGCCCCGGTCAATTCCACACACCAGCGAATGCCACCAATGAGCCAATCCATAGCACCCGAAGCACGAAAAACTCCGATGGCAACGAGGATGGCGATGAGATAGGGAATAATACGCACGGCGGTGGAGAAACCCTCCTTTGCTCCTTCGATGAAAGCATCGTAAACATTGATGCGCTTTCTCATTCCGGCTACTATAAAAGTAATAATAACCGTGAACAGCAACACATTGGCAGCAGTACTACTAATGGCGTTCATCTGCTCTGGCTTCATTTGCATAAACACACCTATCAAAGCTGCAATCAAGGCAATTGCTCCACCGAGCGTGAGCAGAAGGGTGCGGTTCAGCAGATTGATATGTTGATAAAGAGCAGTGATGATAATACCTGCAATCGTGGCTATAAAAGTTGCAATCAGTATCGGCACAAAAATATCCGTTGGTTGAGCTGCTCCACATTGGAAGCGGTAGGTCATGATACTGACAGGAATTAGCGTCAACCCACTCGTATTCAGTACAAGGAACATAATCATAGGGTTGGTTGCCGTGTCTTTCTTCGCATTCAGCTCCTGCATTCCTTCCATTGCTTTTAGTCCGAGCGGCGTTGCCGCATTGTCGAGACCGAGCATATTGGCAGCAATGTTCATAAAGATATTGCCGTAAACAGGGTGATTCTTCGGAATATCGGGAAAGAGACGTGTAAAGAGCGGACTCAGAAAGCGCGCCAACACATTGACAACTCCACCCTTCTCGCCAATTTTCATAACGCCCATCCAGAGAGAGAGCACTCCCGTCAGTCCCAACGAAATCTCGAATCCCTGTTTCGCCGTTTCAAAAGTAGAGTTCATGATATTGGGAAATACTTCCACATCGCCGAAGAAAATAAGTCTCACAACGGCAATCACAAAAGCAATGAGGAAAAATGCAATCCAGATATAATTCAGTACCATCTTAAAAAAATGTGCTAATGGCTGCAAAGATACAAAAATGCAAGCGACATACTAAAGATTATAGAGTCTCTCTTCTTTCAGTGAGCCTCATAAAAAAGAAGTAACGCTTTTATAATACGCCAATTTATACTCATAAACAAAGACTTATAAATCAGCCCAAAGCTTCTAAAGTTTTTTCTGAACATTTCTCTTTAGAGTAGACTTATTAAAGTAGGAACATAAGTTTCAAACAAAGGTTTACGATTAAAAAGGCCTAAAACACAATTGATTCTGAAAGAAACTATTATCTTTGCACGATTTTAAGACGAAAATATATTTTTAATAGATCTATTTATAACGATGAACGTAATTACAAAAACCGTCGAACTGCCTGATGGACGCACCATCAGCATTGAGACTGGTAAGCTTGCTAAGCAAGCCGATGGTGCTGTGATGCTCCGTATGAACAATACGATGCTGCTTGCCACCGTCACTGCCGCTAAAGACGCTGTTCCTGGTACTGACTTCATGCCCTTGCAGTGTGACTACAAAGAGAAGTATTCTGCTGCTGGTCGCTTCCCCGGAGGTTTCACAAAGCGCGAAGGTCGTGCTGGCGACTATGAGATTCTGACGAGTCGCCTTGTTGATCGCGCTCTCCGTCCCCTCTTCCCCAGCAACTACCACGCTGAGGTTTATGTCAACATCATCCTTTTCTCTGCTGACGGTGTAGATATGCCCGACGCTTTGGCTGGTTTCGCAGCTTCAGCCGCTTTGGCTGCCAGCGATATTCCTTTCGATGGTCCTATCTCTGAATGCCGCGTGGCTCGCATCAATGGAGAATTCGTCATCAACCCAACTTTCGAACAGCTCAAGCAAGCCGATATGGATTTGATGGTGGGTGCTACGGAAGACAACATCATGATGGTGGAAGGCGAAATGAAAGAAGTGCCCGAAAGCGCACTCCTCGCTGCTCTCAAAGCTGCCCACGAAGCCATCAAGCCCATGTGCCGCATCCAGAAAGAACTGATGAAGGAACTCGGCACCGACGTGAAGCGCGAATACTGCCACGAAGTGAACGATGAAGAGTTGCGTCAAGAAATTCGCAACGAACTTTATCAGCCCGCTTACGACATCATTGGTAAGGCTCTGCCTAAGCACGATCGCATGGACGCTTTCGATGCTCTCCGCGAGAACTTCAAAGAGAAATATGCTGAAGCACATGCCGACCTGACAGCAGACGAACTCGAAGAAAAGAATACGCTCATCGACAGATACTATAACGATGTAGAACGCGACGCAATGCGCCGTTGCATTCTCGACGAAGGCAAGCGCCTCGACGGACGTAAGACAACGGAGATTCGCCCCATCTGGTGCGAAGTAAGCCCACTCCCCGCCCCTCACGGCTCTGCCATCTTCACCCGCGGTGAAACGCAAGCTCTCGCCACTACCACTCTCGGCACGAAGCTCGATGAGAAAATGGTGGACGATGTGCTGGACAAGAGCTACCAGCGTTTCCTGCTCCACTACAACTTCCCTCCTTTCTCCACTGGCGAGGCTAAGGCACAACGAGGCGTAGGTCGTCGCGAAATCGGTCACGGCCACTTGGCATGGCGCGGTATTAAGGGGCAGATTCCTGAGGATTTCCCCTACACGGTTCGTGTTGTGAGCGATATTCTCGAATCAAATGGTTCTAGCTCTATGGCTACTGTCTGCGCTGGTACATTGTCTTTGATGGACGCTGGTGTACCTCTCAACAATCCCGTCAGCGGTATTGCTATGGGTCTTATTAAGAATCCAGGTGAAGAGAAATATGCTGTTCTCTCCGACATCCTTGGCGATGAGGACCACTTGGGCGATATGGACTTCAAGACTACAGGTACTGTAAACGGTCTGACTGCAACGCAGATGGACATCAAGTGCGACGGTCTGAGCTACGAGATTCTCGAAAAGGCTCTCGAACAAGCTAAACAAGGTCGCGAACATATCCTGGGAGAGATGCTTAAAACGCTTCCGGCTCCTCGTGAAGACTTCAAGCCACAAGTTCCTCGCATCGTGCAGTTTACTATTCCTAGAGAATTTATCGGAGCTGTCATTGGCCCAGGCGGTAAAATCATCCAGGGCATGCAGGAAGAAACTGGCGCCACTATTACTATCGACGAAGACGAAAGAGGTGGTGTCGTACAGGTTAGCGCTCCCAACAAGGAAAGTATCGATGCAGCAGTTGGTAAGATCAAAGCCATTGTTGCTGTTCCCGAAGTAGGCGAAGTTTACGATGCAAAAGTTATTAGCATCATGCCTTACGGCTGCTTCGTAGCATTCATGCCGGGCAAGGAAGGTCTGCTCCACATCTCTGAGATTGCTTGGAAGCGTCTCGAGACTGTTGAGGAAGCTGGCATTAAAGAAGGCGACACAATCAAAGTAAAGCTCCTCGAAATCGATCCAAAAACGGGCAAGTTCCGCCTCTCTCATCGTGTGCTCGAAGAAAAGCCCGAAGGTTGGGAGGATCGCCCACAGCGCCGTCCGCGCCGCGAGGGTGACAACCACGGTGAACGTCGTCCGCGCCGCGAAGGCGGTTTCCGTGACCACCACGAGCGTCGCAACTTTGGCGAAGAGCAGCAAAAGCCGGAAGGCAGCAGCTTCGACTTCTAATCAGAAAATTTATATGATAAAATAGCCATAGGCACTTTGGAATTCCCCGCAGGTATAACCACCAGCGGGGAATTTTTATTGATAGCTTTCTCTTTTGAGTTTTCCTCCTATCAGCTGAGCCAATCTAAACAGTCCGACTAGTCCGTACCCGAAGCCCTGCGACACAAAAAAGTATAAAACTTTTGTTATGCAGGGATATTGGCGTAATTTTGCCACTCAAACCTCTATAAACATCAACGTTATGAAACTCTTGCTTTTAGGGAGCGGCGGACGCGAACATGCTTTAGCATGGAAAATAGCACAAAGTCCCAAAGTCGAAAAACTCTACATCGGTCCTGGTAATGCCGGCACGGCGGCCGTTGGAGAAAATGTGGAGATAACGCCAACTGACTTCGATGAGGTGGCAGACTTTGTCATCAACTACGAAATTGACATGGTGGTTGTTGGACCAGAAGTGCCGCTCGTTAAAGGTATCACAGATTATTTCCAGAATCATAGTTTGCTCCGCGATGTGAAGATTATTGGTCCTTCTAAGGTGGGTGCACAATTGGAAGGTTCGAAGGATTTTGCCAAAGGCTTCATGAAACGCCACAACATTCCCACGGCCGCTTACGCCACCTTCGACGGCGACCACGTGGAAGAAGGTTGCCGATTCTTAGAGACACTCTCAGCCCCTTACGTCCTTAAAGCCGACGGGCTTGCAGCAGGAAAAGGCGTTCTGATTGTTCCAACACTGGAAGAAGCCAAGAAAGAACTCCGCGAAATGCTCGGTGGCATGTTTGGCAATGCCAGTAGCCGAGTGGTCATCGAAGAATTTCTGAGCGGCGTTGAATGTAGTGTTTTCGTTCTGACCGATGGTAAAAACTATCAGCTGCTCCCCGAAGCCAAAGACTACAAACGTATTGGCGAAGGCGACACTGGACTGAACACTGGTGGTATGGGAAGCGTCACTCCCGTTCCTTTTGCCACTCGCGAATGGATGCAGAAAGTGGAAAAAGAAATTATACGTCCAACAGTAAATGGGCTTGCAGAAGAAGGCATCGACTATAAAGGTTTCATCTTTTTCGGCCTCATCAACTGCGATGGGCAACCGAAAGTTATCGAATACAACTGCCGCATGGGCGATCCCGAAACAGAGAGCGTCATGCTTCGCTTGAAGAGTGACATTGTAGACCTCTTTGAAGGTGTGGCCGAAGGTAACCTCGACCAGCGCAAAGTGGAATTCGATGAGCGCGCGGCAGTCTGCGTGATGCTTGTTAGTGGTGGCTATCCAGGCGAGTATCAAAAAGGTTTCCCCATCACGGGAGCAGCCGTTGAAGGAAGCGTTGTGTTCCATGCTGGAACAAGCATCAAGAATGGACAACTCGTTACAAATGGTGGGCGCGTTATTGCCGTTAGCTCTTATGGTAAGACACAGCAAGAAGCTTTGGCACAGAGCATGAAGGGGGCAGAACAAATCCAATATCAGGGTAAATACTACCGTCGAGATATCGGAAAAGATGTACTGTAAGTAGGGACAAAGGAATAGGCACAAGAAAGTTGCTACTTCGCGCATCTCTTCGCGCAGTCAGAATCTTTGGGGAGTGTCCCAACAGCCCCCTCGCAACTTTATTCATAAGAATGATTGATAAAAGTTTCAGAAACAAAGTAGTCACTGGGCCGCTCACGCTGCCCATCATGGTCGTCATCGCCAGTATTCTCTGGTTTGTAGTCGACCCCATAACTATTTGGAGTGTCGGAGGTTTGGCTTCGACACTCTTCATGGCTTATTTGCTGATGGAACTCAACAATCGCAACCAATTGCTGCGCATTCGTTCGCGCATGGTGAGTTGTACTTTTTTGATGCTCTCCGTAGCTTGTACGTTCACACATCAGCTCAGTTGGCAGATGGTTCCAGCCTATTGTTTAGTGGTGTCCTACCTTCTTCTCTTCAGCTCCTATCAAAAGTCGCGTCCAGAAGGCATCATTTTCCACACCTTCTTTTTCCTCGGTCTCGGAAGCCTTGCTTTCCCTCCGATGCTTCTACTCCCCATCCTTTTCTACATCGAAATGGTTGTCCAACTACGTTCGCTCACTTGGCGCACGTTTTTAGCAGGCATTTTCGGGCTTATTATCCCCTATTGGTTTCTTGCCGGCTGGGCTGTATGGAAGAACCAGCTCGATACGGCTTTTCTCTATCTCCTCCCCTACTTTGAATATCAAATTCCCGACTACAAGAGCATTCCTCTCTGGCAGTATGTCAACTTTGGTTTTCTTCTGGTACTCGTCTTGTTGGGACTCATCCACTACTATCGCACGAACTTCAACGACAAGATTCGTGTGAGAATGTGTTTCTACATATTTATCATACAAGAACTGGCCATTATCGGCGGCATGGTGGCTTATCCGTGTTTCTTCAATTATCTTTTCCCTCTTCTAATTGTCAATAGTTCTCCACTCATTGCCCATTATTTCACCCTTGCAAAGGGGCGAGTACTCATGAATATCTGGTTCATCTTTTGGTTAGTCATCACCATTGCACTCTATTGTTATAATTCAGGATTACTCCCTTTGGAGAGTTGGTTGAAAGACCTACTCCCTCTATAAACAGACTCACACTATGCTCGAATCCCTCCAACAGCTCCTCATCGAAAATGGTGCCCTCGGAATGTTCCTTGCAGCATTTTTAGCTGGAAGTTTCCTCCCATTTAGCTCCGAAGTTGTGATGATTGCTCTGCTCACAGCAGGTACTCCCGCAACTGGGCTTCTCATTTGGGGAACGCTGGGAAATGTTCTTGGCGCACTCTTCAACTATGGTATCGGTTCTTTAGGAAAAGAAGAATGGATACAGCAATGGACAAAAGTTTCCCCCGAAAAATTAGAAAAAGGAAAACGGAAAGTACGCAAGTACGGCTCTTGGGCGGGACTCTTAGCATGGATTCCTATCTTGGGAAGTGTCATCACAGTGGCCATGGGCTACCTCCGCACCAATCTTCTCTACTCTGTGTTCAACATTGCCGTAGGTAAATTTGCCCGTTATGCCATACTTATCTCTGCCTACAAAGCACTATAAAGAAATGAAAATAACTCGTTTTGCCATTCTACTTATCATCAGCGTCCTCCTCACGAGTTGTGCTGGCGAATTGACGGACACCCGTCCGCGCATAGCCGTCAGTATCGAACCGCTGCGCTACTTCACAGAACAGATTGCGGGCGACCACTATAAGGTCACTACACTCATGCCTACAGGAGGAAGCCCTGAGACTTACGAACCAACACCGCACCAAATAGTGGAGCTCAGTCAGAGTCAACTCTACTTTTCAGTGGGTACGCTGGGGTTCGAACAAACTCAACTGGAGAAAATGGCAGAGACTGCTCCTGAGCTGAAAATCGTTTCGCTCATGAAGGGCGTTAATCTCTTGGCAGCACAACATAGTGAAAACAGTTCCAACTCGGCCGACCCACATGTATGGATGTCTACGAGTAACGCTCGCATCTTGGCCAGCAATATTTGCAACGCTCTGTGCGAAGCCGACTCCGCCAATGCTGAGATATACAAAGACAACCTCAAACGTTTCGATGCTCGTGTCGATAGTATTGATGCCGCAATCCGTGCCGAGCTCAAAGATGTGAGCCACCGTAGTTTTCTCATCTACCACCCTGCTCTCGGCTATTTCGCTCGCGATTACGGTTTGCGCCAACTGGCAGTAGAACAAGACGGCAAAGAACCTTCTGCTGCACGAATGCAACAACTCATCAGAACATGTAAGAACGAAAATGTCAAAGTAGTATTCATAGAAAAGGAATACAGCGGAAAATCCGCCCGCCGCATAGCGGAGCACTTGGGCGCAAAAGTAAGTATCATCAATCCGCTCGGCTACGACTGGCCAACGGAACTTTCCATCATTTCAAAGGCTTTGAAAAATGAAGGAACTACTCAAGTTCGATAACCTCTGCCTTACTTACGGGCGGAATACCATTCTCGACCACGTCAGCGCATCCATATCTGAGCGCGACTTCATCGTTCTGACGGGACCCAACGGTGGAGGTAAAACCACATTGCTACAAATCATTGCAGGACTGTTGCCCCCTACCGCCGGAAACATCGTTTGCCGACCAGGACTCACGTTGGGCTATCTACCACAGTATAGAGGCATCGATCGCGACTTCCCTATCACCGTGGGCGAGGTGGTGCTGAGCGGACTGCAAAACCGCAAACACCTCTTTGCAAGCTTTTCGCGCCAACAGCAAGAACAGGTCGACCGTGTGCTCGAACGCCTACAAATCAGTCAGTTCAAGGAGCGACCCATCAAAGGCCTTAGTGGCGGGCAGTGGCAACGCGTTTTGCTGGGGCGCGCCATCGTTTCGCAACCCGATCTCCTTCTCCTCGACGAGCCCGATACCCATCTCGACCTCGAAGGGAAGGATTTTCTCTACAATCTCTTGCGCGAAGAAAACAACCACAGTGCTGTGCTCCTCGTTAGCCATGATGCCACAGTCGGCAACACCACTATGTGGGAAGTCAAAGACGGCCTGCTCCGTCCCGTTCGTGAGATAGTGTGATAAGCCCTTATTTTTACCCTCAAAGTCCCTCACCTCCTTTCGCCCAAACCGCACACACAATAAGGCTGTCGGCTCAATAATCCAGACTTCCTTATTGGAATGCCGAAAAATCTTTCTACTTTTGTAAATTGTATTAGAGTGCAAATCAAAAACTATCATAACATATTCAAACACATCAATGAAGCAGTACAAAATTACCAACAACATCATCGGTTGGATTGTTTTTGCTATCGCCGCCTTTACCTACTGCATGACAGTAGAACCTTCGGCGAGCTTCTGGGATTGCCCTGAGTTTATCTCCACGGCAACAAAACTGGAAGTAGGTCACCCGCCCGGTGCACCATTCTTTATGTTAACGGGTAACTTCTTTACCCACTTCACAGGCGACCCTGCCAAGGCGGCTTTTTGCGTCAATATCATGTCGGCGCTCCTTTCTGCCTTGTGTATTTTGTTCCTCTTCTGGACCATCACCCACCTCACGCGGATGCTCATCTGCAAGGATGGAACGGTCACCACTTGGGGACAAATCATCACCATTATGGGTTCGGGCGTTGTGGGCGCTTTGGCTTACACTTGGAGCGACACTTTCTGGTTTTCAGCTGAGGAAGGCGAGGTTTACGCCTACTCTTCCATGTTCACCGCCTTGGTGTTCTGGCTCATCCTTAAGTGGGAAGACCACGCTGACGAGCCACACAGCGACCGCTGGATTGTACTGATTTTCTATCTTACCGGATTGAGCATTGGCGTCCACTTGCTCAACCTTCTTTGCCTCCCTGCCATCGCTTTGGTTTACTACTACAAGCGCCATCCGCAAGCCCAGACAAAAGGCTCTTTGGTGGCTCTGCTCGTAGGCTTCTTGCTGGTAGCCGCCGTGCTCTACGGCGTTGTCCCAGGCATTGTGAAAGTGGGCGGCTGGTTTGAGCTGTTCTTTGTCAACACCCTCGGAATGCCGTTCAATACAGGTATGGTGGTCTACATCCTCGCCCTCATCGCCGTTGTTTTAACGGCCATTTGGAGCACCACAAAGACCAACCGCACGCTCACCAATGGGCTCTACCTCGCCAGTGTCGGCATGCTCGGTATCCCGTTCTTCGGAACAGGCTTTATGTCCGTGCTCATTGGCATCGTACTCTTAGCTACGCTCTACTTCTTGCTCAACATAAAGCGAAAGGACGGAAAGATGCTGCTGCGCAAGCGCATTCTCAACACGAGCCTCCTCTGTATGCTCATGCTGATGATTGGCTACAGTTCTTATGCTGTCATCGTGATTCGCTCCGTTGCCAATCCACCAATGGATCAGAACTCTCCCGAGGACATCTTCTCGCTGGGTAGCTACCTCAGTCGTGACCAATATGGCCAAACACCGCTCTTCTTCGGCCAAGCTTTCACTTCTCAGCCCGACTTTGATGCCAACGGACAGGCCATTTATAATACCACAACGGAGCACCACCGCAAAGAGAAGACACAAGCTAACGAAGCCGACACTTATGAAGATGTTGAGAGTCTCGAATCTCTGCAATATCCGTCGGGCATGAAGATGCTCTTCCCACGTATGTATTCCAGCGCACATGCGCAGGCTTACAACGACTGGTTGGGAGGAAACATCCAGCTTCGTGATGTCAACTACACCACCTCTGGTGGCGACTTCCAGTATGGCCAAATGCCCTCGCAGTGGGACAATCTGAACTTCTTCATATCCTATCAGATCAACTTCATGTACTGGCGCTATTTCATGTGGAACTTTGCCGGTCGCCAGAACGGCTATCAAAGCAATGGTGAGAAGGAACACGGCAACTGGCTCACTGGTATCCCCTTCATCGACAATGCCATATATGGCAACCAGAAAGAGCTGCCCAACGAATTGCAGCAGGATAAGGCTCACAACGTGTTCTATATGCTGCCGCTCCTCCTCGGCTTGCTCGGCCTTTTCTGGCAAGCTTTCCGCGGCGACAAGGGCGTGAAACAATTCTGGGTGGTATTCTTCCTCTTCTTCATGACAGGTCTTGCCATCGTGCTCTATCTGAATCAGACCCCGATGCAACCGCGTGAGCGCGACTATGCTTATGCTGGTTCGTTCTATGCCTTTGCCATCTGGATTGGTATGGGCGTGGCAGCTTTGGCCGATCTCTTGGGTCGTGCGTTAAAGGCAAGAAAGAAAGCCACGGAAGAGTTTGGCGTACTGCCAGCAGCTGTAGTCTCTGTGCTTTGTGTACTCGTGCCGCTTCAAATGGTGAGTCAGACGTGGGACGACCATGACCGTTCTGGCCGCTATGCTTGTCGCGACTTCGGTTTGAACTATCTCGACACTATGCCCGAGAAGTTGGCCGACGGAACACCTGCCAACCCCATCATTTTCTCAAATGGTGACAACGACACCTTCCCCCTCTGGTACAACCAAGAGACCGAAGGTAAGCGTACGGATGCCCGTGTTTGCAACTTAGAATACCTACAGACGGAATGGTACACCGACCAGATGGTGCGCCCCGCCTACAATTCTCCATCGCTCCCCATTGCGTGGAAGCGTGCCGAATATGTGGACGATGGCAAGCATGGCTACTTCCCCATTGTGGATCGCAAGGCCGAACTCGATGCTTTCAAGAAGGCTCATCCCAACGGTCCTGATCCTTACGAACTCACTTACATCATGGACAACTATGTCCGCACGAAGCAGATCTTCCCTACTGACTCTGTTGTAGTGAAGGTGAACAAGCAGAACGTTATCAATCAGGGTATCACCGTGCCAGCAGGTATGGAAATCCCCGACCATATCAGTCTTTCACTGAAATGGGCTGGAAGAGGAATGTCTCGCAAGCAGGTGATGATCTACGAAATGTTGGCGCGCAACAACTGGAAGCGACCCATCTATATGAGCGTAACGCTTGGAGCTGAGAACTATGCTGGCTTACAGGACTACTTCTGCCTCGAGGGTTTGGCTTATCGTCTCACACCGTTCAAGCTCGGCCAAAGCCGCATTGATACGGACAAGATGTACACCAACCTAATGAAGCGCTTCAAATATGGTAACGTAGCTATGCCGGGCATTTTCCTCGACGAGACCAACCTACGCATGGCACAGACCCACCGCCGCATGTTCTCTATCCTCGTGGAGCGCCTGCTCAACGAAGGCAAGAAGGACAAGGCGCTCGCCGCTCTGCGCATGTGCGAGAAAGTGTTGCCAGAAGCCACCGTGCCTTACGAATATGCGGATGTTGATCTTGCTACGCTCTGGTTCCATGCTGGCGATAAGGCCAATGCAGCAAGAGTGGCAAAAGAGGTGGCGCGCCAAAACTGGCAGTATCTCAACTGGGCCAACACGCTGCCACAGGAAACAGCGTATGCCTATGCCAACAGTTGCACAAAGACCTTCCTCTACCTCTACCGCTGCGTAGCCCTCCTTCAAGATATGAAGGATAAGGACTTCGCCCTGTGGAACAACCGCGTCAATGCACTGAGCCACACCACAGCAGGTAGCATCGGTTCACAAGGTGTGATGAAGATGATGCAACAGCAGCAAGCTCCGCAATCGGATGCTAATGCTGACGAGAATAGCTATAATCTTGCAGATTAACCCCATACTCATGGAGAGAAACGGCCCTTATGGAGTCGTTTCTCTCTTTTTCTTTTTAGCACAACGCTCATAAAATCTCTCTCGAAATATGTTTATCGAACAACCCACCAAATGGCTCCGATGGCTCTACCCGCTGGCACTCTGGCGAATGGACAAGAACGTTCGCGCCGTTTATCTCACCTTCGACGACGGACCTATCCCTGAAGTGACGCCGTGGGTGCTCGACGTATTGGACCATTACGGCATCAAGGCCACCTTTTTCATGGTGGGCGACAATGTGCGGAAGCATCCCGAGATTTACGAGATGGTCAAGCAGCGCGGGCACCGCATCGGAAATCATACTTTCAACCATATTGGCTCACTGCGCCATGGCATCAACAGCTATATGCGCAACGTGGAGAAGGCCAACGCCTACCTCCGCACCGATCTCTTCCGACCGCCCCACGGTTGGATGAAACCCGCTCTCTATGTGGCGGCCCGCTTGAAATATCGCGTAGTGATGTGGGACCTCGTAACGCGCGACTACAGTAAGCGCCTCAACGGTCGCGACGTGTTGCGCAACGTGCAGCGTTATGCGCGCAATGGGAGTATCATCACTTTCCACGATTCGCTCAAATCCCACGACAAAATTCTCTATGCGCTCCCTCGCGCCATCGAATGGCTCCGCGATCAGGGCTATGAATTCAAAGTGTTCGATTAGGGCACGAAAAATCAAAAAAACTCTCGCTTTCCTTGACATTGACCTAAGCACCAAGAGAAGGCAAAAAATCTCTATTCAGTGCCATCTGCGGCTTTCTGCGTAAAATCTCCCCTTATGGGTGATTGTTGCAGCACGCCAAAAGTACCAGATGGCACTGAATTTCTTATTTTTCCACTCTTTTCCTTCTAAACAAGGCAAAATTAGAGAGAGCATAGCGGCAGTTTCCCTTATTGTATCGGCCAAAGCAATAAGGACGTCAGCTGGCGCAATAAGGATGTCAGCCGATTACCTTATTGTATTTTTCGCCACCCTTATTCTTCCTCTCCTTCAACAAGCCTCATCCAAGGACCTACTTACTCCGTGATGAATTTCAACCGATTCTCAGAGCTTAGAAAATAAGAAGTAGATTGACAGAAGGAGGCTTTTCAAGAGTCTCTCCCAACCGTTGGGGAAGCCATACCTGCTAATTTTTTCTGAGAGCCACTACAGCTTGAAGAGAAAGGATCCAACTTTCAGTATTTCAAGTTTTTTAAGAGGGAAAAGTTGCAAGAGAGGCAAAGAAAAGCATAAATTTGCCTTATCCTTCCAAAGAGGGAATAACATCTAAAAACTATTGCTATGGATTACGGTAGAGAAGACTACAACGAACGCGACGAACGCTATCGTGAAGAGGCTGAAACGGACAACATGAAACTCCAAACTGCCTACGAACGCCGGCGACGCATGCAAGAGAAAGACGACTGGTATTCGATTCATGACGAAGACAACCCTTGATGAGCCTTCATTTCTGACAGAAGGCATACTGAACACATCACTCATCAAAGCCGAGGCACTGCGTCTCGGCTTTTCGGCATGTGGACTGGCACCGGCAGAACCTGTGGATAAGGTTCATGCGGAGAGAAAAAGACAATGGGTGAGCGAGGGACGGCATGCCGACATGCAATATATGGAGCGCAATATGGACAAACGCCTCGACCCACGATTGTTGGTGGAGGGAGCGCGAACGGTGGTGTCTGTGGCGCTCAACTACCATCCGGCTGAAAAGCTCAATGGGTGGGTACTCTCACGCTATGTTTACGGACAGGACTACCACGAAGTGATGAAAGAACGCCTCCGACAACTGGCAGCGCATATCCCGCCCAAAGAGGGGTATGAAACGCGCGTGTTCGTGGACACCGCACCGCTGGATGAGCGCTACTGGGCGTGGCGGTGCGGACTGGGTTGGCAGGGACGCTCGGGACAGCTCATTCTGCCGAAAGGTGGGACATATTTTTTCTTAGGAGAAATCGTTCTGCCCTACGAAGCCGATGTCTACGATACACCCATAGAAAACCGCTGCGGCACGTGCCATGCGTGTATCGATGCCTGCCCCGGCCAAGCTCTTCGGGGCGATGGTACGCTCGATGCCAACCGCTGCTTGAGCTATCTGACCATAGAAAACCGTGGCGACCTACCACCGGGGACGGGACAGAAGATGGGAGCGTGCTTTTACGGTTGCGACCGTTGCGCCGAGGTTTGCCCATGGAATCGATTTGCCAAACCCACCGATGTAGAGGAATTTCGCCCCAGCGAACAACTACTGAAAATGACACCCGAGGACTGGAAGCAGCTCACCGTCGAACAGTACCGCGCCATTTTCAAAGGGTCGGCAGTGAAGCGCGCCAAGTTTGAAGGGCTAAAAAGAAATATACAAGCTTTGGATAAGAAAAAATAAAAATTATTTTTCATTGTGTTTCAACGCATTACAAACGATATGCAGAAAAATATGAGAAAAAACTTTTGTCGGAGTGTAACTTTTATCGAAGTCCTCCGTCAGTATAGCAGAGAGTGATTATGCAAGACATTGACTTCAGATATGATTTGTTGCCTCTGAAGAATAAACTCTTCAGACTTGCCCTGCGCATCACGCTCGATTCGGCAGAGGCCGAAGATGTTACGTCTGACACACTGATAAAAGTTTGGAACAAACGGGAAGAGCTAAGAGGTGTTGAGAGCATCGAAGCTTACTGCATGACCGTTTGCCGAAACCTTGCTCTCGACCGCCACGAAAAGAAGGAAGCACAAAACCTTTCGCTCGAGGCCAACGAGATAGACGCCGCCGACAATTCCTTTACGCCGGATGAGCAACTGGAACGCGACGAAAAGCTACGCAAGGTGCACGAACTCTTCAACCAACTCCCTGAGCGACAGCGCACCATCATGCAGCTCCGCGACATTGAGGAAAAATCCTACCGCGAGATAGCAACCATCATGGGAGTGAGCGAAGAAGTGGTCAAAGTGACACTCTTCAGAGCACGCCAAGCCATCAGAAAGCAATACGATAAAATTGAGAATTATGGATTATAAGTATATAGAACAACTCCTGGAACGCTACTGGATCGCCGAAACGACCGAGAAAGAGGAAAGTATCCTCCGCGCGTTCTTCAGCCAGCCCGATGTGCCCGCACATCTGCTGCCATACAAGGAATTGTTCTCCTACGAACAATCCCAAGCTGAAATATCCCTGAGCGACGATTTCGACGAAAAGATTCTCCAAAAGATAGGTGCAACAGAAAGCCAGGCTATCGTGGTTCGCGCAAAGCGAGAGAGCATTTTCCGCTCTCTGCGTCCGCTCTACGAGGCTGCCGCAGCCATCGCCATCGTTGCCATAGTGGGCTACAGTGCAAGCAGCTATCTCAACAAGCAGAATAGCCAAAGTCCGTGGGACTACAATCCCGCAAGCTATCAGGACTCCTACCAGTCGGCCCAACAATCCTATAAGGTAGTGCAGGACGGTTTGGAAATGTTCCAAAAAACGGCCAGCGCTGACTCTACAAAACAAAACGACAACCCAAACAGCGTACACGAAGAATGAAACGCCTTCTCAGCATCCTACTGCTGGCGCTGACCTCTCTGACAGTTGCGGCACAGCACGAAACAGACTTTGCTCTTCATTTCATGAAGACATACGCCCAAGGCACAAGCCTTACGTGCAAAACAGTAAGCCCAACCATGATGTCCGCAATGTTGCAGTCCGACGCCATCAACAAAGACAAGGACACGGAGAGCCTCCTACGACAAATTCGCAGCGTTCGCATCATCTCTAACGACAAAGTATCGGAAACGCAGACTCTCCACGAAAAGGCCGAGGCACTCATCAAAGCCAACAAAGGACGCTACCAGCTCTACGATACCTTCGACGGAAAGAACCTCTACACACGCAAACGCGGTGATACCTTCGTGGAAGTGGTGCTCATAACAAAACAAGAAGGACATCTCTACATCATCGACCTGACAGGAAGCATGACAGAGGCCTTCATCAAGGAGATTACAAATTCATAAAAGATATACATTGGTTTGCCTCGAACCGCGGGGCTTTGAAGAAACAAACATCGCCGCTCAATTATTAAAACAATCAATCACAACCCAGCCCCCACGGCGACAACGGTTGGACGAAATCCGATGGGATTACAAAAAAGGGAGACTCTAACGAGCCTCCTTTTTTCGTATGGGGAATAAAAGAATAGATGGTACTAACAGCAAAGCCGCAGAGATTTGTTCAAACCAAACTCTTCTTCAGCACTATGCGCGATTCGGGGCCCATATTGAACAAAAGATCTACGATGCTCAAATTGGGGAGAAAGCCTAAACGGGACTGGAAAACTTGATAGTATGGCACAACACGGAAACGCGCATCTTCCTCAAAGCTGACCTTAGGACGGATAAGGTCGCGGCAGTCTTCAATCTCTGGCTCAGGAGTCTTGACATATTCCGTGGTGGGACGTATATCGGGCGTCAGCATGAGCAGTTCACAAATCTTCGCTTGCAAGGCGTCGTTGAAATCAATCAGATATTCGTAGGGTTCTTCATAGAATGGGCGAAAATCGTCCTCATAATAAGGGAAATAAGGGCTTTGTTCGTAGGCCGACACCAGAGCGGTCCAATGCAGACGGCGCCAACGGCCGTGGTCGCTAATACGTAGGTCGCGCATGGGCTGATTGTTCTCACCCGTACGAACAATGGGAATGGTCAGTGCAAGAGGCCCGTTGCTCGACGCAATAACAGTTCGGTTGCGATAAGTTTGCTTAACATAATGATCGCAACGTTCGGCCAGTATCTGATCGGCAGCATAGAGGCGCGCGAAATACTGTATGGGAGGAAGGTATGCAGAGGAGAGTAAGACTGTGTTCAAGGGAAAAAACGAATAATAGAAAGGAGCAATTATAGAGGGCGCAGGAAACGATTCCAGCGTGGCTGCCAATCTCGACTGCTATAAGTGATACAGAGCGCAGGGCCAAGGATAAAACTCTCGGGAAGAAGGCCTACGTTCTCCAGCCAATAATAGTTCTGACTGAAATGTAGGCGCGTTGTGGGAACACCGCCGATAAGCAAACGTTTTCCAACTATCTGTACCGCTCGCGCCTTTTCATAGTGACGAAGCACATAGTACAGCAATCGAGCACTCTGCGGCTGTACATCAACAGGTTCGCAATGGCCAGGCACCATAAAGGAATTCTCCATGCCTGCTCGCTTCAGAAAAGAAACTCTCTGCTGCTGATTGTCCACCCAAAGGGAGTCGCCAGGACGTGCAATGATGCGAGCCAACTCTACCCTCGCTGTTGAGGGATGACGGAAAGCTACTATCGTTCCTCGCTTCATTCCTGCCGAAACATATCGCCCCACCAGCAAGCGGTCGCCCTCTTGCAAACTTAGCTCAGGTAGAGCTGTCTGTACCTCGTAGTGAGTCACGAAGCAGCAGCGCACGAGCACGAGTAGGGAGATGGCTACGACAAGAGGAAATATGTAGACTTTCAGTAAACGCAAACTTTGGAGAAATGAAAAAATGCGCAAAAGATGGAATATGCTAATAGGCTAAGACCTGAGCGCCTTACAAGGCTGATTAGCACATTCCATCTTTGGTATATTTACTTTATGTTGCTGACATTTTTGAAAAAGCGATTCCAGCGAATCTTACCACTCAGCCAGCCATAATCTTGGTCGAGCGACAACCAAACAAAGAGAGGCTTACCCACAACATGATCTTCTGGAACGAAACCCCAGAAACGGGAATCGGCAGAATTATCTCGATTGTCACCCATCATCCAGTAGTAGTCCATCTTGAAGGTGTAGCGATCCGTTTGGCGCCCGTTGATATAGATTTTCCCATTGCGAACTTCCAGCGTGTTACCTTCGTAGACACGGATGCAGCGTTCATAGAGGGGCAACGTTGAGAGCGACAGTAGTTTGGTGGCTCCGCGCTTCGGAATCCAAATAGGACCGTAGTTTGAAGTAGACCAATTCTTGGCCATATTCTGTGGGAAGAGCCAGTCCGTTGCGCTGGGGAAAGGTTCTATTTTTGCAACCATCCCCTTCTGGCTTGTGAGGTATTGCTTCACAGTCTTCGTAAGCGGCATGACATAGGTGTTCGTTTGCGGAACATTAGAGGAGAGATCTTCTGCTGTTATACCCAAATCTTTTATCTCATCGGCACTCGGCAGAGAGTTGAACGTCACACTATAGCTATACTGTACGTTTTCGGGTTCGGGGTTCGGTTTACCATCAAGATAGATGCGATTGTTGATGATTTGGAGCGTCTGCCCCGGCAATCCGACACAGCGTTTCACATAGTTCTCACGGCGATCCGTGGGACGGCTCAACACTTCACCAAATTCAGGTTCGTTAGCATCTATATAAGCTCGTCCGGCAGCATATATCTTACGATAAACGGCTTGCTGCTCTACGTAGGGCGTTGTCGGGGTCAGCGTGCTCGAGAAAGGCTTCTGAAGTCCCATTTGCTGCGTAAGCATTTGGTCGCCCAACTGATATGCCAAACGGTAGAAATCTTGCTGCTGCACATTGGCCACCACCGTGTCGCCAGCAGGATAGTTGAAAACAACAATATCATTCACCTGCACGTGGCCCAATCCCTTCACGCGGCGGTAATCCCAATGCGGATGTTCCAGATAGCTCTTACAGCCCAAGATAGGAAAGGTGTGCTGCATAAGAGGCATAGAGAGTGGCGTTTGCGGAATGCGTGGACCGTAGCTCAACTTACTCACGAGGAGATAGTCGCCCGTCAGAAGCGTCTTTTCCAAAGAGGAAGACGGAATGACAAAATTCTGGAAGAAGAATTGGTTTAAGAAATAAACGGCCACCAAGGCAAAGACGATGGCGTCGACCCATGCCATGACGGACCGAGCTGTCTTGTTCTTGAGTTGCTTCCACCAACTCCAATTTATCTTACGAGTCACATAAGCATCGAAGAGGAAAGGGAGAACGATAAGTCCCCACCAACTGCCCACCCAATAAAGGAAAGCGAGGTAGAGAACGGTGTAGATGCTAAACTTTATCCAGTTGGGCTTTTTCTGTGTGGCTTCCACCTGAGTTTGTGTTTTTTCTGTCGTCATCTTTCTTAAAATTTAAAAAGGTCGTCAGTAGTGAGCAAACCTGTATGAGTAGCAGTGAATTCGGCAGCTAGTACAGCACCGAGCGCAAAACCTTTGCGACTGTGAGCATCGTGCGTAATGGTGATGCTATCTGCCTCGCTGTCGTAGGTGATGCTATGGATGCCGGGCACTTCATCGCGGCGAATGGCATCGATGCGCAACTTGTCGGATGCTACGTCCTTTGTGCCTTCCACTGTTCCATCGGCTTTATGAAATTCGCCCAATACCCAATTGGTTTTGCGGTCAAGGCGCGCCACAATATCTTCGGCCAACGTGATGGCAGTACCGCTGGGCGCATCGAGTTTATGGACATGGTGCACCTCTTCCATACTCACCCCATAGCCAGGATAAGCGTTCATGATACGAGCTAAATACTTATTGACAGCACTAAAGATGGCCACACCCAGCGAGAAGTTGGACGCCCAAAAGAGCGTATTGCCCTCGGCAATCAGCGCCTCAACCTCGTGGAGATGGTCTTTGCGCCAACCCGTAGAACCACTCACCACCTTCACACCCTGCGCAAAAGCTTTCTTATAATTGCCAAAAGCCGCGGTAGGATTGGTAAATTCTATGGCTACATCGGCCGAACGGAATGCGTCAGTATCAAAATCTTCGGGGTTATCGATATCGATGATAGAAACTATTTCGTGACCACGACTGCGAGCTATCTCTTCAATCATGTGTCCCATCTTGCCGTAACCAATCAAAGCAAATTTCATATCTTCCTTATTTTATAATGCCACAAATATAATTATTTCTCAAATGATAGCGAAACATCGTCCAAGATAAGTAGCGGACAATGAATTGCTTTCGTCTTATTCTCCCACTTCTACTTTCATATCTTCTGGCCGCTTACCATCGTAGCGTCTCACCAAGGGGCGCACCTGCTCCATTAGGTTGAAGAGCTCGTCTTGTGTAGTGGCGCGAAGAATGGCGATGCGGGTGTCGCGAAAATTGGGGATTCCCTTGAAAATCGGACTTGCAGCCAGATGGCGACGAACATGGAGTATGCCGCGGTATTCATCGATGCGGGCAATGCTCTGCCGCACTTGTTCTTTGAGCACATCGAGTTTCCAATCGGCCGACAAAGGTGCGTAGTCACTCTCTAAAGCGTGTTCCAGCAGGTGTTCGCCAGAATGAACGGTGTCCACCATCTCTTTGAAAATCCAAGGCTGACCGAAGGTGGCACGTCCCACCATGACGGCATCAACGCCATAGTCTTCGAAAGCGCGACGGGCTTCTTCACCCGTACAAATATCGCCGTTACCAATAATGGGAATGTGCATACGGGGATTCCGTTTCACTTCTCCAATCAGCGACCAATCGGCATCACCTTTATACATCTGTGCGCGGGTTCGTCCATGAATAGTCAGGGCTTGAATACCGCAATCTTGCAACTGCTCCGCGAGGTCTACGATAATCTCATGTTCACTGTCCCAGCCCAGGCGTGTTTTTGCCGTTACTGGTATCTTCACGGCATCCACCACGCGGCGAGTGATTTCCAACATCAGCGGAACGTTTTGCAAAAGGCCTGCACCTGCGCCTTTCCCTGCTACGCGCTTCACGGGGCAGCCGAAATTCATGTCGAGAACGTCGGGATGGGCCACTTCCTCAACGATTTTGGCAGCTTCGGCCATTGCATCGGGATTTTTCCCATAGATCTGGATGGCCGTGGGGCGTTCGTCGTCGCTGATCTTTAGTTTCTCGAACGACCGCTTCACGCTGCGCACCAGCGCATCGGAGGCCACAAATTCTGAATAGACCATAGCTGCTCCCATGCGGTGACAAAGCAAGCGGAAGCCTGCATCCGTCACATCTTCCATCGGAGCGAGCAAAAGGGGGCGTTCGCCTAAATCTATCTTTCCTATTTTCATCCTATCGTGGGGGTATTGTTCTGAGGCTCACTCCTCTTCCACCAATAACTGAAGAGGAAAATGCCGGAGATTAGCAGTACTGAACTAACGATTATCAAGGGATAAACTCCAACTATTTTCGTCAGGTCGTCGGCTTCCGATACTTGGAACAAGAGTACAACCAAGGTATTGTTTAGCACATGAGCAGCGGCCGACAAACGGATGTCGCCCGTTCGAGCATAAAGTATGCCCAAAGCGTAGCCCAAGAAGAAGGCGGGCACAGATTGTGCAAGATTCAGGTGAGCCACACTAAAGAGAGCTGCCGATATAATTATGGCCCATTTCATCGGCACTTTTGAAGCCATCAAATGGCGCTGAATGCCCTCACGGAAAACAAACTCTTCGGCAATGGGGCCTATCAGCGTGAGCGACAGAAAGCAGATCGGATTATCTGCCATTCCTTGAAACATTTGCGTTGTCCCACCATCACTCAAATCAAGAGGAGAGAACACTCCGTTTACCCCAAAAACAACGAGGAAGAAGGCGACAATGCCCCACCCCCAGCCATGTAAGGTTCCAGCGGGAGGAGTGGGGAGCAGATTGCGCCGCACCAAGCGGAAAGCCCACATTAGGACCATCATGATGAGATTACCACAAAACAAGGCAATGCCTACCCAACGTGCATCGCCCATTAAGGCATTCTTGTCTAAAGGCTGACCTGCCATCAGATTGTTCCAATTTCCAGCAACCAGAGCTACGGCTCCAGCCAGCACCTTGACTATCAAATAAAGACCTATAATAATAGCAATCTTTGCCACACAGGATTGTTTTTCTGTCATTTCAGTATTTCTTTAGCAGCTTCTGCATCTTGCTGAAGCTGGAGTTTGAGTTCGTTGAGAGAGTCAAATTTCTGTTCGTTGCGCAAACGGCTTTCGAAACTCACCGTAAGGTGTTTGTCGTAGAGATCTCCATCGTAGTCGAAGATATTAACTTCCACCGTGGTATCTTCTCCATTGTTCAGCGTGGGGCGCGAACCGATATTGAGCATTCCTTTATGTTGCTCACCGTCCCAATAGACATAAACGGCGTAGGCTCCGCGAGCGGGCAACAGCTTGTTGGGATTGTCCACTTCTATGTTGGCTGTGGGGAATCCCAGTTCACGCCCTACGCGATGCCCTTCCACCACTCTACCAGAAAGGGAATAGGACCTACCGAGACACGCACGGGCCATCTCCACATTTCCGCCTTCGAGGAAGCGACGCACAGCACTCGAACTGACGTGTAAGTCGCGTCCTTCAAATTCTTTCGCTCGCACCACATCGATTCCAAGTTCTTTGCCGTAGAGCTTGTACTGCTGAAAACCATTCTGCACATCAGAACCGAAATGATGGTCATAGCCAATAACAAGACACGTCACGCCCATCTTGTCGCGCAAATACAGTTCCATAAACTCACGACTGGTGCGCATGGCCATGAGTGGTGAGAAATCGAGCACCACGCAAACGTCTATGCCCGCCGCCTCAATGAGTTCGAGTTTTTCATCTAAAGTGGTGAGCAACAGTGGGCGATAGTCGGTTTCCACCACTGAGCGCGGATGTTCGGCAAAGGTCACCACCATTGATAGGCAGCCTCTGCGCGTGGCTTCTTCCTTCACTTGGTCGAGCAGGAAGCGATGACCACGGTGCATTCCATCGAAAACGCCAATCGTCCCTACGGCTGGTTGCAACGTCCGCAAGATGTAATTCTGTTTGCTGTGTTTGGTATATTCTCTTATAATGAGCATAATCGTTTATTTTTCTTTTTGCTTCGGCTTCTCAACGCAGTTTTGGATGAAGTATGATAGGCCGACACATTGGGACTATTCTCCTATAAAAATCCCGCTTTCATCGAAGAATTTCAACCATTCTCCGTCTTTCTTTGCCTCAACGGCTTGAAAGCCTAAGGCGCGAGCAGCAGCACAATTAACAGGAGAATCGTCGAAAAACAACACTTCACTGGGCGCAAAAGGTAGCCCGTTGCGCACTTTCTCAAAGATGAGCGGTGAGGGTTTCTCAACGCCGAGTTCGTAAGAAAGGAAGATTTCATCGAAGAAATCGTACACTTCATGACCGTCATATCGAAAATAACGCTCACGCCCCAACGCCCAATGCACGGGATTGGTATTGCTCAGCAAAGACAAGTGGTAGTGCTGCTTTGCTTTAAGAAGCAACTGCAGGCGATTCTCTGGAACGTCCACCAAGAACTGCTCCCAAGCGGCCACAATCATTTCATCGGTCAGCTCGGGCTTTGCAAATGTTGAGCGAATGGCACTGCAAAATTCGTGGGTATTAGCTTGTCCTCTTTCAAAAGCTGACAAAATGCCCGATTGCTTATAAGTACCTATAAATGGGCGCATATCTATACCCAATTCATCGAAGGCTCGGAAACAGCGGTCCATATCGAGATCGACGAGCACTCCGCCGAAATCGAACAGCAGTGCGCGCACTTCTCGGGGGGTCACTTGCAGTTTTTCTCCCATGATAGTTGTATTTATTTATTCTCTACGGGGCAAATGCGGTAGAGTTTATCGGAAGGACGGACTTTCTCGGGCACGGGCAGCGAAACATTTCTGCCTTTCTCGCCAACCTCAACAGGGTCGAGGTCGTAACGGATTTCTTCCGCGGTGAAATAGAGTGCACCCGTGGTAGGTCCTGTGACGAGCAGTTTGTCGCCTTTGCGAATTTCGCCGGCTTCCAACTTAAACTCGGCCACGCCCAATTTGGAGAAATATTTCACGCCTTTACCAACATAGGCCTTCTTTTCTGTTGCCATCGAACCATAGCGATTGTTCCATTCGCCCAGACGTTGGCCCAAATAGTAGCCATCCCAGAAACCGCGATTGAACACTGTGCTCAGACGCTTGTTCCACTCGTCCACTTTTTCCTTTGAGTAGGTGCCGTCGAGCACTGCATTGATGGCTTCACGATAGCACGATGCCACTTGCAGCACATACTCAGCTGGACGAGCACGCCCCTCAATCTTGAAGACACGGACTCCGGCTTCCATCATTTTATCGATGAAACCGATGGTATTCAAGTCCTTCGGACTCATGATATACTGATTGTCCACATCCAGTTCGACGCCTGTTTCACGATCCTTCACCGTATAGCCACGCCGACAAACTTGCATACACGCACCTCGGTTGGCAGAATGGTTGAGATTGTCAAGCGAAAGATAGCACTTACCGCTAACGGCCATACAAAGGGCACCGTGGCAGAACATCTCTATACGTATCTGTTTCCCACTGGGACCACAAATGTTCTGTTCCACAATCTGGCGATGAATATCAGCCACCTGCTCAAGATTCAGCTCACGCGCCAACACCACAACATCGGCAAATTGGGCGTAAAACTTGAGGGATTCGATATTAGTGATATTGAGCTGTGTGGAGAGATGCAGTTCCTGGCCAATCTGATGACAATAGGAAAGCACGGAAACATCGGAGGCTATAATCGCACTGATCTTTGCCTCCTTTGCTGCATCACAAATTTTGCGCATCAAGGTGAGGTCCTCACCATAGATAATTGTGTTCACCGTCAAGTACGATTTCACACCATGTTCTGCCGTGATTTGGGCAATTTCATGCAAGTCGTCGATGGTGAAATGATTGGCAGAATGAGCACGCATATTGAGCGACTCTATACCAAAATAAATAGAATTTGCACCTGCTTTTAAGGCTGCTGCCAAGGACTCTCGAGAGCCCACGGGGGCCATTATTTCGTATTCTTCGTTCATAATACTATTTTAGAGGACAAAAGTACGACAAGCGGCCCGTAACACAAAAAACATTCTGTAAAATAGTGTTGTAAGTGGGCAGAAGTAGTCTCTCTGTGAAGTTTCTGAACGTACAAAAGACAATGATTCACAAGCAAAATGAGGAAAAAGGAATACTTTCTGACAAGAAGAAGGAAAAATCTCACTATCTGCTACAAACTTCACTTTTCTTGCTTCCACCTCATCATTACATATATACGAAAAACGGAGTACATCTGAAAAAGCTTTCACCAAGCGAAGCTTTACCATCCCTCTACTTTATTATATATCAACACATTATAAACAAGATTAAACTTCTAAAGCTTTTCCCAATCAGTCTCTATGGGAGAGGAATACAATACTTTAAAAGGGATTCGTAAATATCCTTATTGCGTTTGAAAATACAATAAGGCTGTCAGCTGACATCCTTATTGCGTCAGCTGACACAATAAGGATATTTTTTGCCAGGTGCTTTATAAGGAAATCGCACATAAAACAGACCATCCGCAATGCCTTTTCTGCGACATTGCGGATGGTAATAAGTCTTTATCGAGTAGGTACTCTCTGTTTTGTCCCTCTCGTCTGATTGCTCACAGTCTTTTCCTATGCAAAATCTTCGCCCAACTGGATGCGAGCTTCTTTGGCCAAACGCTTGACAAGGCCAGGATCGTTGTTCGGACAGATAAGAAGGACGTTCCCTTTATCCGCTACCAAATATCCGTCCAAACCACAAACGATGGCGGCTTTCTGCGAAGGCACCATCACGAGATTGTTCTGACTGTCGGAGAGTTCCACGTGTCCTCCACCTATCACAGCATTACCATCAACATCCTTATCAACAACGTGGTAGAGCTCGGGCCAGCAACCAATATCTGCCCAACCGAAACTGCACTCCATCACATAGACATTCTCACACTTATCCAAGATAACGAGGTCTATACTGCGGTGTAAGTTAGCAGGGTAGAGTTGCTGAACAAGATCCAGCTCACGTTCGGTTTTTATGCTGCCATTTTCCTGCAACAACTGCTCTTCGAGCACGGGCATCATCTCGTGAAGCAGTTTCCGGAATGTGCGAGCGTTCCACACGAAGAGACCTGTGTTCCAAAGAAACTCTCCACTCTGCACAAAAGTCTCAGCGTATTCCGCATCGGGTTTTTCCAAAAACGATTGAACTTTATAGAGCTTTTTCTCGATGGAATCGCCCATTTGGATATACCCGTAAGCCGTATTGGGCTGTGTAGCTTTCACGCCCAAAGCCAGAAATACGCTGTGGCTACTCGCGAAATCGAGTGCTGCCCGCATCTCCTTCTCAAAAAGGTTTTCGTTGAGAATCATCTGGTCGCAAGGCGTCACGAAAATAGTGGCATCGGGATCGCGCAAAATGATGTGATAAGCCGCCCAAGCTGTGGCGGGCGCTGTGGACAATTGCACCGGCTCGGCCAAAATTCGTTCCGTTGTAACCTCCGGCAACTGCTGCTCAACGAAAGGCACATATTCCTCGAAAGTGGATATATAAATATGGTCGGTAGGCACAATCCGTGCGATGCGGTCATACGTCTGTTGCAACAGAGTGCGACCCGCGCCAAAAAAGTCCAAAAACTGCTTCGGCATATTCTTACGACTGCTCGGCCAAAGGCGCTTGCCAAGCCCCCCAGCAAGAATCACGCAATAGTCATTGTGTTTTCCCATTTTTGTGTAAGTTTTATTGATACCGCTAAAATAGACCTATTTTCTATTCTTTGCAACTCCTTTGCCATTAAAAAAACAAAAAAACGCCTCCCTGCCGATACTTTCCCCACAACATCCCTCACTTTTCCCTCAACCTCACAACGAGCCTCACCGCCACCTTTCGCCCTTTTTTCGCCCACTTTATCCCCTCCACCCTCACATTTTTCTAATTTTATTTTGCCATTACTATACATTCCCCTATCTTTGCACCCGAATCAAGCCCAGATGGCGGAATCGGTAGACGCGATGGTCTCAAACACCATTGGAGCAATCCGTGCCGGTTCGACCCCGGCTCTGGGTACTTTATAAGAAAAGGAAACAACTGAATACCAAACAGATACAGTTGTTTCCTTTCTTTTTGGTGCAACATTTCGGAAAATATTTGATTTCGGCTAATGTTGAGGCTCTATTTACAGCCGTTTCATAATAGCAATAAAGGATATATCTCGAAGTTCAGTGAAATCTATAATACAATATCATTCAAAATTCAACTCCAATTTCTTACCCTGCGATGTCATTTCGTCAAGTTCTTTCTTGATTTCTTCTTCCCGCTTGTTCTGTGGGGTTCTTTCCCCTGTTCACAACTTAGAGTATATCAAATCCAAGTCCAAGTCAGGAGAGTTAACATACTCTTCATAGCTATTATATTTATGTCCCTCTACATCAGTACACATTGTATATAGTATTATTTGGCATCTACAACCTCAAAACCTTTCCCTAACTCTTCCAAAAATTGTTTATAATCAGCCAACTGCCACAAAGGAAATAATGCTCCCATATGGTATATACCCTCAGGATAATCAGGCTGATACATAACTTTAATAATTTCACATAATGAGTCCAAAAGATACTTCCTTTCTGTCTCTACCTCCCTGAACTTCCACATTAATGTTTCTGCCAACTCTTCACTAACTTTAATTTGTACCATAATATTTGTATTTGATTAGTAATGCAAAGATAGCAAGCAAATCTATATGAAAATTAAATGATTGATTAAAAGATTTTTGCAATTATTTGTTAATCAAATAACTCTTTTCTTTTTTAACTCATTATTGAAATCGATGACTTAGTTACCCCAATTCGGTTTAAGAAACGCTCTTTCATGAGTTTCTTAAACCGCACACGCATCCTTTCGGCCTTGATCTAAAACCGAAGTATAATTGTTTCACGCAAATTATAGGTTAGAATAACGTGAGCTGTTTTACACCTTGCTTTTCTTCCCTCTCAAACTCCATATTGATGGAAGGTTTGGTGTCGTAGAAAGCATACGCAGCAATGCCAGCTAAAAGGTTAACGATGAAATTAGAGATACTTCTATGGCGTGTGTGAACTATCTGTGCAACGTTCTTCAACATATCATTGATAGTCTCTATGATACTTCTCTTGCGAAGCATGATTTTATCATGCACATCCATTAATCTGTTCTTCATATTAGTCCGTATTCCTGTTACGATGTGCACACCTCTATCAAAGAGTGAAGCAAAAAGTGATTGAGAGATATAACCTTTATCAGCATATAATTTTCCAAATAAATCCTTCGTTAAATCGTTGAATACTTTTGGATTACGGTCGTCTACATTGGCTCGGGTTAGAGCAAAATTGAGTAGTTCACCTCGTTCATTACACAAAAGATGAAGTTTGAAGCCATAGTACCATCCCATAGTACTTTTTCCTTTTTGAGCGTACCCTTTGAATACGC
>ERZ773051.88-NODE-88-length-76870-cov-17.386175_pt1 | contig 76870 bp, 65 predicted proteins | sample MGYA00580631_ERZ773051 | MGnify/ENA primary metagenome ERZ773051 (study PRJEB29015, sample SAMEA2738137) | human oral metagenome | biome: human oral; feature: human-associated habitat; material: saliva | place: China | collected 2204 ... | reverse complement strand
TTTTATTCATAGTCACCAACCCGATAGTTTAGAGATGGATTTTTCTAACCAACCCGATAATTTATACTATCTTTTTATTTAAATTATGTTTTCTTATATGCTACTAAGCGTTAGCCGTTCCTTTATCCTTCTTCAATGCGTAGAAGATTAGTCCTACTACAAAGCCTAATACTGAAGGAACTACCCAGTCCATTCCGATATCTGAAAGTGGAAGGATTTCGCCGACCTTTGCAACAACACCATCTAGGTGTAGAGCTGCAACTGTCTCAGCTGGAAGGCTCTTAACTCCATCGAAGATAGCTGGAAGCATAGTGAATGCGATTGTCCATCTGTAAACAGTTGTGTGATAATTGAACAGTCCTCCAACGATGCTCACTAGGATGATAGCTATTGTTAGTGGATATAGGAACATCAATACTGGTATTGAGTATGCGATGATCTTAAGTAGTCCAAAGTTTGCAAATACAAATGAAACAGATGTGAATAGTATTGCCCAAGCCTTGTATGAAAGTAAGCCAGGAAACATCTTTCCGAATGTTTCTGCACCTGCAGTTATAAGACCGATTGCAGTCTTTAGGCAAGCAAGTGTGATTGTGATAGCTAGGAATGTTGCGCCTATACCTCCCATGTAGTGGTCAGCCATCTTGTTAAGTAGTGTACCACCATCTGGCTGAACTTCGAAGATTCCTCTTGACTGTGCACCAGCAAATACGAGTGCAAAGTAGATTACTGCCATGAGAACCGCACATCCTACACCTGCGATAGCAGTTGATTTAGCTATGTTCTTAGGCTCATTAACGCCAAGATTTCTAACAGCGTTGATGATGATGATTCCGAATGCTAGTGAAGCTAGTGCGTCCATGGTGTTGTAACCCTCAACGAATCCTCTGAAGAATGGGTGTGTTACATATTCACCAGTTGCCTTTGTGCTTGAAACTGAACCCATTGGGTTAACGAAGCACATTACTAGTAGCACTGCTAGGAATGCAAGGAATATTGGATTGATGTACTTACCTACACTGTCTAGGATGTTCGATGGTCTTAGTGAGAACCAAAGAACTACCGCAAAGAAGCAGAGTGAGAAGAGTCCAAGCACTATAGGTGAATCCTTGTGAAGTGCTGGTACTACACCTACTGTGTAAGGAACTGTCGCAGTTCTAGGAATTGCGAAGAATGGTCCTATAGTTAGATATAGTAGGCAAGTAAAAAATATACTGTACGGTCTAGATACTTTGCAACCTAGGTCGTAAAGACCCTCACTTCGAGACAGTGAAATTGCGATAATACCGAGTAGCGGTAGACCTACGCCTGTAATAACGAAGCCAATAGTCGCTGCTGGTGTGTGTTCGCCTGCCATCTGCCCCATAAGCGCCGGGAATATTAGATTTCCCGCTCCAAAGAACAGTCCGAATAGGAGGGAGGCAAGTAGTACATAATTTTTTGTGGAAAGTTTCTTATCCATATGTTTTTGTCCCCTTTTCTTTTTAAATTTTTGTTTGGAAATAATAAGGATTGTAACATAATTTGTTTATGTACACAAGATATTTTTTCATGTTTTTTTCATTTTGTTCACTCAGATATCAAAATATACTAATATAGCATATAAAAATCCTTGTAATTTCAATGGTTACAGACTATACATGCTAATCTCTAATCAAAAGGATAAGTAAAAAATTAAACATATTTTTAATTAAATGTATACAAAAATAAAAAACTGGCCTGAGCCAGTTTTTATGTCTTAAACTAAGTCTTTTAGCTTTCCTATGTCAAGATTATCATATTTTGATAGAAGCGGGATGAGAAGCTCAGCTATTTTGATACAGCCTCCCTCAACATCGCTTTCAAAGTTTAGTGGCATAATAGGTTCATGTAAGGATTTTCGAAGGAGCATCCAGCCTTTGATCGAAGAATTGTTAAAGTTAATTCGCACGCCCTCGTAATTTGGTTCTTCAAGAGTGCACTCAGAAAGCTCGCCTGAAGAGGTTATCGTGCGCAAATCTTCTATTATACTATCGCCCACAGCGCCGAAGTCACTTCCTATAATTGGCAAGCGAACTTCTAGGCTTTCTAGCGGTTCTGACAAATCGCTTATAAGCGATGCGATTCCTTTGCCTTCTTTTTTGCACTTTGCAGCGGCGATTACTATCTTTGTTGCAAGATATGCACCGTCGTCTAGGAAGAAGTTTTCCTTATATGCTGCATGTCCCGATGTCTCTATCGCAAGATCACTTTCTATGCCTTGCGCATTGAGCTCGATGGACTTGTTTATAACATTCTTATAGCCTCTCTTAAAGCGAAGATGCTTAAGGCCTAGGCTTCCTTCGAGAAAGGCGGTCAGACCACGAGAAGTTACACTGTCTGTAACAACTGTTGAGCCTGGGTGAGAATCCGCTATGAGTGCAGCTGCTAGTGCTACAATAGCGTTTCTGTTTATCTCCTTGCCGCTTTCGTCAACTGCAGAAACTCTGTCTACATCTGTATCAAAAATTAAACCTAGATCGGTCTTTGCTTCGCGAACCCTTGCGCATATGGATTCTATCGCTTCCTTGTCCTCTGGATTAGGAATGTGGTTTGGAAAGCTTCCGTCTGGCTCTAGGAACTGTGAGCTGCTGACATCAGCGCCGAGTGGTGATAAAACTTTTTCGGCATAGAAACCACCAGCACCGTTTCCGGCATCAACTGTAATAGATAATCCTGAAAGAGGGGTTTCTCCAGAATCAAGAGCATCTACGATTTTCTTTCTTAGGTGTGCGCTGTAAACATCCATCAAATTAGCTTTGATTGGATTAGAAGCAGCTTTTGGAATCAATCTACCTAGGACTGAACCAGATTCAGCGAAGTTAATTATGTCAGCAATGTCGCCCTTATCTAGGCCGCCGTCCACATCAAAGAACTTCATTCCGTTTCGGTTTGAAGGCATGTGGCTTGCTGTAACCATGATGGCGCCGTCACACTTAAACTCTTCAAAGACTGTGGACATAAACATAGCGGGTGTAGATGAAAGTCCTGAGTCCAAAACCTTAGCTCCGTATAGAGTGAGTGCAGAGACGATATCTCTCACTAGGTCAGGACCTGAATTTCTGGAATCTCGTCCAACTGCTATGCAAAGCTCGTTTGGTTCTTTATCTGTGTTATGTGATAGAAGATACAGAAAGCCTTTAGCTAGGCGCGAAACTGCTTCAGAATCGAGATTTACCGGTTCTGCAGGGCTTCCGATAGCTATGCCTCGTATATCGCTTCCGTTTTGCAATTTTGAGTAGTCGTAAGCCATTTGTTCTCCTTATGTGCTATTACTCTTTGATCGAGCCATCTGCATTGAATAGAGGTAGCTTCTCAAGATACTTGATATCATCTCTATCTGCGGCATCGCCCTCAGCTAGGACTGCCATACGGCATACTATGTTTCCGCCAGCAGTATCTACGAGCTTTTCCATGGAGCGAAGGGACTCACCTGTGCTGATAACATCGTCTACAACGAGGACTCTTCTGCCCTTGATTAGGCTAGCTTCCTTCTCGCCTATGCATAGTGTCTGCACGTGGTCAGTTGTAATTGAGTCAACGCTTGTCTCTATAATGTTCTGCATGTATAGCTTTGCTGCTTTTCTAAATACGACATAGTCCTTACCACCGCTAAGTCTTGCCATCTCGTAAGCCAAAGGAATTCCCTTAGATTCTGCTGTTACGATAACATCAAATTCAGGTGCCTTAGCTAGGAGCTCCTTTGCGGATGCTTCTGTTATAGCAACGTCTCCAAACATTACAAAGGCTGCGATGTAAAGCTCATCGTTTATCGGACAAAGTGGTAGCTGTCTTGTTAGACCAGCAATCTTCATTTCATAATGCATTTTGCTTTCCTCTTTTTTACATGATTTCTATGCTTGAACACGCTCAAGCATACGCTTATATTATACCTTTGACGCAAAATACTTGCAAGATAAAAGGCGCACCTAAAGGTACGCCGTGATATCAAATTTATTTGCTTATATTGTTTGTAATTTAGCGACTTACTAGAATGAGAGGCCTCTTACAAGTGTGTAGAATCTGAATGCGAATAGCAATGCTGATACCCACATAACCACAGGAACCTTCTTAGCATTTCCTGTTAGAACCTTTAGGATTACCCATGCGAGCATTCCGAACATGATTCCATTAGCGATTGAATATGTAAATGGCATCATGATTATTGCAAGGAAACCTCCGAGTACATCTGCGATATCTCCATCAAATGACATCTTTTTAACTGTGCTCATCATCAAAAGTCCAACCCAAACAAGTGCAGGAGTTGTTGCAAATGAAGGAATTGCAATGAAGATAGGTGAGAAGAACAAAGCAACGATGAAGAGAATTGCAGTTGTGAATGCTGTCATACCTGTACGTCCGCCTGCTGCAACACCTGCTGATGACTCAACATAGCTTGTAACTGTTGATGTACCCAGGCATGCACCTGCAACTGTACCAACAGCATCTGCAAGAAGTGCACCCTTAGCATTTGGAAGTTTACCGTTCTCGTCTAGGAGGTCGCCCTTTGATGCAACACCTATAAGTGTTCCTACTGTATCAAAGATATCTACAAATAGGAAAGAGAATACAATTGTTGTGAAGCTTATGATATGCTGACCAATCCATGCAAAGTCGAATGCGAATAGCTCAGGTGCCTTAGGGATAAAGCTGCTTCCCTCAAAGCTTGGATATAGTGAGAAAGCACCAGCTTCTGGGTTTACAACATACCAGCCCGTTGCCTGTGCAATCATACCGAGAATCCATGTTCCAAGAATACCGATTAGAATGTCACCCTTAACCTTGAAGTGGTGTAGTACTGCGATTATCAAAAGTCCAACAAGTGCGAGAATGAACTGAGGAGTGTTTACATGTCCTAAGTCAACGAGAGTAGCAGGACTTGCAACTGCAATTCCGGCACCCTTTAGGCCGATGATTGTGATAAATAGGCCTATTCCTGTTGTAATTCCGTACTTAAGGCTTTCTGGGATATCGTTAACGAGCTTTTCTCTGAAGTTTGTCAGAGACAGAAGGATAAATGCAATACCTTCAATTAATACTGCCGCTAGAGCAATTGTCCATGGGTTTTTAATTCCTGCTTCAGCCATCGGAATACAAACCGAATAAGCGAAGTATGCGTTTAGACCCATTCCTGAAGCAAGTGCAACTGGATAGTTAGCAAAGAATGCCATGCATAGTGTTGCGAATGCAGCAGAAACTGCTGTAGCAGTAAAGATTCCTGCACGGTCCATTCCAGCTGCTGAAAGAATGTTAGGGTTAACTGCCAAGATGTAAACCATTGACAGGAAGGTAGTAAAGCCGGCGATGACCTCAGTACGCGGATCAGTGCCGTGTTCCTTCAATTTGAAAAGCTTTTCCATAATTGATTGTTCTCCTTTAATACATCAACTTAATAGTTAAAATAAATACACTGTAATTATAATGTAGTAAAGTTACAATTGACTATAAAAATAATTTACTGAAATGCAAAAAAACGAATGTTTTAATATATTTTATTGCGAATTTGGTAAAAATACGAATATAACAAAGTAGATTTGCATCAAATGTTCGTAGTTTTTGTCTACTTTTCCTTCTGAGGAAGCTGAGCTAGGATAACAGCGATAAAAATCACTACGCATCCGAAAATCTCATAACCTGTCATTCTCTCGCCAAGAAGAATTGCACCAGAGATAACTGCAAACACAGACTCAAGGCTGAGAATCAAAGAAGCAGCTGTAGGCTCTGCATTCTTTTGGGCAACAACCTGAAGCGTATAGGCAATACCACAGGAGAATACACCAGCATAGATGATAGGAAACCAGCAGTCGAGAATCTGGTTTATATCAGGTGATTCAAATATAAGCATCATGATGAAGCTAAGTCCTCCTGCAACAAAGAACTGAAGGCAGGATAGCTTGACACCATCACACTTAGGTGAGAAGTGGTCGATTGCAAGAATATGGCATGAGAACAGTACCGCACAGAGCAAAACGAAGAGATCTCCCTTTTCTATTGTGAGTCCAACGCCCTTGCCTGCGATGGTCAAAAGGTAGAATCCACATGCTCCAAGAAGCACGCAGAACCACACTAGAGGACGTACTCTCTTGCCGAGAAACATTCCTAAAATTGGAACTATCATTATATATAGCGCGGTTATAAAGCCGGCCTTACCAGCATCGGCATCAAAGTACATGCCAAACTGCTGAAGATTTGAGGCAATCGCCAAAAATGTACCACAGACTATACCGCCAAGTATTAGTGATTTCTTATCTTTAGGTGCAACTTCGTCTGCCTTGCCTTTGCCGACCTTTGATAGAATCAGGATAACTGGGACTAGAGAAATTCCGCCAACTAGTGTACGGATACCGTTATATGTAAACGGCTCCAGTGCCGTACCCGCCTTCTGGGCAACGAAGGACGAACCCCAGATCAGTGCTGTGACTAGCAATAGAATATTGCTGATGATTCGTTTGTTCATAAATAATTCCCTTTCATAATCAAAATAATAAATCGCTTTACCTTGTAAAAATATTATATATTTGAATCTTTGCTGAGGCAATAAGGCCTTCTTTTATTCAACACAAAGATATGATAAAATTATTGTATATTTTACAACGAAACTTTGAAAAATGAGGTCTAAAGTAATGAATAAATGGATTTGCTCTGCAGATGAATCAAAGCTCAGGGAGCGCCTAGCAGAAATCAAGCCTCTAGATGAGCAGGCGATGAAGGCTGCAAAGGAGAGACAGGACTACAGACTCAAGGTTCCAACAAGCCTAGGAAGGCTTGAGGAGATGAGCATTAGGCTTGCGGGTATTACTGGGAAAGTCTACGGGAATATGGTGGATAATCAGGCTCTCGTTTTGATGTGCGCAGATAATGGTGTTGTCGAGGAAGGTGTGGCATCGGCTCCTCAGACTGTTACTTTGATGCAGACTATTAACTTCACAAAGCGTATTACAGGTGTAGGTGCACAGGCCAAGTACTTTGGAATAGACATTTTAGATATAGACGTTGGCGTTAAACTTCCGATACCAGCTGACGTACTTGCAGATGACATGCTAGTTGATGGAAAGATTCAGAGACTTGTCGTAGACAGAAGAATTGCTGATGGAAGCAGAAATCTAGCAAAGGAACCAGCTTTGACTAAAAAAGAAGCTATCGCTGCGATTCTGACTGGAATCGAGGCTTCCGATGCGGTTTGTGAGGCCGGAAAGAATATCTACGGCGTCGGCGAGATGGGTATAGGAAACTCAACAACGGCAGCCTGCATAATCAGCTCGTTTACAGGAATGAGTGCAGAGGAGGTTGTCGGAAGAGGCGGAGGCTTAAACGATGAATCCCTGAGCAAAAAGTGCAAGATTGTTGCAGAGGCTGTATCAAAATACGACATGCCCGATCCTATAGACCGCGCAGCAGCTTTTGGTGGCTACGATATCTGTGCCATGGCGGGTGCCTTCCTAGGTGCAGCTATTAACAGAATTCCAGTTGTTGTGGACGGATATATTTCTATTGCGGCAGCGCTTCTTGCAGCTGAGATTGATTCTAGGGTCAAGGATTTCATGTTCACATCGCATTTTTCGCAGGAACCAGGATATAAGGCAGCGGTGAAAAAACTTGGAATTAGACCGATGTTTGACCTTGAGATGAAGCTCGGTGAGGCTAGTGGATGCCCTATAGCATTTAAGATTATGGAAGCGGCTTGTGCTGTTATGAATGAGATGAAGAGTCTAGATGAAGGACAGATAGATTCGGAATATCTTGATGAGCTGAGAGAAAAGAGTTTGTTTTAATATGAATGTTTTTGTAAGCGGAGGCGCAAAGAATGGCAAGTCCTCCTTTGCTCAGAGATATGCATTTGACATGGCAAAGGGGAAAAAGCTATACTATCTTGCCACCATGGTTGCAACGGACGATGAGGATGAGCTTAGAATCCAAAGGCATGTAGAAGATCGCGACGGAATGGGCTTTATCACGGTTGAGAAGCCTATGAACATGTGTGAGCTCTTTGATGCACCATATAATTTAGATGGGGACGGAGTTTTCCTTTTGGACAGCGTTACAGCGCAGCTTGCTAACGCGATGTTCGGGATGGGGGAATATGACGAGGATGCGGCTGAGAAGGTTTCAGAGGATCTTTTGAAATTTGCTGAGCTTAGCGGCAATGTAGTTTTCGTTTCTGATTACATATATTCTGAGGCTAGAATTTTTGATGACTTTACGGAGAACTATAGGAGCGGGCTCGCTTTGATAGATAGAGCTCTCGCGTCCAAGTGCGACCTCGTGTGTGAGGTTATTTGTGGTAATGTCATTGCGCATAAGGGTCATTTATAGTTTTGAATTGATTTAGAGAGTATGTTATGAAGGATTTTATTATTGGGTTTTTCATGGCTTGGGGTAATTTTTTAACCTTGCCTTGTCCGTACAAGAGATGGGATAGCGGGCTTAAGAACATGATGCTAGCCTTTCTGCCTGGCGTAGGAATGGTTGCAGGTCTGCTTTGGTTTATACTAGGATGCATTGTGCTTAAGATTGCGGTTTATCCACTGCTTTCAGCAATGCTAATCTGTTTTTATATCTATGCGATATGTGGCTTTATGCACATGGATGGCTTTATGGATGTCAATGATGCGATTATGTCGCGCAGGCCTTTGGAGGATAGACTCAGGATTCTCAAGGATTCGACGGTTGGAGCTTTTGCCGTTATCACTTTGGTGTTCCTAGTTCTTGCTATGTATGTGGCAAGTTTTAGCTTTTTTATAAAGCCGATGGAGATAAGTGGGCTCTTTCCTCTTTTGATCATTCCAGTTATCTCTCGTGGCACGGCAGGTGCTTGTGTGCTTAGTTTCAAGCCACTTACGACAAGCCAGTATCTAGAGGATCACGAAAAACCTAGAGATAAGTATATTAAGATGGTAGCCTTGATTACATGTGCCTACTTTTTGCTAATTTTGGTCTTTGCAATCATATTTGCAAGGCCAGAGGCTATAGCTAGACTTGTTGTTTCATCCCTTGGAACCTCATGCGTTACGCTTCTTTCTTGTCTTTATGCACGACATAACCTGGGCGGAATGAATGGCGATATTGCAGGGTATAGCATCTGCATGGGTGAGCTTGGCGGAATGATTTTGGCAGCGCTGATAATAGTATAGGAATGATGAGCGAAAGGAGAGCCAATGATTTTGATATATGCGGGAGCTTATCAGGGTAAGCTCGATTTTGCCAGAAAAAGCTTCGGAATCAAAGATGAGGACATTTGCTATTGTAATAGCGATATGGAGTCTATCGACTTTGGGAAAAAAGTCATCTACGGTTTGGAAAAATTTATATATGGGTATGAGAAGAGGGGACAAAGCGCTGATGAATACATAAGGGCGCAGCTTCCTTTGATGAAGGATAAGATAATAATCTGTGAGGATATATCTCGTGGTCTTGTTCCTATGGACAAGCTTGAGAGAGCTTGGCGTGAGACAAACGGAAGGGTTGTCAATGCTGTAGCCGCAGAGGCTGACGAGGTATATACGGTTTTCTGCGGAATTGAAAGTAGGATAAAATAGTTGGAATCTAAGATTTTGATCATAAGACATGGTATAACTGAGGGGAATAAGAAGAAGTGGTTCTACGGAGCGACGGATATAGGCCTTTGCGAAGAGGGCGTTTCAGAGCTTATTGAACAAAGGAATAGCGGTTTCTATCCTGATATTCCTGAGGGAGCGCAGTTCTTTACAACTGGGATGAAGCGCACAGAGGAGACTCTTGAGATTCTGTTTGGAGATGTTGAACACGGTAGAATCACGGATATGAAAGAGATGAACTTCGGAGACTACGAGTGCAGAGCCTTTGATTCTCTTAAGGACGATGAGGTTTTCCTAGAGTGGGGATACGACCAGATTGGTGAGGTCAAGCTTCCAAACGGTGAATCCAGAAACGAATTTCGTGAGAGAACAAGGCGAGGTGGTCAGTTTTTGATAGATGAACACATTGCAAAGAATGCGCCTATGACTGTGATGATATGTCACGGTGGTGTAATTTCTAGCTTTATGGATCATCTTTTCGGTGACGAAAGGTCTATGTGGGACTGGATGCCTGAGCCTGGATGCGGATATGAGATAACTTTGATGGACGGTAAACCTGTGAGGTATGAGGCTATTGGAAGAATTGGGGATAAGCTTCAGACGATGATAGATGAATATGAGTCCGAGAATGGGGAAGATTAAGGACGAGAGGTTGATATGAGCAAAAAGGAAAAGAAAAAAGCAGGGCTAGGAACATGGATTTACAGACTCGTAATGCTTGCACTGCTTTGCGTCATGATTTTCAGTGGATATAAGGTTTTCACGATTTATATGGAATATCACAAGGGTACAGTTGCCTACGATGATCTTGCAAAGATTGCAGGTGCTGGTGAATCGGCCGATAAGGAGGAAAAGGACCTCACAATCGACTGGGATGCTTTGACGAAAATCAGCAAAAATGTCAAGGGATGGATCAGATCCAAGGGCACAGTTATTAACTATCCTATCATGCAGGGGAGTGACAACGATTATTACCTCTATCATATTATGACAGGAGAATACAGCCGTAAGGGGTCTATTTTCATTGATAGCAGCAATAGGGATCCGTTCAATAGCTTTTTGACCATTGTTTACGGACACAGAATGCTCGACGATAGTATGTTCAATAGTCTCGGAAATTATTTTGAGGATGCGAAGTACTATAAGAAGCACAAGGTTATCGACATTTATACGCCTGAGAAGAACTATAAGCTTGAGATTTTCGGTGCAGCAAATGTAAATGCAACAAATGAGAGCATATATAATCTCAATATTGCAGAGGATGATGTATCAACTAAAGAAGCCTACATCAATAATGTACTCAGCAAAAATGAACTCGCTGGCTACAAGGGAACCGTAGATGTAACGGCAAATGACAAGATAGTTATGCTAAGTACCTGTACTTATGACCCAGGCGATGACAGAATTGTCGTATGGGGAAAACTTGTAGAAAAGACTCCTGAAAGCAAGTAATCACGCGAAGATATATGGTAAATCAAAAGACCGATTTTTAGAAATCGGTCTTTATAGTTATCTTATTTTGTTGTAATTATAAGGCCTATAAGAATCGTCTATTTACGATGTAACCTATATGTAGATTTACGATCTATAGCTTGCGAAGGATTTGCAAGACTATTGCCTGATGGAAACTTCACCCGAAGATAGGGTCTCGATTTCTCTCATTCTGACACCTTCCATGTACTCAACAACGAGGCCTCCCTTGTCATCGATATCTAGGGCGCGTGCTTTGATGCGTTTGCCATCTGCGATGGTATGAACGTAGATGTCTTTGCCGAGTATGAAGCATTTTCTTCTGTACTCAGGAAGGAAGTTTGTGCTTGGGAATTCCTTAATCATGGCGAGAATATTATCAGCTACTGCCCCAGCTAGTGTGCTTCTCGAAAACGCACCGTTTTCGTCCGCTACGCTCCCTGCAATGTCAGCAATTTCCTCAGGGAATTTACTTGGGAAGCAGTTGATACCAATTCCGATAATCAACTTATCAATTCTGCCAGTCTCAAGATTGGTCTGAGCTTCTGTCAAGATTCCGCAAACTTTCTTGTTCTTATAGAAAATATCGTTGACCCATTTAATCTTAGGGTTTATATCGCATACACTCTCAAGTGCCTTGCAAACTGCTAGTGCAGATGCCATGGTTATGAAAGGTGATTTGTTTAAATCAAAGTTTGGTCTGAAGGCAACGGTCAGATAAATTCCGTTGTCCGATGGGGACATGAAGCTTCTTCCGAGCCTTCCCTTACCTGCAGTCTGGCTGTTTGCAACGATTACCTGTGGTACATCTGATGATGGCAGGGAATGTGCGAAGTTATTTGTTGAGTCAATCTCATCAAAAACCATGAGCTTGCAAGCCTCATTTATCTTGGAACCGATGGATTCCTCGGTGAGAATATCGATTTTCTCAAGTAGCTTATAGCCTTGGCTTGGCCTACTCAGTATCTTGTAGCCTGACTTTTTGAGCGCAGAGGCAGCCTTGTTCACCGCAGCTCGAGAAACACCCAAGGTCTGGGCTAGGCATTCGCCTGAAACAAAGGAACCGTAGTTCTCGTCTAAAAATTTTAGAAGTTCTATCTTAGTAGACATGCTGACCTCCATACAGATAAGTTAAATTTGATTAAACCTATTATACAATGTTTTGAGCTTTTTGAAAACACATTGATTTTTAGGGCTATCTCCTTTATTTTTTCACATTTATATGATAAAATTATCGGGTAAATTGGGTAAATAGGCTCACTTTGAGATTTAGGGAGACAAAATATATGGAAAGTCACAGTATAACGTCATCAGTCATACAAATTTTAGTATTACTGCTCTGCTCCGCTTTCTTTTCAGCGACGGAAACGGCGTTTACTTCACTCAACAGAATAAGAATTAAGAATAAGGCTGACGCAGGTAACCCTAGAGCTAAGAGAGTTTTAGCTCTCGAGCAAAACTACGACAACCTGCTTTCGACGATATTGGTCGGAAACAACCTTGTAAATATCGCAAGTACAGCAGTAGCAACGGTTTTGTTTATGAACCTATATGGGCAGTACGGTGCTACGATTTCGACAATAGTTACAACGGTTATCGTTTTGACCTTCGGTGAAATCACTCCGAAGAGCCTTGCTAAGGAACATCCAGAGACCTTTGCTTCCTTTGCCGCACCAGTTATAAACCTGCTGAGAATTATTCTCACGCCGATAAACTGGATATTTGCGCAGTGGAAAAAATTGCTCTCAGTAATTTTCAAGACTGAGGTTGTACCTAGCATAACAGAGGACGAACTTGTAACAATAGTTGATGAGGCCTTCGTTACAGGCGGTATCGACAAAGAGCAAAACGAGATGATTCAGAATGCAATAAGCTTTAGGGAGCTCGAGGCTCAGGATATTTTGACGCCACGTGTAAACATAGAGGCTGTCGAGGTTGAAACTCCTGAAGAAGAGGTTGATGAGATCTTCCGAAAGACAGGATTTTCAAGGCTTCCAGTCTACGAGGATGAGCTTGATCGCATAATAGGTGTACTCAATCAAAAGGATTTCCACAACTACGTATATAAGCGTGGTGCTAGCATAGCAAACCTGGTTAAGCCAGTAATTTACGTTGCGGGCTCGATGAAGGCGATAGATTTGCTAAGAAAGCTACAGGAAAACAAGTGCAGAATGGCAATCATCGTTGATGAATACGGTGGAACTGAGGGTATAGTAACCTCTGAGGATATCATCGAAGAGCTTGTTGGTGAGATATACGACGAGAGCGACACGGTTGCGATGAGAGAGATAACCTTGCAGCAGAACGGAAGCTACAGGGTGCTCGGATCAGCGAACTTTGAGAAGATGATGGACTACTTTGGCGAAGAAGCCGAGATAGATGCGACAACGGTAAACGGATGGGCTGCTATACAGCTTGACAAGTTGCCACGCAGAGGGGACCGATTCGAATATGTGGTCGGCAAAAAGAAATTTAAAGCAATAGTAACAAAAGCAGATGATAGAAAGGCGCTAGAGCTCACGATTAGAGTCGAGAAACTCGATGAAGGCGCCGGAGAAGGGGAAAAGAAATGAGCCTAATGGAAAAAATATTTGGCAACCTCAACGCTAAGGAAGTCAAGAAACTCGAGAAAATAGCGGAGAAGGTCGAGGCCTTAGATGAGGAAACTGCCAAGCTTAGCGACGATGAACTTCGTGCTAAAACAGATGAATTTAAGGGAAGACTTGCAGAGGGTGAAACGCTAGACGACCTTTTGCCTGAGGCCTTTGCTGTCTGCCGAGAGGCTGCAGTTCGAAGCCTCGGAATGAAGCACTTCCACGTGCAGATTATAGGTGGTATCGTTCTTCACCAGGGTCGTATAGCCGAAATGAAGACTGGTGAAGGTAAGACTTTGATGGCTACACTTCCTGTATACCTAAATGCGCTTTCTGGCGACGGTGTACACGTAGTTACTGTCAACGATTATCTAGCAAAGCGTGACGCGGAGTGGATGGGTAAGCTCTATACTTTCCTTGGACTCACAGTTGGTTGCGTTATCAACAGCATCACAGGTGAGGAGAGAAAGCAGGCGTATCGCTGCGACATCACTTACGGAACAAATAACGAGTTCGGTTTTGACTACTTGAGAGACAACATGGTTATCTACAAGGAAGAACTCTTACAGCGCGAGCTAAACTATGCGATTATAGACGAGGTCGACTCCATCCTAATTGATGAGGCGAGAACTCCTTTGATTATTTCTGGACAGGGCGACAAGTCAACAGACCTATATCAAAAGGCGGACCGTTTTGTTAAGACTCTCACAAGAGGTGAGCAGATTGACGAAAAGGATGCAAATCCTACTGGCGACTTTATAGTAGACGAAAAGGATAAGCAGGTTTCTTTGACAGACGCCGGTGTAAGCAAGGCTGAGGCATTCTTTGGTGTCGAAAACTTTGGTGACCCTGAGAATATGGAGATTAACCACCACGTTCTTCAGGCTTTGAAGGCTCACAACATCATGGAAAGAGATGTCGACTACATTGTTAGCGACGGAGAAATTTTGATTGTCGATGAGTTCACTGGCCGTCTGATGGTCGGAAGAAGATTCAGCAACGGCTTGCACCAGGCCATCGAGGCGAAGGAGCATGTATCGGTTAGATCTGAATCAAAGACAATGGCAACTATAACGCTTCAGAACTACTTCCGTATGTACAATAAGCTATCAGGTATGACTGGTACTGCTAAGACTGAGGAAGAGGAATTCCGTGATATCTACAACATGGACGTAGTTGTTGTTCCAACAAATAAACCTCCTAAGAGAGAGGACCTTCCAGATTCTGTTTATCTAAAAGAGAGTGGAAAGTACAAGGCTCTTGCTAATAAGGTTGCAGAGGTTCACGCAACTGGGCAGCCGGTGCTTGTAGGTACGATTTCAATCGAAAAATCTGAGCTTTTGAGCAATCTTCTAACAAAGAAGGGTGTCAAGCACAATGTCCTAAATGCTAAGCAGCATGAGCGCGAGGCTGAGATTGTTGCTGAAGCAGGTAGACTAGGACAGGTAACTATCGCAACCAATATGGCAGGTAGAGGTACCGATATTATCCTAGGTGGTAACCCTGAGTTTGAGGCAAAGCGCGAGATGAAGAAGCTCGGATATACAGAAGAGCAGATTCTATTTGCAACAAGCTTTGTAAAGAGCGATGACGAGGAGCTAAATGCAGCTAGACAGAAGTTTGCTGAGCTTCACGACAAATATAAGGCTGAGAGACAGCCTGAACACGAGCAGGTAGTTGAGCTTGGCGGTCTTTGCATTTTAGGTAGTGAAAGACACGAGTCAAGGCGTATAGATAACCAGCTACGAGGAAGAGCTGGTAGACAGGGTGACCCTGGTACAACACAGTTCTTTATCTCACTCGAGGACGATTTGATGCGCCGCTTCGGTGGAGAAATGATGCAAAACATCGTTAGCAGATTCGGACTTGCAGACGACGAACCGCTAGAAGCAAACGTTCTTTCAAGAAGAATTGAGAATGCTCAGAAGAAGGTCGAGGGTAAGAACTTCGGTATCAGAAAATACGTTCTCCAGTACGATAATGTAATGAATAAGCAGAGAACTATCATCTACGGTGAGAGAAGAAAGGTTCTCTTTGGTGAAGATATCCGTAGCGATATCATGAACATGAAGGATAGCCTAGTTGCTGCAATCATAGGACCTTCAACCATGGACAGCAAATTCCCTGAGGAGTGGAATTTTGCCGAGATGAGACGTAATCTAAACAAGCTAATTCCTAGCTATGAGATGAGAGTAGACTATAGCGCTGACGAGCTCAGAGATATGACTCAGGAATCACTAGTTGAGGATATTTGTGCAGAGCTAGACGAACTCTACACCAAGAAGGAAGAGGAAATCGGAGTAGAGCAGATGCGTGAAATCGAGCGCGTTATCCTTCTCAGAGTTGTTGACAGTCTCTGGATGGATCACATTGATGCGATGGATCAGCTAAAGTCAGGTATTGGACTAAGAGCTATCGGTCAGCAGGATCCTGCCGCTGAATACGGTAAGGAAGGTTTTGATATGTTCGAGCAGATGATTGGAGCTATTCAGGAGGATACAGTAAGATACTGCTACAATGTCTCTGTTGATACTAAGGCTGAGCGTAAGTCGGTTACAGGCGGTAGTATGACTGCAAGCAAGTCAGAATATCATGATGAAGAACCTCAGAGCGGTGAGCCAGCTCAGCACAAAGAGGAACGAGAGCATAGACAGGAGACTGTGAGAAGAGAAAGTCCAAAGATAGGCAGAAATGATCCTTGCCCATGCGGAAGCGGTAAGAAGTATAAGAACTGCTGTATGAAGAAGGATATGGCTGACGCAGAATAGGATTTTAAACATATTCCAACACAGAGGGGAGATGATTCTATGTTGATGCTTGATCCGGTAAAGATGGATTTACCGAAGGCTGAAGCAAGACTCAAAGAGGCAGGTGAGTCCCTTTGACCTCGCAGGTCTTAGGGCGAAGATAGATTCGATGAATAAACAAAGCGAGCAGAGCGACTTTTGGGATGACCCCGAAAAGGCGCAAAGCTTGCTCAAAAAGAAAAAGGCTCTCGAGAGCACCGTAAATGAATATGACAGACTGAGCTCAGGCTTCAAAGACATCTCTGAAATGATTGAAATTGCAGAGGAACTTGAGGATGAAGACGAGGCGATGACGGTGGTCGAGAACTTTGATGAGCTGTGCAAGGATGCTGAGACATTTAGGCTCAAACTCCTTCTAGACGGAAAGTACGACAGCAACAGCGCGATTCTTTCAATTCACGCTGGAACTGGTGGCGTCGATGCTATGGACTGGGCTCAGATGCTGATGCGCATGTACACAAGATGGGCAGATAAGCACGGATACACGGTCAAAGTAGTAGACCTCCAGGACGATGCAGAAGCAGGAATTAAAAGCTGCACGATGATAATCGATGGTGAAAATGCCTATGGCTATCTCAGAAGAGAGCATGGAGTGCATAGACTCGTTAGAATTTCGCCATTTAATGCGGCAGGAAAGAGGCAGACATCTTTCTCATCAGTTGAGGTTATGCCGGAAATGGACGAGGATTTCAATATCGAAATAAATCCTCAGGATCTGAGAATAGACACATATAGGTCGACTGGTGCAGGCGGACAGCACGTCAATACGACAGATTCTGCGATAAGAATTACGCATCTGCCTACAAACATAGTCGTTACATGCCAAAACGAGAGAAGCCAGCATCAGAACCGTGAGGTTGCGATGAGAATTCTCGCATCAAAATTAGCTGAACTCGCCGAAAGGGAGCACAAGGAAAATCTTGCTGAATTAAAAGGGGATTTTTCACAGATCACCTGGGGTTCCCAGATAAGATCCTACGTCTTCCAACCATATACAATGGTTAAAGATCACCGTACTGGTGCCGAAGTAGGAAATGTCGCATCCGTAATGGATGGTGATTTAGATTACTTTATAAATGAGGAATTAAAGGCTAGAATCTAAAGAATAGAATTTGATTAGTAGGATTTGCTCGGATTGGGGAAATGGGGTTCGTGCAAATCAGCAGTGATGACTTTTTGTAAATCGTCTGACCAGAGTCTTCTAAAATCGACTCTAAAAATCTCAGACAGCTTGATTGCGTGGTAGAGGCCGAGGGGCTGTCTACCCGCTTCAATCGCACAATAGCTTGAGCGACTTATTCCCAGTGATGATGCTATTGCATGCTGGGACATGTTCGTGGCTGACCTAAGCAGCCGCAGGTTTTTGCTAACTTTAAAGTTGAAATTTAAATAGTCCATAGATACTCCTTATAGTATTGATTCTTCGCATTGTATCAAATGTATAATGACATCAGAGACTTAACTGTTCGAATTATACAATAATATGTACGCAATGAAAAGGAAGTTAAACTTCCAAGACAGGAAATCTAGCTTCCTTTAAGATGGATTTCAATAACCATAAAATAAAAGTAATACTATTTTATGGGGAGAAAGCCTGATGAGCGAAAGATTCAAAGAAATCAACAATGCAGAGGTAGGTAAGAGAATTAGGGACCTGCGAGAAAAACGCGATATCACACGTGAGAAGCTCGGCGAGCTCCTTGAGATTTCAGATAAGACGATGAGAAATATTGAGTCGGGTATTTATGGAACAAAGCTGAGCAACCTGTACAATATCGCTCAGTATTTTGATGTAGGACTTGATTATCTAGTAGATGGCTATAATCATAGCTCAAAGAGCGTGGTCGAGGAAAATACTGGATATATAAGCGGTCAAGTCACTAGAGATATAGATGGAAATGCTAATCGTCTAAAGAGTCGCAAGCTGTTAGAAACAGAACTGATGGAACTTGCGGATGGGCTGAATGACGTGCAGCTAAGCAACTTACTTGACGCGGTAAGTTCCATGATGAAAATGACAAAATAAAAGCTCCAAAAAACTCTTTGGAGTGGAGGGAAAGAATGAGAATAAACATTAAGAATAACAAGACATATACTTCAGAGGATTTGAAACACGCTAACGACATCGCAAGTCCAGCACTCGACAAAATCTGGGCAATGCAATGGCTTAGCGACTGCATCCACAAGAAGGATGTAAATAAGATTAATGGATTTAATGAGTATGTATCAAATCTCAATCAGATATACGATACAATTCTTGTAGTGGCAGGAAGAGAGGAAAGAGCCTCAATCAAAGCTGTTACAGATCTTTTTGAGACAAAGGAAGGCTGTGCAGAGATTGTTTTCATGCCACTAGATTTTTCTGTAAGAGAATACACAGCGCTTCTCAGAAAACTAGAGAACAAGAAGATTGCACTTCTTGCGGTTTCAATCGCTGAGGAGAGCTTAGAACTCCGTTGTGCGTACAGCGTTGCAAAGCATTTTGTTATCACTCAGGCGAACAAGGCCAAGGTAAGCCCGGAAATTTGTGTCATATACGGAAAGGGAAGCAGAATAATCAAAGAGGATGCTTCCGAAAACGAGTACACAAAGATTGAGCTTCCAGATAGTGTAGATCCTTCATATCTTGCGAATTCAGATGCGGTTATTCTACTTTTGATATTCATGGGTGTCGATGTAGAAGCATATTTGACAGGTTTCTATGACTGCGTTTCCGCTCCTGAATGGGATACGATCCTTCCTTTGATGGCTTCAAGAATGATCGCTTATGAAGATAAGGGAATTATCGTAGAGAGCTGGCAGAGTGACTATGAGGAAATTGCAAAGTGGTTTGCAAGAACTGACATCAGGGCTACGCACAAGCATCTTAAGATGCCAGCGCTTGACTTTGATAGAGAAAGTCTTAGAATCTGCGTAGCTGGAAGAGAGGCTTATGAGGATTTGATGACTCCATCTTTTGAGGGATGTGACGAGGATGGCTCGCTTCAGCTTCTTCTGAACAGGGAGAGAGATGAGCATTTTGCAGGTCTTGAGTGCGAAGGCTTCGCCATTGAACTAGATACAAACGACGCTGAAGATATTGGTGAACTTGTGGCATTTCTGCAGATGACGCAATCAATCGAGTTTTTAATATAAAAATTAAAGAAGATGAGATTTTGAAAGCTTATTTGTAAATTTTAAGGTTTACATTATTTTCGAGTGTGTTATAATATACTGTATAAAGGTTAATTTTTTAACAAAATTACCAAGTGAGTGAATTATATTATTTCAATATCCACACAGGAGGGTTACAATGAAAAAGATTGGTGTTTTAGGTACAGGCACAATGGGTGCTGGCATTATTCAGGTACTTGCACAGAACGGCTACGAAGTAGTAATGAGAGCTAGACGTCAGAGCTCAATCGACAAGGGAATGGCAACTGTAGAGAAGAACCTTGCTAAGATGGTAGCTAAGGAAAAGATTACAGAAGAAGAGAAAGCAGCTATTCTTGGACGTATCACAGGAGCTACAGAGCTAGAGGTTATCAAGGATGCTGACCTTATCATCGAAGCTGCTACAGAGGATATGGAAGCTAAGAAGGCTCTATTCGCTGAGCTAGATGAGCTTGTAAAGCCAGAGTGCATCATCGCAACAAACACATCATCACTTTCAATCACAGAGATCGCAGCAGCTACAAAGAGAGCTGACAAGGTTATCGGAATGCACTTCTTTAACCCAGTTCCAGCAATGAAGCTTGTTGAGATTATCAACGGACTAACAACATCAGCTGAGACAAACAAGACAATCGTTGAGCTAGCTGAGAAGCTTGGCAAGACAGCTGTTGAGGTTGCAGAAGCTCCAGGATTCGTTGTTAACAGAATTCTTATCCCAATGATCAACGAAGGTATCGGAATCCTAGCTGACGGCGTTGCTGATGCAAAGGGTATCGACGCTGCTATGAAGCTTGGTGCAAACCACCCAATGGGACCTCTAGAACTAGGTGACCTAATCGGACTAGATGTTTGCCTAGCAATCATGGAAGTTCTTTACACAGAGTTCGGCGATACAAAGTACAGACCACACCCACTTCTAAAGAAGATGGTAAGAGGCGGCAAGCTTGGTCGCAAGAGCGGAGAAGGTTTCTACGACTACAGCAAGTAGTCAGAAGCAGGTGCTATTCAGTAGTACCGAAATACAAGATTATAACAGCAATCGACTGAATAGCGGGTGACTGTTGAATTTCAAGGACTATGCTAAGCGTTCACGCTGAGCGTAGTCCTTTTTTTATTGCTATTCTTTGTTGTATGGACCTCTCTTTCGTCCTATTCTCTTGTTTGTTTTAAGGTTGTCCGATATTGCAAAGTATATTCTTGGATTTAAAGCGAAGAGCGTTCTACATCTAAACCGTTTAAAGTTGCCAAGTCCTCTGGATACAGTTATGTATGTTCGGAGCTTTCCGTTGATATTCTCAGAATAAGCATTGGAAAGTTTTCTGTTTTCATACGGTCTTCTGAAAGAATTAAGTATCTCAGTTTTCCATTTTACTAATATGGATGCAAATTCATCATATTGAGGAATTCCGGAGTTATTAAAAAGCCTTACAACATCATCATATTTTTCAACTGCCTCCTCATAGGTTGCTGTTTTGTTTAGCCTTCTGTAATACTCTTTTAATTCATATGCTTCGCCAAGGATTGGGAAAGTATCTTTGATCATCATTAACAAATCTCTTCGGTTTAAGGTGGTTTGGAATCTGTGATTATATGCTTTAGCGTTATCTAAATCTACGCCGTCCTTATTTAATAGTCAGTTCCATTTCTTCAAAAGATAATAGCCATTTGAATCGTAAGGACATTGTTTCATAAGGCTGATTCTAAGATTTTCAAAGTCTCTGCACAGGTGTTCAATTACATGAAAAGGGTCGACTGCTATTATTGCATTGGGTAAAAATGACTTTGCAACATCAAGGTAAGGTTCCCACATATCAATAGTTACATATTTTACATTATGCCTTTCTTCTCTTGTTTTACTCACGAAAAATTTTGATAGATAATCTTTACTTCTGGAATCCAAAATATCGTATAGGCAGCGTTTTTCGTTGTCTACAATCACACATAAATAGCTAGCATTCTTCCTTGAAAGGGAAGGACTATGAAGTTCATCAATACCAACGGATTCAGGAAGAGGAAGATTAGGGACAACAACATATGAGTCAAGATAATTGTTTATCTGTGTGGTTGAAATGTTCAGTTCTTCAGAAATCATTCCTAGAGTGTAGCCAAGGTTCTTTAATTTCTTCATAACTTCATCAAGAAGCAAGTATGATGAATTGAATTCAGAGAATGCAAAAGGATTAGGTTCCATGGAAATCCTGCCACAGCTTTTACAGAGATATCGATTGGCATTATATTTGATATATTCGTTAGTATCTCTCAAAACAGGGTGATTCTATGTCAATAGCCGATAGTTTCACAACGGCAATATGGACAGGGAAAAAGCTTCCTTTTAAGCTGCACATTGTAGTAAGTTTTATCATTTTCTGTAGAAACAAAGAAATATTCCAAATCGGAATCTCAGATATTGAGAAAAGTTGTGATAAACTCAGTATTAGGAATCATATTGTTCCTCCCTTCGTAATTAGAGTATTGTGGTTAAATACATTATATGCGAAGGTTTATTTTTTTTATCAACCCGATATTTTAGAGTCCACCAACCTCAAAAAAACGGGTTGTTTTTATCAACTCGATAATTTAGAGAGTACCAACCCAAACCCAATATTTTAGAGCACCAAAATATCTAGTGAGGAGATTTTTTGTAGGAAGGTATATTTTACTCAAATTGGTAAACTCGAATATAAGAAATATATTTCATAAATTAATGAAATATATTTCTCTCTTATGAGCGATACTAAAGACAAAACTCGATTTACTGCTTTTATTATAAATTGGTATGCAATTTGCATTTGTATAATTTAAAAACTAGCTTTTAATATCAGAAGAAGGAGGAGTTTATGGACAAGATTTATAGCATTAATGACAAGCTTAATGAAATTGTATGGGGACCATACATGATATTTTTACTTGTCGGAGTAGGTATCTTTCTAACTATCAGGCTGAAAGGAATCCAATTTGGTAAGTTTGGATACATTGTCAAAAACACTATTGGAAAAGCCTTTAAAAACTCAGAAGGTGAAGGCTCTATTTCATCTGCAAAAGCAGGTCTGACATCAATTGCTGCAGTTGTTGGAACAGGAAATATTGCAGGTGTAGCAACAGCTGTAGCAATAGGTGGTCCAGGTGCTGTATTTTGGATGTGGGTGTCAGCAATCTTCGGAATGGCTACTAAATTCTCTGAAATAACTCTCGGTATATATTTCAGAGAGAAAAAAGAAGACGGAACATATTCAGGTGGTGCAATGTACTACATTGAAAAAGGCTTACACTCAAAATTACTTGCAGGATTTTTTGCAGTTATGGTTATAATTGCATATTTTGTTGTAGGAGCAATAGTGGACACAAACTCCATATGTATATCTGTGCATGCACAGTTTGGAATTCCAACAATTGCAACAGGAATAGTTTTTTCTATTCTGACTGCAATAGTAATTCTTGGGGGCATTACAAGAATTGGAGATGTGTGTCAATGGCTAACACCTTTTATGTGTGGTATATACGTGATTGCTGGTCTTGCAGTAATAGTTTTAAATATAAGGGAAGTACCGGGTGCACTAGGGGAAATCTTTAAGGGTGCATTTACTCCTGCAGGAGCTACAGGTGGTTTTGTTGGAACCACATTTATGATTATGGTTACAAAAGGTATGGCAAGAGGATTGTTTTCTAACGAAGCAGGTCTAGGTAGTTCAACTATTATACATTCAAGCGCGATTGTTAAACATCCAGTCGAACAAGGAATCTGGGGAGCAACTGAAGTATTCGTTGATACATTAATAGTAGCATCAATTACAGGCCTAGCTATTGTGATATCTGGTGCATGGAAAACAGGGCTTGATGGTGCTGCTCTAACTATGAAAGCTTTTGAGATGGCCTTACCGGGTAAGATCGGTAGTTATATAGTAATGCTAAGTGCCATACTGTTTGGTTATTCGTGTTTGATTTCTGCAAACTATTACTGTGAAAAAGCGGCTGAATATCTATTTGGAAAACATTCAGCAATTCCGATTAGAATAGTTTGGTGTATTTTTATAATCATAGGATCAATAGGAGGATTAAAATTTGTATGGGATCTTGCTGATACATGTAATGGATTAATGGCTATTCCGAACTTGGTTGCACTTCTGGTTTTGAGTCCTATAGTTGTTAGATTAACAAAAGAGTATTTTCAACAAGTGAAGAATAAGAGCGGTAAGCTATGATTAGATTAAAACATTCCCTATGTAGAGATTTATAGGGAATGTTTTTTAAAATATGACTAACTTTAATATATTAAAAATGTTGCGAAGTATTTGACAAAGAAAAGAAATACAGGTAAATTAAATAAAAAGATCAAGTTTTTGGAGTATGTGATGAAGAAAAAGATTTTAACCTATATATTTACATTCATGATTGTCATTGCTGCGGTTAAGATAGTCGACATACATATAAGATATGATGTAGGAATCATTGATTATATCAAGTATTCAATGCCGTTAACAGAAAAAGAAAAGCAGTATATCAAGTCGCATAAGGTGAAATATGGCATAAATATAAATGATGCTCCATTTGCTTTTTTAATGAAGGACTCTATGCAGAGTACTGGCATAATGGTTGATTATTTCAATCAATTGTCTGTTACTTTAGAATCAGATTTTCAACCAGTAGTATATGACAGATACAATTTAGGAATAGAACTAAAAAAAGGAAATATAGATTGTTCTGTTTTAAATAAAACTAAAATGAATACGGAAATATTTTCTTTTACGCAAACTTTATATACTGAAAGAAGTAAAGTACTTGTTGGGGGAAATTCTAAGTGCAAAAAACTTTCAGATATAAAAAATATGAAAATCGCAGTTATATCAGGGAGTACTGCGCATCATGTCGCTAATGAATTTTTTAAACCAGATAAAAATGTAACTTTGGTACTAGCTGGAAACTTAGATGACTGCTTTAGAATGTTTGGCCTAGATGAAGTGGATGCGATTATAGGCGATGAAGCTAAAATATCTTATTATATAAATCAAGCTCTAAAATCAAACAGATTTAGATTTATTGATGAGGCAATTTCAGAGGAAGATGTAGCAGTTGCAGTAAATAAAGACCAAAAGTTGCTCTTTAATATTCTAAATAAAGGTATATTGGATATGAAAAAAAATAACCAATATAGTCATATAAATTCAAAGTGGTTTGGTTCTTTTGTCCCAGAGGTTAATGATATGAACGATGGAGGGAAAAGAGCAAATGTGATCTTGATTATTGCTTTTGTCATATTAGTATCATTAATATGGAATAAGTCAGTAGCAAAACAAGTAACAATAAAGACAAAACAACTACAGAACAGCAGGAAAGAACTTCATGAAATTATTGACTCTCTTTCTGATGGTATTGTAGTAAATAATACACAAGGGAAAATATTATATGCCAATAGAACGTTTGCTGGTCTTGTAGGAATGGAGTTTGAAAAAGTATTTGAAAAATATATAGATAAAATAGATACTCTCAAGCCATTTATATCACATGCAAATGATGCAGAACCGTTTCAAATAGGAGATAGGTATTATTTGTCATATAAAAAACAAATAAATTTAGATTCAGAAGAAACTTTACTTATATTAAAAGACTATACTGAAAGATATAGATATGAAAAATTAAATAAACAAGAAGCCAAGATGATTGCAATAGGTGAATTAAGTGCAGGGTTAGCACATGAAATTAGAAATCCTCTAGCAATTATCAGGACTTACCTATACATACTTAGTAAAAAAATTGATGATTGTGATGGAAGAGAAGCAGTATCTGTTATGGTCGAATCTGTCGAAAGAATAAATTTACTAATCGAAAATCTACTTGGATTCTCGAAGTTATCTAAAGATCAATTTACTAAAATAAATGTTAAACAATCTATTTCAACCATGGTAAGTATAAAGAAGAAGGAGTTAAACGATAAAAATATTAAATTAAATATATTAACTAGAATAGATAATGATAAAGAATTGCTATTAAATGAAGATGTCTTTAAACTTTGCGTTGCAAACATGATAACGAACGCCATTGATGCTTTCGATAATATTGACATAAGTGAAAAGACCATAGATATTGAAATAAACGCTAAAAACAAGAAACTTTCTGTTGAGTTTAGAGACAATGGATGTGGAATTGAATCAGATATAATAGAAAATATTTTCAATCCGTTTTATACGACAAAAGAGAATGGAACAGGACTAGGATTATATATGATTCAATCTGAAATAAGAAAGATAGGGGGTACAATCAAGGTTAAAAGTATAATAGGTAAAGGTACTAGTTTTTATATTGAATTTCCAATAGGAAAGGAGAAATGACTTGAGAAATAAAAAGAACTACAATATTTTAATCGTAGATGACGAAAAGGAGTATAGTAAAGTTGTGTCTATGGTGCTTGAAGATGCAGGATATTCTACAGAAACGTGTTACAACGGAGAAGAAGCGATTGAATACGTTAGAAATAATGAAGTTTCCCTAATAATAACCGATTTACGTATGCCTAAAATGAATGGTGAAGAGCTAATATTAGAGATAAATAAAATTAAATTAGACATAGATATATTAGTTGTTACGGCTTATGCGTCAATAGAAAGTGCAGTAAATACGATAAAAAATGGTGCTACGGATTACTTCGTGAAATCATCAAATCCAGAGGAACTATTAATTAAGGTAGATAGAATATGTGAAATGCATCACATAAAGAAGAAGGATGAAATAATTTTAAAAAACCAGAATTTAGGGGATGTATTTTTAGAGTCTAATAATAAAGAGTATCAGTCTATTTTAGACATATGTAAAAAAACAGCAGACACAAATATAAGTGTATTACTATTAGGCGAGTCAGGCGTAGGCAAAGAGGTAATTGCAAATTATATACATAGAATAAGTATAAGAAGGAGTGAACCATTTATTGCTGTTAACTGTCAGGAATACCCAGATGGAATAGTAGAGTCAGAATTGTTTGGACATGAGAAAGGTGCATTTACAGGAGCAATTAATTCTCGAATAGGTAAATTTGAGGAAGCAAATTACGGAACTTTATTTTTGGATGAAATTGGTGATGTTCCACTGAGTACCCAAGGTAAACTTTTGCGAGTTCTAGAAACAAAAGAGATAGAAAGAATCGGTACAAATAAGAAAAAAGAATTGGATGTTAGATTTATCTTTGCAACAAATCGCGATTTATCACTAGAAACAGAAAAAGGAGGGTTTAGAGAAGATTTATTATATAGGATAAATGCTTTAACATTGACAATACCCGCATTAAGAGATAGAAGAGAGGACTTACCAGATTTAATAGATTTTTTTATAAAGAAGATATCAATTGATCAAAAGAAAAAAGATATATTAGTCGAAGACAGCGTTATAGAATGTTTACTGGAGTATGATTATCCTGGTAATATCAGAGAACTTAAAAATATAATAGAGAGAATGATAGCATTAAGTGATAATGGTAAAGTTAAATATAATAGTACATTATTACCTTGTATAGGAAATAGAAATAAGAGAGATATGATAACTGCTCAGGAAGATTTTGATTTTAAATTTGCAAGAGAACGATTTGAGAAGGAGTATATAGAGACTCTACTTATGAATAATCGTGGAAATGTATCAAAAACTGCAGAGGTAATGAATATCAGCACTAGACAATTATGGAATAAAATTTCTAAATATCAAATAAGGCACTAATAATGAAAAAATTTTCTTGATAAGTAAGGTTGCATGAAATTAATTTCATGCAACCTTACTTATTATATCTGTATAGCTATTGAAAACTAGCGGTTAAATATTCTGGCATATATTTTGCTATTTAGTTTGATGTAAATAGATGTATCTGAACTAGTAGCTACATAGTTAACAGAAAGGAAATTTATATGGATAAAATAGGAGATTTTTATGGAAGTCACAGGGTTATAAGTCCCAAGGGATTATTACCTCAAGCAGCAGATGTAATAAATAATGACCCTGAAATATGTGATAATGAAATTCTTATTGATGTAATAGCACTGCAACCTACAGCTACTGCATTTCACACTTTAAAAGAAAAATATGGAGATGATGAGGAAAAAATAAAAAAAGCTATATTCGATATTGTAGAAAAAAAAGGGAAATTTCAAGATCCAGTTACAAAATCAGGTGGAATGTTAATAGGTGTAGTAAAAAAAATAGGCAAAGATATTAAGAAAAATAGAAAACTTAATATCGGAGATAAAATTGCAACTTTAGTATCACTGTCACTCACGCCACTTAAAATATATTCGATTGAAAAAATAAATTTAGATACAGAACAAGTATTTTGCCATGCAGATGCAGTAATTTTTGAGAGTGGTTTATACACAAACATACCAGACGATTTAGGACAAGAATTGAGCTTAGCTATAATGGATGTTGCTGGTGCCCCTGCTCAGGTTGCAATAAATGCTAAGTCAGGTGATACTGTGTGTGTGCTAGGTGCGGGAAAAGCAGGGCTTCTTAGTTTGGCTGAAGCAAAGAAAAGAGTTGCACCTCATGGTAAAGTCATTTGCCTTGAATACTCAGAAAAACAATGCAAGCTTGTCAAAGAACTTAATCTTGCAGATTATGTCATAAATGTTAACGCACAAGAACCACAAAAAACATACGAAAAGTATATGGAGGAAACGGGTGGCGTTTTAGCAGATTTAACAGTTAGTACTGTAAATGTACCGGAAACAGAGCTTTCGGCAATCTTAGTGACAAAAAACTCTGGACGAATTTACTTTTTTACAATGAGTACAAATTTTGTGAAGGCATCATTAGGTGCTGAAGGAGCAGGAAAATATACAACGATGGTGTTAGGGGCAGGGTATTACCCAGGTCATGATGAAATAACATACAATATTGTAAGAGAGAACGATGAGCTCAGACAATATTTTATAAATCGTTATTGTAAAAACAATTGCTAGCTATGTTTAAGGAGGAAAATTAAAATGTTAAAGAAATTGGTGGCTGTAATAATGATTTTAACAATGTCAGTTGCGTTTGTAGGTTGTGGTGGCAAATCAAAAAATAAAAGTGATGTGATTGTAATTAAAATAGGACACACAGATTCTTCATCAAGATCCACTCACATTTACAGTGAGAAACTAGGTAAATATCTTGAAGAAAAGGCACCTGGAAGATTTAAAGTCGAAGTTTATCCTGACGGTCAACTTGGAGATAGTCCAGATATGGTTGCTGGTGTAAAGATGGGTACATTAACAATGGAATTTGATCTTTCATCGGTTATTTCATCAGTTGCAGGTCCTAAATCAAGTTGTATAGATTTACCATACTTATATCCGACATATGAAGACTGGGAAAAAGGTATATTTAAAAATGGTGGACTTGAACTTTTTAACGAAACTTTAAAGGATTCCGGATATTACTGTATAGACATGTACTACAACGGAATCAGGCAAGTGATTTCTAGGGACAAAGTATACCATAACAAAGACGATTTCAAAGGTCAGAAAATCAGAATTGCTCAGAATGATTTAAATGTAAAGATTTGGGAAGCTATGGGTGCAAATCCCACACCAATGGCTTGGGGAGAAGTTGTAACATCACTTTCACAAGGTCAGATTAATGCACTAGATCATAGCTTAGGTGTATTTAATGATTTTAATCTTCATGAAGTAGCCCCATATGTAACCCTTACTAATCATTGCTCATCACCATTTCCTATAATTTGCTCTTTAGAATGGTGGGAATCACTGGACAAGAAAGATAGAGAGATATTAGCAGAGTGTGTTCACAAAGTCGCAAAAGAGCAACGTGCAGAAGAAAGAGCAAACGAAAAGAAATATATAGAGAGATTTAAAGCAGAAGGTGCTACTGTTTATGAACTAACAGAGAGCGAAAAGAAAGCCTTTGCAGAAGATTGTAAGCCTGTATATGACTGGATGAGAGAGCAAGCTGGTGATGAAATTGTAGATAAATGGCTAAAAACTGCAAAATAGTAATTGAATTTAATATTCGTTTATGCAGGGCAAAATAGCCCTGCATAAATTTACAGTAACGATAAATAATTATTATGAGGAGCGAAATGAAAATCAATAAATTTATGGACACACTTAATCGCATAGAAAATGTATTGTTAGTTTTTTTATTTGCGATTATGGTAGTGACAATATTTTTACAAATAATCATGAGGTTTGTCTTTAATAACTCTCTTGTATGGTCTGAGGAATTGGGCAAGTTCATTTTTGTATGGATATCTTGGCTGGGAATTTCAATTGGTGAAAGGACAAATGAACATATAAAAATCACGTTAATTACAGATAAATTAAGTATAAAAATGCAGAAAATCTTTGAAGTAATTGCTTATGTTATTTTACTTGGAATTTTAGTAGTCACATTAATATATGCAGTTCAATTGGTTGAATTTCAATTAGCAGTTAAGTATGCAGGCATAAAGATAAGTACCTCTTGGGGATATCTATCTCTCGTGTTAGGTTGTGGTTTTATGTCTTTGAGGGTTATAGCAGTAATTGTAAGAGATATACAAGCATTAATAAAGAAAGACTATTCAATGTCATCTCACCCACAAGCTTTAAATCAACTAGATATGGCTATGGAATTAGCTAATAAAGAGGAGGTGAGTGAGTAATGGCAGTTGCATCATTGTTTATTATATTGCTTTTATTGCTTATCATTGGGGTTCCGGTTGGATTCGCTATAGGTGGAGCCACGTTAGTATCTATGTTTTTTTTCTCCGATATGAACATGATAATTAATTCGCAGTACTGTTATAGTGGAATATTCTCATTTACTGTTATGGCTATTCCATTTTTCATGTTAGCGGGTACAATAATGTCAACTGGTGGAATTGCAAAAAGAATTGTTAATTTTGCCTCTGCATTAGTAAGCTTTGTTGATGGAGCAATAGGATGTGTAAGTATTATCGCATGCATGTTCTTTGGGGCGCTATCAGGATCTGGAATGGCAACAGCATCAGCAATAGGAAGTATGATGATTCCGGAAATGAGAAAAAAAGGTTATGATCCATCATATGCTGCAACAATTATATGTTTTGGAGGTATTGTAGGTCCAATTATTCCACCTAGCTTGTCTTTTGTACTTTACGGTGCATCTACAAATGTATCTATTCCAAAGTTATTCTTAGCAGGAATACTACCAGGTATATTAATAGGGGTTATATTTGTGGTTAGTAATATTATAATGTGTAAAAGGGCAGGTGTAGATCTACGCAAAAATAATCAGGTATTAGATGAAAAGGTACCTATTGGCCAAGCTATGAGATTCAGACTTAAAGAAATTTTCAAAGCTGGTATTGATGGATTTTGGGCTTTACTATCACCAATAATAATATTAGGTGGAATATACTCAGGTGTCTTTACTCCAACAGAAGCTGCTTGTGTATCAGTAGTATATTCAATTATAGTAAGCATATTTGTATATAAGGAAATGAGCTTAAAAGATTTGTTTAACACTTTCTTAGACACTTCTAAATTGAACGGAATAACATCATTTCTATTGGGATATTCTACCGTATTCTCTACATTTATGACATTTGAAAAGGTTCCACAAGGAATAACGGAATTTCTTACGGGTGTATCCGATAGCCCTTATGTTGTATTAATGGTAATAAATGTAATACTACTTATTGTAGGATGTTTTTTGGATACTGTACCAGCGATAATTGTCATGGCACCTATGTTATTACCTACAGTCCAAGCCATGGGAATAAATCCAATACATTTTGGTGTAATAATGGCAGTAAATCTTGCACTGGGGCTATGCTCACCTCCATATGGATGCAATCTTTTTGTTGGAGCAGCTGTTGCAAAGATAAAAATGGAATCAATGTTTAAATATATAATACCATACTTCATTATAGGCATTATTTCATTAATGCTAATTACATATATTCCATGGCTTTCGTTAGTATTTGTCAAATAACAATGTCGATTAGATAAGTGCAATGCATTAATCTCTAAACTAATTCCAAAAATCCTATTTACCCAAAGTAAATAGGATTTTTTATGCTATAATCTCCCTAAGGATATCACCATGAAATTAATATATATAACATGCAATCAAAGAAAACAGATTGTCTTACATAGCTGTTCCCACTTAAACTAGAAAACTTTAGCCACTCGCCAATCAGAGCAATCGCTCAGTTTGAGTAGAAATAATTTTAAATGTGTAATACACCACTAAACACCAAATAATAGATAAACGAATTTTGTAGAACAATGGAGCCGTTATGCCCCCAAACACCACAACAAAAACAAGCGCAACATCGTCACAGCACGCAGTGCACCAAACCAACCCCACCGCGCCAAGCCAAAAACAACTAAAACCTTACCAAATCCTAAGCGGAGCGCAGCTAAAATACATCGCATTTATCTCGATGCTGATAGACCACACAAATAACGCGCTAATCACGCCAATGCTAAACGGTAAAGGCGCGCTGCTATACATATCGAACGCTTTTTCAATAATCGGAAGAATAGCCTTCTCAATCTTCATGTTTTTCCTTATCGAAGGCTTCTTCAAAACACGAAGTCGCAAGAAATACCTCGCAAGCCTTTTGATCTTCGGACTTATCTCCGAAATCCCATTTGATATGTTCGTCTCGAGGACATTCTTTGAGCCAAACTGGAACAATATGATGTTCACACTATCCCTGTGCCTGGGCGTAATCTGGCTAATCGACAGCCTAAGAGCGAAACTAAAAAGCACGCTGCTTTGGTTCATAACAAGTCTGCCAATTCTAGGAGTTTCATGCTTCATAGCAAGCTGACTAAGCCTAGACTACGACTATCACGCAGTACTCGTCGCATACATATTCTATATCTTCCGCAAAAAGCCAATCATCGGAGCCATACTCGGATACATCTCAATCATCAAAGAGCTTTGGTCCATCCTAGGCTTCGGACTGACACTGACATATAATGGGGAGAGGGGAAGGCAGTACAAATGGCTAAACTACTCTTTCTACCCAGTTCACCTACTGATACTAGGAATCCTAAGGTTCTACCTGAACATCTAATCAAAATAAAAACGCCTGCCAAAGTCAAAGCCAAGGTCAAGGCCGAAGGCAAATAAAATCAAAGGCAAAGCAAGGCATCACGCACATACAAGGAGACCAACTATGAAGAGCATCGGAGCAGAAACACTAAAAACCATAGCAAAGGGCATGAACGCCGGATACATCTACGTGGATAAGGATGGAATCATCGGTGATTTCAGCGAGCTTGCCAAAGAAATCCTAGGCATCAAAACCCTCGGACACCAAAAGCACGACGCAGGCCAAATTGAGCCAGGCGACATAGTCATATTCGCAGATAACGACCTCGGAAACGACGACATGATGAGGGCATCTGACCTTGAGTGCCTAAATATAAAGGACAAGGACATAAACCAAGGCGACATAGTACTAGCCATAGGGCGATACAAGGATAAGTCATCAAAGCCAGTCTACAAGACCTTCGGAGCCTACGTCCCAGAGCCACTAATCACCCTCCAAACAAAGCTAGACGGCCTTGAAATCTCAGTTTCCCTAGACTGCGAAAGCAGAAACATCAAAATCACAGTCGAAGGAGAATCATACTGCATGGATTACCTCGAAAGCGTAGGACACCTAGTAGTACTAGACGGAAAAACCAAGGAAGTCAAATTCTTTCAGGCAAAGGGCTACGGCTATAGAGGAGAAGAAGCAGGAGAACTTCTCAGAGGAAAGAGCTACCAAGAAAAGAACCTAAATGACGAAAACAGCGAACTCGTCCCAACGGTTGGCATGAGTGCAAGACGCGTGCTAAGAGGAGAAGAATTCCAAGAAGACCTAGAAACACTCCTAAACTCAGAAGACGGAGCTGAAATACAAAAGGTACTCGAAATATATAGACGCTGGATGCTTGTCAAAATGATACGCATAAAGAAGGACACAAAAGACGACGGCGTATACATTTTCATACGAGATAGAGAGCTTGTCCAAAAGGCAGCAAAAGCAGGCGCGGTCCTAAAAGAAAAGATAGAAAACGCATCAAGACTCACAGCATATAGAGACGAAATGCGGGAGATAGAATTCCTTAAGAACATAGTAGGAAACTCCATCAAAATGCAAAAGGTCAAGCAGCTAGCCTACAAGGCAGCAAACACAAGATTCAACGTAATCATCACAGGAGAATCAGGTACAGGTAAAACCAAGCTAGCACGCGAAATTCACAGCATCAAGGGCGAAAACACACCATTCGTAACAGTGGCCTGCAACGCCATCGCACCAAGCCTCATAGAATCAGAGCTCTTCGGCTATGTACCAGGTGCATTTACGGGCGCAGACTCCAAGGGCAAAAAGGGCTTTTTCGAAGAGGCAAACGGCGGAACTATATTCCTAGATGAGATAGGAGAAATCCCACCAGAGATGCAAATTAAGCTTCTCAACGTGCTTCAGGATAAGAGGATATATCGCGTCGGCTCAACCAAGCCAATAGACATCGACGTCAGAGTCATCACGGCATCAAATAGAAACCTAGAAGAAGAGGTGGAGAAGGGAAGCTTTAGGCAGGATCTATATTACAGAATAAATGTATTTCCAATCGCACTGCCGCCACTACGCGAGCGCAAAAAAGACCTCAGCCTCCTTGCAGAATCCATACTCAAAAACCTCCTATCAGCCTACGGCATGGACGAAAAGAAATTCTCGCATGAAGCAATGGACCTCATCACAGCCTACGACTGGCCAGGAAACGTCAGAGAGCTCGAAAACATAATTGAAAGAGCCATAACCCTCTGCGACGGAACAAATATCTACGCAGAGCATCTTATGATAACAAAGCCAGAAGCACAAGGCATCTCCCTCAAAGCCCGCGTCGAAGCAGGTGAGAAGAAGATAATTGAGGAAGTCCTCATAAAGCATAACGGAAACCGAAAGAAAGCAATGCAGGAGCTAGAACTATCAAAATCAGTCTTCTACGACAAAATAAAGCGCTACGGCATAGAACTCGAATAAAAACTGGCACGATTTATGCTTTAACTATCAAAGGAAATAAAAGCAAGAAAAGGCGCAATATGAAATTTTGGAAAATGAACGGAACAGGCAATGATTTTCTAATCATAGATAACAGCCTACTAAAAATCAAACAAAAAGACCTTCCATTCCTAGCTAAAACTCTCTGCGAAAGGCATCACAGCATCGGAGCAGACGGACTAATGATAGTTGAAAACGAAGGCGAGGGCTCAGGTGCAGACCTAAAAATGCTCTTTTTCAATAACGACGGTTCAACCAGCGAAATGTGTGGAAACGGAGCAAGGTGCATTTGCCGTTATGCCTATGAAAACGGCTTTGCAGGCGAAGAACAAAGGATAGAAACTGAAGCCGGAATAGTCATAGGAAAACGCATAAACGAAAGCGAATATGAAATCAGACTAAACACACCCTGCAATATCAGGTTAGACGAGCAGATAGAATGCGAAGGCGAAATCCTAAACTGCTCATATATAGAGCTCGGAAACCCGGGAATTCCGCACCTAGTTGTAGAGATACAAGGCCTAAAAAGCTTTGATGAAGGCAAGCTATATCGCATCGGAGCATACATGCGAAGTCACAAAAACTACCCAAAGGGAGCAAATGTCAACTTCTATGAGAAGCTTGCAGATGACCACTACTACGTGAGAACCTTCGAAAGAGGAGTAGAGGGCTTCACCCTAGCCTGTGGCACAGGAACCGGCTCGCTCGTCAGCATCTTAACGTTAAAAGGCGAAAGCAATGGAAAAGACATCAAAGTAGACATGCAAGGCGGAAGACTAATCGTAAATGCAGAAAAAAAGGATGGCAAAATAGAAAACCTTTACCTAAGAGGGGGAACAAATGTAGTCTGCAAAGGTGAGGTAACAGATGAAAACATCAAAGGCCTAGTAAGCACATGTGAAATATAGCAGTCCAAAAAACAGGACTCCCAGAACGAAAAACTAGACAAGACGCGCATATTAATGCTATAAATTCCAAAAGCTATGGTATAATTTACGAAGAAATTAGATAGAATCTAAAAATGAGAGGATAAACAATGATCTGCGAAAACATTTCGGTTTCAAAGGATGGCAAACACCTGCTGTTTGCAGGACAGGATACAGTTGAACTAGCAAAGAAATACGGCACACCAGTCTATCTCCTAGACGAGGATAGAATAAGGGAAAAGTGCAGAATATATAAGGCTGCCTTTAAGAAGCACTTCGGCGAAAAGGCAGTACCACTTTACGCATCAAAGGCAAACTGCTTCAAGCGCATGTACGAGATTATGAGAGAAGAGGAGATGGGCATAGATGTAGTTTCCTCGGGCGAAATCTACACAGCACTACAAGCTGGCTTTGATTTATCAAAAGCCTATTTCCACTCAAACAACAAAACAGACAAGGACATAAGCTACGCCATGGAACACGGCATCGGCTACTTTGTCGCAGATAATGTAGAGGAAGTAATCGCAGTAGAAAAGGAAGCAGAGCGCAGAGGTCTAAAGCAAAAGATACTCCTAAGGCTAACGCCTGGAATTGACCCACACACCTACGAAGCAATTTCCACAGGTAAGGTTGACTCCAAGTTCGGAAGCCCAATAGAAACAGGCCAGGCTGAAGAAATCACTGCCTTCACCCTCAAACAGCCACACATAGAGCTGATGGGTTTCCATTGCCACGTGGGCTCACAGGTATTTGAAGAGGATGTATTTGAGCGTGCAGCAGTCGTAATGCTAAAGTTCGTAGCGGAGATGAAGGAAAAGTACGGTTTCATCACACCAGAGCTCGACCTCGGCGGCGGCTACGGCGTAAGATATGTAGACACCGACCCATACCTTGACATAGAAACAAAGGTAGGCCAAGTAGCAGAAGCCGTAAAGAAAGCCTGCAAAGAATTTGGAATCGAAATGCCAGAAATCCACATGGAGCCGGGCAGGTCCATAGTTGCAGACGCAGGCATGGTGCTCTACACAGTCGGTACAGTAAAGAAAATCCCTGGCTACAAGAACTATGTTTCCATAGACGGCGGAATGACCGATTCACCAAGATACGCGCTCTACAAAGCAAACTACACCTGTCTACTCGCAAACAAGATGGACGAAGCAAATGACTTCAAAGCCTCAGTAGTAGGCCGTCTCTGCGAGTCAGGTGACATCATACAGGAGGATGTAATGCTTCCAACATCGGTTGGTCGCTACGACACGCTAGCCCTATGCACAGCAGGAGCATATCACTATTCCATGGCATCGCACTATAACAGACTGCCAAAGCCACCAGTAATCATGCTCAAAGGCGGAAACGAAAGCTACGTAGCAGTCAAAGGCGAAACCTTCGAAGACGTCCTAAGAAACGACGTATAAAAGGACACAGAAGACTTTTTGTATATAAAGGAGTATACAGGATGGTAGTTCTTTCAGATTGTATAGAATGTGAACACTTCTGCGACGATGGAAATCCACACACATGTTGTTGTAAGGCATACCCTGATGGCATTCCTCGAAAATGGTATCTTGAAGGAAGACCTAGGGAAGTAAAACAATGTAATAATGGAATCGGTTTTAAACCAGAATGTAACGAGGATTTAGACATGGCAGAAACAATAAATCCCCCAAAACTAGGCAAACTGGAATACCTAGAAGGCCCAGAGAAAATCCACTGCTGGCACGGCGAGCTAGAAGGAAGCGAGCTATGCTTTGACATAATCCTAGAGACATCAAAACTAGACCAAGCAGACGAAGACTTCATAGCTAAGATTATCCAAAACTGGAAAGCTTACGAAACAAAAGCCATAGAAGACATTCGTGAAAAGCTGACTTCAGCTCCTGAACTTTTCGGCTTATCAAAAGATGACGCAAATCGCTTATCAAAACAAAAGGAAGCAGTTTTCACCTGCCCACAGTTTACATTTTATGAAAATCAGGAGTGGGCTATTATCTTCCTCGAAAACGACCTAGGCATAGGTGAACCATTTGGCATATCAGTTAACTATGATGGGGAAGTGCTAACAGGGGTCTATGATTTGGCAGATTCAGAGGAGATAGATTGGTAAGTATTAAATAGATTGAAATAAGCTGCCTAGAAAATATAGAGAATATGGCAGGGTACATTTGTAAGGAACTGTAGAAATGAAAAAAAGAGAGAAGAAAAAAGAAGAGGACATTCGCAATTCATCATATTTCTTAGACGATAGCATGATGCCGAGTGCAGAGGAATCAAAAAGGTTTACTTTTCCTGAAGAAGTCGAAAAAAAATCGATGAAGACTGTGAGCGAATAACAAAAGAGTTTGGTTTGTATGATTAAATAAGTGCAAACTAAATATCTCAATGCACGATGATTTTACAGGTAAGACAATAATAATACTTAAGAAAGGGTAATACTCTAGCTAATTACATGAGTTAATTGGAAATATTTATATTTTGTTGAGAGGTAGAATATGTTAATGGAAATCAATGGGGAGATAATTGATCTCATAGACGACAGCAAAATGCCAAGTGCAGAGGAATCCAAAAAAATAGTTATTCCTGAAGAGTTAAGGGAAAAAATGAGAAAATCAGAAGACGAATTAGCACACAAATTAGGTTATTATTAAATCAGTACATTTATTCAAAATATTGATAGTGTGAATAACTAGATTAATAACGATGAATTTAAAGGACATTTTTTACATGAAATCCATGTGAAAGGTGTCTTTTTTGTCTTGTAGCCCGCCACGTAAGTACGATTAACCGAAAAAAAGAGCTAGGAACTTCCTGGCTCTGTTGGGATGTCGCTGTATATCGCTACACGCTACGCTTACCGTATCCCTTACGGTAATAGTTCTTGGCGAACACTGAATTTCAGACCCCCAGTGTAGGGTGTAGGTGACTACTACCTACAGTACTCTTATTACTAAATACAAGTTTAACATTATTTGGGTTAATTAGCAATAGCAATTAAAATAATTTCTTACAAAACATAAGGTATTGACAAAATTATATATTTTGTATATATTGAATTAAATGAATATTATCATTTTGTAATTTAAAATATGTTTTGTACATTGATTAAGTGAATTTATCCAAATTGGATACTAGGAGGGATTTAATGAAATATGTTTTAAAAGTGCGTTTAGACAAACCGGAATTTAAATTGGACTATAGGCGTACAATTATCAGTTTCTTCAAGAAGTCAATTTCTGAATATCAAGGAGGACTGTTCTATGATGAAATATATAACTCTGGAGCTGTAAAAAAATCGTTGGTTTGGTCTATAGGCTTTGGAAAAGCAAAATTTAATAGTAATACTATTAACATGGCCGATTGTAACTTCGAAATTACATTAAAGATTTCAGATCCAGAGACAGCGTTGATTTATTATTCAAGCTTACTTGAGATGAAGGGTAAGGCATTCCCTTTAGAAAACGGTAATAATATGGAACTTAAATCTATTAGAATGGTTCGTGAACCAAAAATAAATGATGAACTCGTTATTTTTAAAATACGATCACCTATTTGTCTAAAAAAACATGTCGATAGAACTAATAGAGATTGGTATGTAAGTATAGGTGATTCAGAATTTGCACTTGAACTTGAGAAAAAACTTTTAGAAGATCTTCCATACATGAAAGATAAGATAAAGGAGTTAAAGTTTAATTTTGACGGGCTTAGAAAGATAGTAATAAGCTCTTATGGGATAAAAATTCCTGTAACTATTGGCGAGTTTATTATTCAAGGAAATACTGAGATTTTAAACCATATATTAAAAAATGGAATCGGATCAAAGAGAAATTCCGGATTTGGATTAGTCGATGCAATTGTGCAGAAGGAGGTGATGTAGATGATTACAGTTGTAGAACAGGAATTTTATAATGTCTCATATAATCGCTGTCTTGAGTTATCTGATTGGAGATTTTCAGCATCAGCTGTAGGACTTATAAGATTTTTTGATTACTGTGATATAAGCTGTTATAAAGGCAAACGAAATCTGTATTATAACTTCGAAGATATTGATTTAACACAAAAAGAAGTGCAAGATAATTATTCGCGTTTTGCCGAATTTTGGTTTTCTGAGTTAATGCATCATATGTTATTAGCAGAACTTTATGAAAAACGGAACCTAAGCGATGATGATAAAAAAATAATAAATGAAAAATTATCAGCAAACTCAATCCTAAAAAAATTTTTTAAAGGGATTAAGTATGGGGATTTAACTCCTGAAGAAATCAAACAAAGAATAGTTGACAATAAGTCAGACATAATTTTAAGCACATTTGTCAATTCGATAAACGGATATAGAAAGTATGCGACAATTTCGTGTTTCAGCAAGGAAAGTCAAGACTGCTGCAGGTTGTTAGGACATTATGTAGATATTGGACGTAAAACAAAATCTTTAGGATTTAATTTCGATAAATCGGCTGCAACCTTTACTGACGAAATCGAATTTGATTTTATTCCATTTGCATTTTCAAAGGGACGAGAATCAATATTTGTAAATAATAATACAAATCTTAGCAGACTACTTGAAAGTAACAATAGAGTCAAGGATTACTTCAATAAACTCGCCGATAAAAATGCTTCGTGGAACAATATTTTTTATAATTTCTTAAACAGCAGTAGATTTATAAGACAGGATACAGAAATTATAATGAAGAAAGTGGAGACGGATTGTTACGAAACTATATTTGTAAGAAAACCGGCAATCGATACATTTATTGAAATTTCGAAAAAAAATTCTGTTGATAATCTAAGTAGTCTGGATATGTTATTAAAAAGACATATTAAAGTCAATGAAAACTATTATTTAAATATTTCGGAGCTGATTACAAAGTCAATACTAAACGGAACATTGCTTGACGATTTGATAGAACGTATTTTTAAAATAGAATCAGTTGATAAAGATGGAATTAGGTATGCATTTGTTATTGGTCAATTAATTCGAATAAACACAGTGGTGTACAAGAATTTTTATAGTTTGGAGGTAGAAATGGATTCGGAAAAATATTTAAAGGGTGCGTATTTATCGGCAAAAGATGTAACGAGGTATTTTAAAAATATGAATCTGGATAATAAAACGAATGGCTATAGACAAAAGTTGATTAGTTGTATTATTGCAAAGGATTATGATAGATTCATTGAGATAATGCTTCAATTATCATCATATACTCAGAAAAGTTTCGGCTTTTTGCACATGTTGATAAAAGATTTTGAAGCAAACAAGAATTTGGCATATGAATTTATAAATTCATTAGGGGATTATAATAAACCTGTATCCAGCGATAACAATACTACTGAGGAGGGAAAGAAAAATGAAAAATAAAGCACTTACATTAACTATTATCGCAAATATGACATCAAATTATGGTGAAGGACTTGGAAATATAGGAAGTGTTCAAAAGGTTTATAGGAATGGTAAATCATACGCTATACGTTCCAGAGAAAGCATGAAAAATGCAATAATGGTTCAAAGCGGACTTTACGATGATCTCGAAGTGCAAGTTGATAAATCGGTAAATCAAAAAGCAGTTTCCAAAGATATAAATGCAAGTAACAACCGTGCTCTCGAAGGTGGATATATGAACACATCAAATGGCACTAAAATTAGAAAGAGCTCTTTTTATCTTACTGATGCTATTTCGTTTAACTCTTTTGTAAATGAGACGCGTTTTCATAATAACATGTATTTAGCACAAACATATGCAAAAAAGACAGGGATTAGTGTTCAGGATAAAGCAAAAGAGGCCGGCCTGATGCCATATCAATATGAATATGACAAGTCATTGAAAAAATACAGCATTACCATTGACTTAGACAGGATCGGAGTTGACGAAAATTATAATGCTGAGACAAATTCTGAAGAAAAAATATATAGAGTAAATGCACTACTTGATACAGTTAAGACGCTAACAATGGTTGTAAGAGGGAATTTAGATAATGCTGAGCCGGTGCTTATTGTTGGTGGAATCGGAGATAGAAAAACTCACTATTTTGATAATGTAGTTCAAATGGAGAATTTGAGATTAAAAATAGGAGATGATTTAAAAAAGAAATTGTCGGAAGGATATAAGCTTGGTCTTCTTGAAGGATATAATTTTGAAAATGAAGATCAAATCAAATCAGAATTAAATCCAATTTCAATCGAGAATTTCTTTGATAATCTATATGAAGAGGTGAGAGCATATTATGAAGGCGCTGCGAATTAAGTTGTTGCAAAGCCAAGCTTCATATACGCGCGAAGAAACCGTAAATAATAGGATGACGTATCCTCTGCCACCATATTCTACAATTATCGGAGCTCTACATAATGCTTGCGGTTATACAGAATATCACTCTATGGATATTTCAGTACAGGGGAAATATGGGGCGATGCAGCAAGAAATATATGTTAATCATGCATTGCTAAACAGAACAGAGGATGATCGAGGAATTCTCATATGGCTGAGTAACGCAAATTCTTTAAATACAGGATATATTACGGTTGCAGAGGCATTGGCAAATAATGCAAGTTTTATGAAGGAAGAACTCATATGTATAAATAATGAAAATCTTTTCAACTTATACAAGTCACTTAAAGAGAAAAATCACGAGTTAAAATCTAAAAGAAATAAAGATATCAAACCACTTGAAGATGCGTGGAAAAATGAGAAGAAAGAACTTAAACACAGCATAAAAGGGTTAAAGAAGGATAGTGATGAATATAATAGAATAAATGAAGTGATTGCAAATAGGGAGGAAGAATTAAATAAGCTTATTAAGAAATTTGAAGAACAAGTAAATGATGAATATACAGAACCATATAGCCACTTTAGAACTTTGACAAAAGGCCCGCAAAAACAGGAAGTTCTCTATGATGTTGAATTGATTATTCATGTACTTGCGGATGAAAAAGTATTGCAGGATATTGTAAACCACAAATATGAATTTGTCTCACTCGGAAGAAGTGAAGACTTTATTGAGTTAGCAGAAATGGAATATTGTGAAGTTGTAAATTCTGTAGATAATGAATGTGCGCTTCCCAAAGGATACTCCATGTATGTCAACATTGATAGAGTTAGTGAGGAACAATATAATCAATATTTTGAAGAAGATAATATGGGTAATCAAAGCGAAGTGGACTCAGATGGAACTATATATTACGTAGCCAAAAGATATGTTAAGCAAAATGGCTATCGCAAATTTGATAGAATTCCTTGCCTGTATTCTTCGAGTTTCACTATTAACAAGGAGAGCGAGAATATCCTGTTTGATAAATCTGGAGGATATTTGGTTGATTTCAATTAGGTGAAGTAAATGAAAGTAGATTTAATACCTGAATTCTATAGAAACTTTATGGCAAAACCAGATGAAACTCTTTATGATCACACAATGTCATTATTGGAATGCTTGGATGAGTTTAAAATCCACTTGACTGATGATGAGTTTGAATTACTGAGATATTGCTGTATTTATCATGATATTGGTAAGATGAACTCGTTTTTTCAAGAAAGGGTTAGTAGTGATATTAAACTAAAATTTGATCCGACAAAGGAAATAGGGCATAACATACTGTCATTTCTTTTTGTATTTAATAATACTAAAGACATTCAGATAAAACAAAATTACTTAAACCTATTGTTTAACATCATTCTTAATCATCATTATTATGTCAACAATATTTTTGAATTAGATAGAAAAGGTGATTTGGCAATCATAAATTATAAAAGCATATTTGGTAATCAAGAATGTGTACTACCCCAAAAAGATGAAAAGAGAAAGTTAAAGCGACTATTAGAAAAGCCGATAATAAGACAGGCTGTTCTAAAGGGCTTCTTTCATAAATGTGATTTTGCAGCAAGTTCTCACAGCAAGGCGGAAATTGAAAATGATGGATTAATAAAACGCTTAGATAGTAAAGGTTATGAATGGAATGACATGCAGAAATTTGCTCGGGATAACTTTAACAATAATATCATTATTGTCGGTTCAACTGGTATGGGAAAGACAGAAGCTTCTCTTTTATGGCAAGGGGAAGGGAAAGCTTTCTATGTATTACCTGTAAGAACTGCAATAAATGCAATGTATAAGCGTATTATAGAAGATTTTTATGCAAATGGTTATACAAAACAGGTTGGCTTGTTGCATAGTGATACGAAAAACATATATTTAAAAGACGAAAGTTTAAAAGATGAATCGTTAGAAAATGTTGACTCTTTCTGGGAGTACTATGAATTGACTAGAAATCGAGCATTACCTCTGACTATATGTACCCCTGATCAGATATTCAGATTTGTTTTTAAATACCCAGGATATGAAGCTGACTTGGCAACATTCAGTTATTCGAGAATGATTATTGACGAGATTCAAGCTTATTCACCTGAGTTATTAGCTGTTCTTATTTATGGACTTCAACTTATCAACAAAGCTGGTGGCAAATTCGCTATAACCACCGCAACTTTTCCTCCAATTATTAGAGAATGGTTGGATTATGAGAAAGATGAAAATGGAAATAGAATAGAAAATAAAATAAATCTTGCTGAACAACAATTTCTTAAGAAGCAAGTTCGTCACAAGGTAAGGCTTATTGATGATTATATTAATGCTGAAGAAATAGTTGATTTTTACAACAAAAATATAGATTTGAAGAGTCTTAAAATATTGGTAGTTGTCAACACAGTGGCATCCGCGCAGAACTTATACCTGCACATTTCTAAGCAGATTGGAAAAGAAAATGTAAAATTATTACATTCAAAGTTTACCGTTGAAGATAGAAAAAAAATAGAATATGAAATTATAGAAGATGGTAAGTATGAAAATAATAAGCATATAATCTGGATTGCTACGCAGGTTGTAGAAGCAAGCTTAGATTTAGATTTTGATTTTCTTTTTACAGAGTTTGCTGATTTAAGCAGTTTGTTTCAGCGTATGGGTAGATGCAACAGAAAAGGATTAAAATGTATATGTGTACCTAATATTTATGTATATGAAAAGATTGACAGAGGACTTTTATGTAGAGATAGGGTTGGATATGAAACTAAAAAAAGGGGATTCATATATTATTCACTATATGAATTAGGAAAAGTAGCCTTACATAAATGGAAGCTGCAGACTTCTTCATCTGAAATGAGTGAAGAAGATAAGATATGCATGATAAATGAGTTTTATAACAGAGAAAAGATATGTGAGATTGAGAAAAACAGTTCATATTCATCATATATAAAAGATTATTATGACCGGTACGATAGGCTAACAGAAATATCAGGAATGGACATTCAAGACAGTGAAATGCAGGATAGTTTTAGAACTATTGTATCCATTAATGCATTGCCATATGATGTGTATATGAATAATTTTGATCTTATTAGTTCAATAGAAAATGAAATATTAACAAAGAGAGCAGAAATCAGGGAATCAAATGACAAAGCTGCAAGAGAAAAATTGAAGACAGATGTATTAAAATTAAAGGATGAGATAATCAATTTTACATTATCAGTTGAACCTTGCAAAGCTGATTTAAATCAATATATATTAGATAAATGGGAAAAAGTTTATATCACAAAGGATGGTTACAGATATAACAGTGAAATTGGACTTCATAAATTAGATAATTGAAATTGTGAGACACTGTTTTGTTATAACAAAAAACTACAGGAATAATGATATATTACTATTTTGTTTAAGTGAAATATATAAAACACAACTTGACCCGACAATAAGTTTTCTGCATGAACCCGGAGTAAGTAGATTTTCACTGAGTTTGGATATAGCAGAGGTATTTAAACCGATTATAGCTGACAGATTGATTTTCTATTTGCTTAATAGAAACCAAATTCAGGATAAGCATTTTACACAGGGTTTGGAATATTTACATTTAGATGAGAACGGATCAAAAATAATACTTGTTGTAAAGTTGTTTAATTATAATTTTACAAATAAGAAAAGAATGTTGCAAAAATGGATGGTAGAAAATAGATATAGTTAAAAGCATTTGTTTTACTTTCTCTTAGTTGCATCGCATTCGAATTTAGACAGATTGGAATTTAAAGTACTCTAGGTATGGTGCGTACTCTGCTGTTGGCTCGAATTCAAATTTAGACAGATTGGAATTTAAAGTTATTTACTCCCTTAACCTCATCTATTGTTTGAGGATTCGAACTTAGACAGACTGTAATTTAAAGTTTCTTGTAAGTATATCAATTGCATTTGCTACATCATTCGAATTTAGACAGACTGGAATTTAAAGGTTGCTCATGATCTAATCCGCGAGTCAAATTATTACATTCGAATTTAGGCAGACTGGAATTTAAAGACGACTAGGCACACTGCGATAACTAGTGGAATGTAAATTCTAATTTAGACAGACTGGAATTTAAAGGTCTTAGCATCAGTCTTAGTAAATTCTGTTTTTGTATTCGAATTTAGACAGACTGGAATTTAAAGCAGGAAAATGTCATTCTAGGTTGCACCATACTATCAATTCGAATGTAGACAGACTGTAATTTAAAGGAAAATGTAAAGATGATAAACGACATCATAGCAAAGATTCGAATGTAGACAGACTGGAATTTAAAGCCATTACAATGACCCCTTACCTGCACATTATCAACCATTCGAATTTAGAAGGAATTCGAATTTAGACAGACTGGAATTTAAAGAACGGAGTTCATCATAACAAAGCAACAAAGCAATAATTCGAATTTAGACAGACTGGAATTTAAAGCTTGGTGCACCATAATCTATACCAGTATGGAATGGATTCGAATTTAGACAGACTGGAATTTAAAGTAGGCAACATAGGGCTACAACTTGCTGCAGAGGCAGATTCGAATTTAGACAGACTGGAATTTAAAGAGCGACATGAACAAAACAGGAACTGAAGCTGCGACGGATTCGAATTTAGACAGACTGGAATTTAAAGTTGGAATAAGGGTATTAAAAATATAAACATCTTCATTCGAATTTAGACAGACTGAAATTTAAAGTGTTATTTTGATAAATTCGTTATCAATTGACTTTATATTCGAATTTAGACAGACTGGAATTTAAAGATGATTGAGGACATGGGCAAGACGTATAAGCTTGTGAATTCGAATTTAGACAGACTGGAATTTAAAGCTAATCATACCACTAGCGATTGCAACAAGAGTTATCATTCAAATTTAGACATATTGGAATTTAAAGTTGCACTCGGCAGCCTCAGACGGTCGACATCCGCATTCGAATTTAGACAGACTGGAATTTAAATGACCCACATGTGTACACACCTCCATTGCAATGACCATTAGAATTTAGACAGATTGGAACCTCCACAACCCGCAAAAACTAAAATATGGCGAGTCCTCCCAAACCCCACAAAGGGAGTTTACAAGCGAGAGCGACCGCCATGTCAATGAACTTATTCTATCAAGAAAAAATCTAAAAGTCAATACCAACACTATGACGCCCACTAATCAGGGTGTCATTTTTTGATGAAAAATCCCCTTTTACCAAACGGGTAAGTTTTCAGTCAACATATTGCGCGCTGTCACAAACAAGTATATAATGGAGCGTAGGGATTAATAGCTTTTCCAAGCTGTGGTCAGACGGGAGATTGACAGGCTTGATAGTAGGGCCAATCTTAGTTTAGACACCCTTCGATTAGCGATTAATGAGACAGATAGTAGATAAATAAGGAGGTATATCTATGAAAAATAGAGTGAAGCAGGTCTTTGCGTGCTTGCTTTCAATTCTAATTGTAGTTGTGGGCATAACGCCTATGACAAACTCAGTGGTTAACGCAGAAACGACCACAGGTCTTCAGTTTACTAGCATCAAGATAGTAGATTCTGAAACAGGTACTGTAGTAGCAGACCTGCTAAATGGACAGACACCTAAGCTAAAAAGCGGTGTGACCTATGCGCTCAATGTGAGCTATTCGGTTCCATCGAATCTGCAGTTCTCTAACACCTACCTCAACCTGAGACTTGGGGATGGCGTATATATCAAAACACTTCCAGGAGCAACATTTACTGAGGGGCCGGTCGTATCGACAGGTTTTGAGTCTCTCGTAAAGACGCCGACGGGAACAGGCACATCGCCTTACGGTTACCCGGCCACAGGCTCCGAGCAATCCCGAAATGGGGATCTCAAATACAAGAGCAAGGTTTCGCTGACCAATGTATCTTCGGTCGGAGAGATATGCTTTGTTGTAGATGAGGCCTATCTAAACCAGGATCCAAACCAAATTCTATCCAATCTGTTTAAGCTTAGCCTAAGCACCGATGCCACAAATAATATCGATGCTAAGTCTTTTAATGCAATTTCTACCCAGGAACTGCAATATGGATTTTGGACAAATCAGGCCACAGAGGTTCTATCAAAGGGTGGTACAACATCTACCTTAAACGTATCAAATACTGGTGGAAAATCCTTAACAAGAGCAGGAAGCAAGACAACGGTACAGATAGTATACCCAAGCGATATTGAATTTGTATCCCTAGAAGAAAGGGCTCTATATAACACAAATGGAAGAGTAGTGTCGACAACTGAGAGCGGTGGACTTAAGACGACTACAGTAGAGTGGGATGAGCCAGGCTCATATTCAGGCGGACTTTCATTTTATCCTCATCTAAAGGTTCCAGCAAATAGTACAAGAGCAAACGGTTCTACCTTTGATGTAGTGATCAAAAATTTCAGCAAGACAATCTGGAACGATAACCCAAATGTGGGAAGAACATCTAAAGCGCAGGAAGCTAAGATGGTAGTTACTATCATCGACGGAAATACGCCAGAGAGAATAACGTCACACGGACTTGTTGACACAATGCCAAACTGGTCGCTAAAGAAGAACGACACATATAATGTGCGTCTAGGAAGCTTGCTTCTTAAGAACGAGCTTTCAATTCCAACGCAGCCAAAGACAATAGAGTTTGATATCGATAATGCTGATACAGCAATAATTCGAGGCGTAACAATTCCTTATGCACCAGGTATGACATATGGAACGATACACTGGACTACGGCTGATGGCAGAAGCGGAACGGCAGACCCAAGTGTGATTAAGCCATCGGGAGACGCATCAGCTTTGATAACTAACGAAGCACTTGGACTTGGAATAAACGATTCAATCAAAACTCTCAAGGTCGACCTTGGACCAATACCAGCATCATATGATGGAATAAGACGCATGCAGGACCTACTTGAGACATGGAATCCAAGCAATAAATACGTTTACGATGAGTACTACGGATGGTCCTATATCCCTGCAGGAATCTACGGAACCTGGAAGAAGGGAACCAGTGCTGATGTAGTTTCAACAATCAAGGTTTACACAACTGGCCAGGCACCGGCAGCAACCGAGACCTTTAAGGTTGTCGGAAAGTCGGATAAGCCTAGAGTTGTAAACGGTGTTGGAACAATAAATAAGACACAGATAAACGGTGGAGATAGCTTCAAGGTATCTGGAAGAATTGACGATGCTAACTGGGACTGGAATCCACTTCAGGAGCCGGTAATCTACATGATTATGCCAGAGGGCTTCGAGTACTCTAATTTGACCGTGACAAACGGAACGCTCAGCGCGCCAAGCTATGTTGGTGAGTTTGAGAAGGACGGCACCAAGATCAAAGTTTGGAAGTATTCAATAGACATAGGCGATGAGACTAGAGGTCAGTATCAGCCTAACTTTACAAGCAAGAATATGAACATTTCCTTTGATGTAAAGACTGATAAGACTGCGAGAGTCAAGACATATCACATCAATGACTTCCTCGGAATTACAACAAAGGACTTCAAGGACATTGACGCAGTTATAAAGCGTGAGAAGTGGGATGCAAGCAACTGGAACACTAGTAAGTACACAGCTACATTTGGTGAGAAGGTTAACTCCGGAAAGGACATGGTATCGCTTTCCGAGGGTCCAGGAATCAAGATTACGCAGGCCTATGAGGTAAGCGCTAAGTCTGAACTTTTGATACCTGATACCGGAAAGTCCTATGTATACGACAATACATCAGAGACAGCAAAAGAAGCAACTACTCCTGTTCTAAAACCAGGAGACGATGCAGCCCTCCGTATCACTGTGAGAAACAATATGACATCACAGCTAGACCGTGTAAGTCTCTTTGTCCCACTGCTAAAGAAGGATTTGAACTTCGGAGCAGGCTTCATGCCAGAAGGTAAGAACGAGCTTCCGCTAGAGCTTAAGAAGGTTGAGACAACACCTAATTTTGAGGTGAAGTACATAAAGCTCAAGGCAGGAAAGACATATCCGATAAATGAGGCACCGCAGCCAGCAGACTATGACATAGTTACATATCCTGCAGAGGCTAACATGATTATGCTTGTATCAAGATCTGCAGTTGCTCCAGGAGATGGCGGACGAGTTGATATCACATACAAGGTTGGAAATGATGTAACTCATCTATATAACGAGAAAAAGAATGTAATCACGCCAGTTCTAGATTACAACATCGGTGGAAACACATCTACGCTCACAAGGGAGCCAGCAGCCGTTAGCTTCCATGTTGATGCTCCAGTAACAAGAGATATTACAGTTAAAAAGCTTTGGAAGGATCATGCAGGCACAGCAATTACAGCGCCAGTTACAAGCGTTGATGTAGAGCTTCTAAAAGATGGAGCAGTAGTAGAAGAAAAGCAGCTTACAGCAGCAAATGGCTGGACGGTTACATTTGATAATCTAGATAAAGCAAACACAGCAGGTATTGACTATACATACACTGTAAGAGAAAAGGGGCTAGATGCATCAAACGACATTAAGCTAGGTGGAGCTTGGTACAGAGCTACGACAAGCGGAAGCATGGATGCAGGCTTTACCGTTACAAATAAAAAGGCTTTGACCTTCACACCTATGATTCCAGCTACAACAAAGCTAACCGTATCAAAGGAGTGGAGCGGCCTATCGCAGGCTAACGCAAACGAGCAGTCAGTTACCGTAAAGCTATTCAAAAACGGCGTTGCAACATCTCAGGTAAAGGTTCTTGATAAGAACAATAACTTCAAGGCTACATTTGATAATCTGCCTGATACTGACGCAGTAAACGGAGTAAGCACAAAGAACGTATATACTGTTAAGGAAGTTGATGCTGACGGAAATGCACTGAATGCAGGCGATAAGATTAAGCTTGGCGATAAGGAGTTTGTCGTAAGCTATGACGGAGCAAAGGTGAAGAACACTCTTGTTAATCCTAAGATTAAGCTCGAAGGCGATAAAGTGTGGAACGACGCAAACGACCAGGACGGCATAAGACCTGATGAAGTGACCGTAAGGCTAATTGCAAACGGCATAGATACAGGAAAGACTACCAAAGCAACAAAGCTAGGAAACTGGGAGTACAAGTTTGAAAACCTAGCAAAATACGATGCAAATGGCGATGAAATCGTCTATAGCGTTGTGGAGATAGGCGTTCCAGGATACACGGCAGAGATTAATGGTACAACTATTACAAACACTCATGATCCAGCAAAAATCGATATCCCAGTAAAGAAGATCTGGAATGACGATAACGATGCTAAGGGAAAGCGTCCGCAGAGCGTACACATCACGCTATTTGCCGATGGTGTAAAGGCTGATGAAGTAGATTTTAACGCAGGAGATAACTGGGCGCACACATTTGCGAATATGCCTAAATTCAAGGATGGAAAGCTAATTAAGTACACAGTCAAAGAGGACGCGGTAGCAAGCTACGAGAGCAAGATCACGGGCGATGAGACCGAGTTCAAAGTGACAAACACATACAAGGAGCCAGTAAAGCCAAACGGTGGTAAGAAGGGCGGAAAGCCTAATACCTTCGATGATGGCGGAATGGCGCTATACAGCATGATGGCAGGACTTTCAGGTCTAGCATTCATCGCTGTATCAAAAAAGAGAAAATATAGCAAATAGCCTATATTTATGGGCCGGTAGTCAAGGGGGCGCCGGTCCTTTTTTGCGCCTTGATTTGCCCGTTAAAAGCCAGCGAAAATTACTTTGCACAAAAAGCTAGATATTGCCAGCCTAAACTTGCTTAAACATAGGAAAAATTATATAATTACACTGGATAATAATTTATTTTTCAAGCTATGGAGGTCTTTGTTTGACAATACAAGAAGCCAAAAACGATGCGAAAGAAAACGCATTTATAAGTTTTGATATAGACGAGACAGTGGACAGAGTCGCGCTGTTTGGAAACCTAGATATAAACCTAAATCTGATCAGTGAGGCAGCAGGCGTTCAGATAGTGCAAAGAGATAACTCACTTTTGATACGCGGAGAAAAGCCTGAACTAGCTATAGAGATGCTCAGGGAGCTCATAGATATAATGCATAGCGGAGAGTTCCTCGACGAACAAAAGGTGAACTACGTAATTCAGCTCAAGGCTGAGGGCGGTTCATACAGCGAAAGCGGAGTTGGAAAAGATGTCATCTGCTTTACAGCAAAGGGAAAGCCTCTAAAGGCCAAGACAGTAGGACAAAAGCGTTATGTCAATGCTGTGAGAAAGAGTGACATGGTCTTTGGCATAGGACCAGCTGGAACGGGTAAGACCTATCTTGCAGTAGCTCTTGCAGTAAGCGCATATAAGAATAAAGAGGTTGAGAAGATAATCCTGACAAGACCAGCTGTTGAAGCAGGCGAAAAGCTAGGATTTTTGCCGGGAGACCTTCAGGATAAGGTAGACCCATATCTTAGACCAGTATACGATGCGCTCTACGATCTTCTCGGAAGAGATAATGCCCTAAGACTTAAGGAGCGCGAGATTATAGAGGTTGTTCCACTAGCGTACATGAGAGGTAGAACCTTAGATAATGCCTTTATAATACTCGATGAGGCTCAGAACACGACCTGCGAGCAGATGAAGATGTTTCTGACGCGTATGGGCTTTGGTTCCAAGATTGTGGTTACAGGTGACGTGACACAGATAGACCTTCCAGCAGGAAAGAAGAGCGGACTTATAGATGCCGAGAGAGTCCTAAAGGGCGTAAAGGGCATTGAATTCTGCTATCTGAGGGAGATGGACGTCGTTAGACATGAGATGGTTAAGCGCGTAATTAGCGCCTACGATAGGTATTATAAGCATCATCCAAAGAAGGAAGAAAAATAATGGAAATCTATTTTGAGAATGAACAGGTGATAAGCGAGGAACTGCTGGCTTTGATGGAGGAAAGCGCAAGGCTTTGCCTGGCAAAGGAAGGAATTCCAGAGGAGAACTGTGAGTTTTCGGTCAGCTTTGTCGATAGGGAAGAAATCAAAGAGCTAAACAGCACATATAGAGGCGTTGACAAGGTCACAGATGTGCTTTCGTTTCCTCAGTTTGAGGATTTTAGCGAGCTTCCTGAGGATCAGATAATCTGCCTTGGTGACATCGTAATCTGCGAGGATAGGGCGAAGGAGCAGGCCGAGGAATTTGGGCATTCGTATGAGCGTGAGATAATATATCTATTTACGCATAGCGTTCTTCATCTTCTTGGCTACGACCACATGGATGAGGATGAGAAGGCTGAGATGAGAGAGCGTGAAGAAGAAGTAATGACGGAGCTTAAGCTTAATAGGGTTTAGAGCAAGCTACTTCTTAAAGGAGGAAGTCATGAGTAATATAACAGATGTTGATCTATATAAGCTCGCAAGAAAAGCTGCGAGAAATGCCTATGCACCGTTTTCGGGATTTAGGGTTGGAGCAGCAATTTTGACGACAACAGGTGAGATTTTTACAGGTGTAAATGTTGAAAACTCAAGCTATGGCGCTACGATATGCGCTGAGCGCGTCGCATGTGCAAAGGCGATTTCAGAGGGCTTTAGAAACTTTGAGGCTATTGCTGTTGCGACATATTCAGGGGACCAGGCAGTTCCGTGTGGAATGTGCAGGCAGTTTCTCTTTGAGTTTGCGCCAAATCTCAAGGTTATAACAGGAAGAGATGAAGAGAATATCGAGGTGACAAGTCTCGATGAACTATTACCGAAAGGATTTAGATTATGAAGTCGGGATTTGCAGGAATTATAGGAAGACCAAATGTCGGAAAGTCGACATTGCTGAACTCTATTCTGGGCGAGAAAATCGCAATTACAACAGATAAGCCGCAGACAACGAGAAACAGCATAAGAGGTATTTATACAGAACATACGGAAGATGGAGACTCAAGCCAGATAGTTTTTATCGATACTCCAGGAATTCACAAGGCTCACAATAAGCTTGGAGCAGCTATGGATGACATAGCTATTAAGACATATAAAGAAGTTGACGTAATATTATTTCTTGTAGATGGAAGCCCTGACAAGGGAAGGGGCGATACCTATATCCTAGAGATGATTAAGGATGTTGAAACTCCCAAGTTTCTAGTCATAAACAAGGTTGATACCATGGACCCAGAGGAGTTCAAAAAGACCTATGATGTCTATGAGAAGATGGGCATCTTTGATGAGATATTCGGTATTTCGGCCCTCAAGGGAACTCATGTAAAGAAACTTGTGAAGGCGATTCAGGGATATCTTGAGGAGGGACCAATGTTCTTCCCAGAGGATATGGTAACTGATCACCCAGAACGCTTTATCGTAAGTGAAATCATCAGAGAGAAGCTTTTGATGTATCTAAACGAAGAGGTTCCGCACGGAGTTGCCGTTGAGATAGAAAGCTATAAGGAAAATCCTAAGCTAACCGAAATCGGTGCCGTTATCTACTGCGAGAGAAAGTCGCACAAAGGCATCATCATCGGAAAGCAGGGAAAGAAGCTAAAGGGCATAGGAAAGAGCGCAAGGCTAGAGATAGAAGCACTTCTGGGAGTTAGGGTTTACCTACAGCTATTTGTAAAGGTCAAAGAGAATTGGCGTGACTCAGACTTTGCTATCTCAAACTTCGGATACAGCGAGGACAGGTGATAGCATGCTTGCCGATTCTACAGGAATCATTTTAAGGCGAATAAATGCAACCTCGGGCAGGAAGATGCTCTCCATATTCACGCAAAAATACGGAAAGATAAGTGCGGGCACAAGCATCTCAGAAAAGAGCAGCAAGGGCAAGGCGACGCTTAGTTTAAACCGATTTACCTACGGGCGCTACGAGATTTTTAGGAGCCGTGACTTCTACAATGTCAACAGCGGAGAGGTAGTGAAGAGCTTTTTCCGAATAGGAGAGGATCCAGACAAGTACTTTGCAGCATCCTTTGCGCTAGAGCTGACAGACAAGGCGCTTCCGGAGGAACTTCCTCAGCCAAAGCTTTTAAACGAGCTTGTGGATTTTCTTGGAACGCTTGAGGATAGAAGCAAGGGATTCATAACCCTTGTCATAGCCTATGAAATTAAGCTGCTTGATGCCGTAGGAATGCTTCCAAATCTAGATGAATGCGTGGTCTGCGGATCAAAGCCAGATGATGCGAAAAAGCTCAGATATTTCAGCGTCGAAGACGGAGGAATGATATGCGAGGAATGCATGAGAGAAATAGAACAGGAAATCGCACAAAATTCTAAGTCTAGGGCAAAGCCGAGATTGATTTATAGCCCTAAATTTGATATAGTTAGTATAATTAAATATTTCTCCAAAAAACCAATCTCTGCCTTCGGAAACATCATGCTTGATGCCGAAACAGAGGAGGAACTTTATAAGATTTTAAGAGAATATATTTCATATCATATGGATGTAGGTACGCTTAAGAGCGAGCTATATCCTAGCATTGTATAGGAGGTTTGCAATGGAAATTACATTAGAAAAGATTGAATTAGTAAGGGATCGCACAGGGGTAACCTACAAGGAAGCCAAGGAAGCTTTAGAAGCAGCAAACGGAAACGTTGTAGATGCGATAATCGCAATTGAAGAGACAGTAGACTGCTCAGACAAAAACAGCACTAAGGCTAAGAAGGATGCTTTGATAGGTCGCATGAAGGAGATGTTTGACAAGGGTAATGTTTCAAGAATCGTTGTATCAAGAGACGATAACACATTCCTAAACATTCCGCTAAATGTAGGTATAGTAGGAACAGTAATCGCACCATGGGGAATGATCGCTGGTGTTGTTGCTGCTCTAGGATTTAGATGCAAGATTGAGTTTATTAAGGACGATGGATCAGTTATAGACCTATCAGAGAAGGCTAATGACTTCTACGACACAGCTAAGGAGAAGGGAACTGATTTCTATGCTGACATGAAGGAGAAGGCACCAGAGGTTTACTCAGACCTAGTTAACAAGGGTGGCGAAGCCCTAAACAAGGCTAAGGATGTTGCAGCTGATGTAGCAGCTAAGGCTAAGAGCAAGGTTGTTAAGAACGATTTTGCTGATGATATCAATCTAGATGATATCGAAGAGGCTGAGGAAGCAGTAGAAGAAACTGCAAAGGAAGCAGTTGATAAAGCAGCAGATGCTGTTAAGGACGCTGCAGACACAGTTAAGGAAAAGGTAGAAGAATAATCGGAATCAAATCCGAATTCAATTTGAACTAATTTGAAATACAAGGGAAGCAGGTTATTTTTACAGATGGAAAACAGTAAAGCAACGATGGAAAAAATTGTCGCATTAGCAAAGAACAGAGGATATGTTTATCCTGGTTCTGAGATTTACGGCGGTTTGGCTAACACATGGGACTACGGTCCTTTGGGCGTAGAGTTTAAGAACAATGTTAAGAAGGCTTGGTGGAAGAAGTTCGTACAGGAATCCAAGTACAATGTCGGGCTCGACGCAGCTATCTTGATGAACCCACGCACATGGGAGGCATCTGGGCACATCGGAGGCTTTGCTGATCCTCTTATTGACTGTAAGGAATGTAGATCGAGATTCCGTGCAGATAAGCTAATTGAGGACTATCGCAGCGAAAAAGGTCTTCCAGAAGAAGCTATCGACGGCTGGTCAAATGAAAAGCTAGAGGAGTACATCAGAGATGAGCAGATTGCTTGTCCTGAGTGTGGCAAGAGCAACTACACAAACATCAGACAGTTCAATTTGATGTTTAAGACCTTCCAGGGGGTAACTGAGGACTCACAGTCACAGATTTACCTTCGTCCAGAGACGGCGCAGGGAATTTTCGTAAACTTCAAGAATGTGCAGAGAACTTCACGTAAGAAGATTCCATTCGGAATTGCACAGATCGGTAAGTCGTTCAGAAACGAGATTACTCCTGGTAACTTCACATTCAGAACAAGAGAGTTTGAGCAGATGGAGCTTGAGTTCTTCTGTAAGCCGGGTGAGGACCTAGAGTGGTTTAACTACTGGAGAACATACTGCGTTGACTTCCTAAAATCACTTGGAATTACGATGGAAAACATCAGAACAAGAGACCACGAAAAGGAAGAGCTGTCACACTACAGCAACGCGACAACAGATATCGAGTTCCTATTCCCATTCGGATGGGGTGAACTATGGGGTATCGCAGACAGAACTGACTTTGACCTCAGCAAGCATGCAGAGTTCTCAGGTCAGGACATGACATATCTTGATCCAGATACAAATGAGAGATATGTTCCATACTGCATAGAGCCGTCGCTTGGAGCTGATAGAGTTGCGCTTGCATTCCTAGTTGATGCATACGATGAAGAGGTTCTATCAACTGACGATAACGGCAAAGAGGATACGAGAATTGTTCTAAGACTTCACCCAGCGCTTGCACCATTTAAGGCTGCTGTGCTACCTCTATCAAAGAAGCTTTCAGTCGTTGCAGAGCCTATATTTGAAGAACTATCAAAGTACTTTAACGTAGACTATGACGCATCAGGATCTATCGGTAAGCGCTATCGCAGAGAGGACGAAATCGGAACTCCATTCTGCATATGTGTTGACTTTGATACTGAGACAGACGGCTGCGTAACTATCAGAGATAGAGACACCATGGAACAGATAAGAATTCCAGTTTCAGAAGTAAGAAGCTATATCGAAGAAAAGCTTGTATTTTAAGCAAAAAATAGGAGAACAACAGCATGAAGCATTTTGTTTACTCGTTTAACGAAGGATCAAAGGATATGCGCAGCCTACTAGGCGGAAAGGGCGCTAACCTTGCAGAGATGACAAAGATAGGACTTCCAGTACCTTTCGGATTCACAATTACAACCGAGGCATGTAACGAGTACTATCGCAATGGAGGAAAGCTTGGCGAGGAACTAATTTCCGAGATCAAAGAAAAGCTGAGTGAACTTGAGAATGTAACAGGCAAGACTTTTGGAAGCACAACAAATCCACTTCTTGTTTCTGTAAGATCAGGATCGGTATTCTCTATGCCGGGAATGATGGATACCATTCTCAACTTAGGCCTAAACGACGAGTCAACTAAGGGACTTGCAGACCTTACGGAGAATAGAAGATTTGCTCTAGACAGCTTCCGTAGATTTATCCAGATGTACGGAAACGTAGTTATGGAGATAGATAGCAAGAATTTTGAAGACATCATAGATAAAGCAAAGCACGACCGCGGAATCATGTATGATATCGATCTTGATGAAGAGGCTCTTTGTGAAATTATCGATGATTACAAGAAGGTTGTTAGATATGGACAGGAAGGTGGTTTCCCATCAGATCCTAAGGTTCAGCTAATCGAAGCCGTAAAGGCAGTATTCCGCTCATGGAATAACGACAGAGCAATTAGATATAGAAGAATGGAGAGAATTCCTGATTCACTAGGAACTGCCGTAAACGTTCAGTCCATGGTATTTGGTAATATGGGTAATACATCTGGAACAGGTGTAGCATTTACTAGAAGCCCTGTAAACGGAGACAACCACGTGTACGGTGAATTCCTTGTAAATGCACAGGGTGAGGACGTTGTAGCTGGTATTAGAACACCTAAGCCTATAAGCGAGATGGCAGAGTCTTTCCCTGAGGTATATGAGGACTTCATGAACATCGCAAAGGTGCTTGAGCAGCACTATAAGGATGCTCAGGACATGGAGTTTACTGTTGAGCGTAACAAGCTTTACATGCTTCAGACAAGAGCCGGAAAGCGTACAGCTCAGTCAGCGGTTAAGATTGCTGTAGATATGGAAAGAGAAGGTCTCATCGACAGAGAAACAGCTGTTATGAGAATAGAGCCAGGTCAGATTGACCAGCTTCTCCACCCAAGATTTGACGAGGAGGAGCTAAAGGGAGTTTCAGTTATTGCAAAGGGACTTCCAGCATCGCCGGGTGCAGTTAGCGGTAAGATATATTTCAACGCTCTAGAAGCTGAAGCTGCAGTAAAGAAGGGCGAGAAGGCTATCCTCGTAAGAGAGACAACTTCACCAGAGGACCTTGCAGGAATGATCGCAGCAGGCGGAATCCTTACAGCAAAGGGAGGAGTTACGTCTCACGCTGCTGTAGTTGCAAGACAGATGGGTAAGTGCTGCGTAGCAGGATGTTCAGAAATCCTAGTTTCAGAGGATAAGAAAGAGCTCAAGACAAAGGACAAGGTTTACAAAGAGGGAGATGTAATCTCACTTGACGGTTATGATGGAAAGGTTTACGAGGGAGAAATCCACACAGTAGAGCCAAACCTATCAGGTGACTTTGGCGTTATCATGTCATGGGCTGATGGAATCAGAAGCCTCAAGATTAGAACAAATGCAGATAAGCCTGAGGATGCACTTAAGGCTTTAGAGTTTGGTGCAGAGGGAATAGGACTTTGCAGAACTGAGCACATGTTCTTTGAGGAGAATAGAATCCCAGCTATCAGAAGAATGATAGTTGCAGATACAGAAAGCGAAAGACGTGAGGCTCTTGATGCACTTCTTCCATACCAGAAGAACGACTTCAAGGGAATCTACGAAGTTATGAAGGAGAATCCAGTAACTATTAGACTTCTAGATCCTCCACTACATGAGTTCTTACCTCACACAGATGCTGAGATTAGAAGCCTTGCAGACAAGATTGGCGTTCCATACGAAAAGCTTGTAAGAAGAACTGACGAGCTTCACGAGAACAACCCAATGCTTGGTCACAGAGGATGTAGACTTGCTATAAGCTATCCTGAAATCGCAGAGATGCAGACAAGAGCTATCATGGAAGCTGCTATAGAGGTAAGCGAAGAGAAGGGCTACAATATAGTTCCTGAAATCATGATTCCTCTAACATCAAGTGCTAAGGAAATGGCATATATCAAGGATATCGTTGCTAAGGAAGCTGAGAGATGTAAGGAGGAGAAGTCATCAGATATCAAGTATGTGATAGGAACAATGATTGAGACTCCAAGAGCTGCACTTACTGCAGACGAAATCGCAGAGAGCGCTGAGTTCTTCTCATTTGGTACAAATGATATGACTCAGATGACATACGGCTTCTCAAGAGATGATACTGCTAAGATTATCGAGACATATATTGAGAAGAACATCTTTGAGGAAGATATCTTCCGCTCAATTGACGAAAAGGGTGTAGGTAAGCTACTCGACATCGCAGTTAAGCTCGGAAGACAAACAAGAAACGACCTCAAGATAGGTATCTGCGGAGAGCACGGTGGTGACCCAAGAAGCATAGAGTTCTGCCACAAGCTAGGACTAAACTACGTTTCATGTTCACCATACAGAGTTCCAATTGCAAGAATAGCAGCAGCACAGGCAGCAATTAAGTGTAATCAGGAATAGACAAGTTAACTGAAAGGAGTTTATCATGTCAATTGAAAAGAAACTAGATCAGGCTAAAGGTGCTGTAAAAGAGGGCGTTGGTAAGGTAACTGGCGACAAGAAAATGGAAATAGAAGGTGCAGTAGAAAAGGTAGCTGCTAAAGTTAAAGAGGTAGGCGAAAGCGTTAAGGACTCCGTAGAAGGAGCGGCTGAAGGTCTAAAGAATGCTGTAAGCAAAGATAAATAATTAAATTAAGATTTTCTTTAAATACTCATTATAAAAAGGTCTTCTGTGGTAGAATATATCACAGAAGATTTTTTGTTATATTAGGTGTTATATCAATTTTTATGGAAATATATAAATAAGTAATATTTGGAAGGAGACAAGATGCTAAGAGATTTATTTAGATATTTCAAACCGCATAGAAAGATATTTGCGCTCGATATGTTTTGTGCCATAATGATTGCGTTTATCGACCTTGCGTTTCCACTTGTTTCAAGGACTGCGATGTACGATCTGCTTCCGCAGAGCAAGTACAGGACCTTCTTTGTTGTAATGGCCATAGTTGCCGTTGCATATGTGCTTAGGTCGATTTGCTACTACATCATGACTTACTGGGGACATACCTTCGGTATTAGGGTTGAAACTGATATAAGAGCGGATCTTTTCAATAAACTGCAGAGTCTAGACTTTGAGTTTTACGATAAGAATAGGACGGGTACTTTGATGAGCAGGCTGACAAGCGATCTTTTTGAGATTACAGAGCTTGCACACCACGGCCCCGAAGACCTTGTAATTGCGATACTTTCGATATCAGGTGCTCTGATAGTTATGTTTAGCATAGAGTGGAGACTTGCACTAGTTGTAGCTGTGCTTGTACCTATTTTCCTTTTGATTGTTGTGCTGACAAGAAAGCAGATGTCGAGAGCTTCGGTTAATGTAAAGAAGAAAATCGCAGATATAAATACGGAGATAGAGTCATGTATTTCAGGAATTAAGACATCAAAGGCCTTTGCCAACGAGGATGTCGATAACGATAGATTTATGGATTCTAACTATGTGTATAGGACATCAAAGAGTGAGTTCTACAAAGCGATGGGAACCTTCAACGCATCGCAGGAATTTTTCATGTGCATCATGCCGGCTGCAGTTATCGCCATAGGTGGAAAACTTATAATGGACGGGCAGCTGAACTACATAGATTTGATCACATTTACTCTTTATGTTTCAGCATTTATTACACCAGTTAGAAAGATGGCAAATTTTGCTGAGATCTTTGCAAACGGTATGGCAGGACTCAGAAGATTTAGCGAAATAATGGCGCTTAAGCCTCAGGTAGAGGAGAAGCCAGATGCTATTGATTTTGATGTCAAAGAGGGAAATATCGACTTTGATGATGTAACATTTGCATACGACGGAGTCCACGATGTTGTAAATAACATGAACCTTCATGTTAAGGCAGGAGAAACTCTAGCAGTTGTAGGAGCTTCTGGAGGCGGTAAAACTACGGTCTGCCAGCTCATCCCAAGGTTTTATGATGTGAGCAGTGGAAGCATCAAAATAGATGGAGTTGACGTTAGAGACGTGACTAAGAATTCTCTTCGTGAGAATATCGGGATTGTTCAGCAGGATGTATTCATCTTTGCGGACACAATCCTAGAAAACATCAGATACGGCAAGCCATCAGCAAGCTATGAGGAGGTTGTCATCGCAGCAAAGAAGGCTGAGATATTTGATGACATCATGGAGATGCCTGATCAGTTTGATACTTATGTAGGTGAGAGGGGAACAAGGCTCTCAGGAGGCCAAAAACAGAGACTTTCCATAGCCAGAATCTTCCTAAAGAATCCTAGAATTTTGATTCTAGACGAGGCGACATCGGCGCTTGATACGATTACGGAAAGGTCGATTCAAAAGTCCTTTGATGAGCTATCAAAGGATAGAACCTGCTTAATCATAGCGCATAGACTTGCAACGGTTCAAAACGCGGATAGAATAATCTTAGTTGACGATGGAAAAATTGCAGAAGAGGGAACTCATGCTGAGCTCATGAAGCTTGACGGAAGATATGCAAAGCTATTTAATACTCAGAGACTCGACTACTCAAGCGATGAGGAAAATTAGAATAGAAGAAACGAAAAGCCTGTGGACTTCCACAGGCTTTAATCTTAGTTCTTTAGACTCTGGAGTGGAGCAGGTATTCTGCCGCCACGAAGTATCATCTTTGCTGGTGACTTATCACGAAGTTTCATAACTGGACCGTAGCCTAAAAGTCCGCCAAAGTTCAGCTCCTCGCCCTCGGAAAGTCCAATGGCAGGGATAACTCTAACTGCCGTGGTCTTGGAGTTTACCATTCCGATAGCCGCTTCATCAGCAATTATAGCTGAGATGGTTTCAGCAGGCGTATCTCCAGGAATTACTATCATGTCTAGACCTACTGAGCAAACAGCTGTCATAGCCTCTAGCTTTTCTATGCTTAGTGTTCCTTCTCTTGCAGCCTTGATCATGCCAGCATCCTCACTGACTGGGATGAAAGCTCCTGAAAGTCCGCCAACGCTTGATGAAGCCATAACTCCACCTTTCTTGACAGCATCATTTAGCATTGCAAGCGCTGCTGTAGTACCGTGTGTACCGCACTGCTCAAGGCCTATTTCCTCAAGTATGTGAGCAACTGAGTCGCCGACAGCTGGAGTTGGAGCAAGCGAAAGATCTACGATTCCAAATGGAACATTTAGCACTTCAGCTGCTTCGCTTCCGACTAGCTGGCCTACTCTTGTAATCTTAAAAGCAGTCCTCTTAATCTGCTCTGAAACCTCGTTTAGACTTGCACAAGGGTCCATCTTTGATAGAGCTGATCTAACTACGCCAGGGCCTGAAACACCAACGCTTAGGACAGTGTCAGACTCACCGACGCCATGAAATGCACCAGCCATGAATGGGTTGTCTTCTACAGCATTACAGAAAACAACTAGCTTTGCTGCACCTATGCACTGCTTGTCCTTTGTGAGCTTTGATGCCTCAAGAACCTGCTTTCCCATCAAAGCTACAGCATCCATGTTGATTCCTGCCTTCGTTGAGCCAACATTTACTGATGAGCAAACGAGCTCTGTCTCTGCAAGAGCCTGAGGAATTGAATTTATCAGCTCAAGGTCACCTGCGCTAAAACCCTTGTGAACTAGGGCAGAGTAGCCACCGATGAAGTTAACTCCGCATTCCTTTGCAGCCTTGTCAAGAATCCTTGCGTATTTGATTGGGTCTCCGCCGGAAACACCCGCAAGCATTGCTATAGGAGTTACAGAAATTCTCTTATTTACAATTGGAATATCGTATTTTTTTTCTATATTTTCACCAGTTGAAACAAGCTTTTCTGCCTTGCGGCAAATTTTGTCGTATATCTTTTGACATGATCTATCGATGTCGCTATCTGCAGCATCGAGCAGGGAAATTCCCATGGTTATCGTTCTAATATCAAGGGATTCGTCCTGTATCATGCCTATGGTTTCTAAGATGTCATTTGTATTTATCATGTATCCCTCCAGCAGACTAAATCCTGTGCATTGCGTTAAAGATGTTCTCGTGCATAACGTGAATTGTCATGCCAGTAGCCTCTGCTTCGATATTCTTTTTGAGCTCATCAAGCGGAATTGAAAGCTCTGAGATGTCGATGACCATGATCATACAGAATATTTCTGTCAAAACTGACTGACTTACATCGATAACGTTTGCATTCGCCTCTGCGCAGGCATTAGATACCTTTGCGAGTATGCCGACAGCGTCCTTGCCGACAACAGTTACAACTGCTTTTTCAATGATTTTGTCCATATTTTCCTCCAGTTATTTTAGTTCTGCTATGTAAATATCTCTTGCTAAATTATTGTCCGTTCTATATTTTATATCAAAATTAGGATATTCAGCGCCAAGCCTATCCTTATTAATTCCGCAGTTTCCAATCATATTGGAGAAGGACTGAGGATTTGAAAATAGGTCGACCTTGAGTTTTGACTTTGGGGTGTTCGTGCGGCTTGTGGCGTCCGCGTTTGGGGTCTTCGCAAAGCCCGTGCCATCTAGCTTTTCCATCAAAGCATCCAGCTGCTCCTTGAGCATCTCATATGCTATCTCGCCTTCGACGAGCTGCCTAAAAGCTGGATGATAGGTTCCTCCGTTAATTGCAGATAAATCGCTTCCACCGATTATATCTGTGCTCTTAAGCCCGACTCTCATTATATTTATTCCTGCCTTATGCAGAATCTTATACATCTCCTTGGTGCGAAGCAGTGCTTCTTCCTTGCTCAAAGCCTCGTAGCTTCCGTCCTCATACATGTCATATAGCTCGGTGCCATCTATGACTAAAGTAGGGTAGAGCCTTGCTAGCTCTGGGGAAAGAGCTACGGTTTCTCTTGCTGAGCAAATGCAGCTCTCTAGACTATCTCCAGGAAGCCCAATCATGAGCTGAATACCAAGCTTAAACCCTCGCTCTTTAACTAGCCTAGCTGCCTCTCTTGCGGTGTCGCTATCGTGCCCTCGCTTGGATAGTCTAAGCACTTCGTCGCTAAAGGACTGAACACCTAGCTCTATGGTGCTTACATTATAGCGTTTGAGATTGCTCAAAATCCCTTCGTCTATGCAGTCTGGCCTTGTCGATATGTGTAGGTATGAAACTCTTCCCTGATCTATATATTCGTTTGCGACCTCAAGATATGTGGTCTGCACATCTATTGGAATCGCAGTAAAACTTCCTCCATAAAAAGCGATTTCTATCTCGCATGGGTCAAGGTCTGCGAGTGTTGACAGGTATCTTTCGACGGTTTCTCTGACCTCATCTGTACTCACGGCCTTAGTCCTTGCGGTTATCTTCTGCTGATTGCAAAAAACGCACTGGCAGGGGCAGCCGAGATGGGGGATGAATATGGGTATTATCGCATGTTTCTTCATACTCTATGCTCCCTGCTTTATAGCTTCATGTACTAAAGAATTGAGCCTATGTCAGTGAGCTGATACTCTGGGAACCACTTGCATCTTATTCCGCGTTCCTCAGTGAACTCTAAAATCCTTGGAAAATCAGGATGAGAGGAGAGGTCTCCGTTAAATACAAGTTCATCGCAAACTCTGCCACAGGTTCCGCCGATGAATCCTGTGTCATAGCCGTCGAGGCGAACAAAGCCTGGCTGCACTAGAAGAACTGAAAGGTCTTCTATGCCTTCACAGGCTTTTGCAATTCCAGCATCGTAGGTGATGATTGAGTTTTCGTCAACGATAGCGATGCTGCACTTTGTATATCCTTGTTTGACGTCGATGAGGAACATTCCCATTTCCTCAGCGACCTTTAGTAGGCGCGGCGCCGTACAGGAAAGGTTGTGAATGAAGTACTTTCCTGTACATGCTGCATTGAATGCAGCATCCTGAGGATAGTAACGGCCGAGGTCCTCAGGCGCCGCCATGTAGACGGGAGCCTTGTCCCCGATTCCCATTTTGCATAGGAAAATATCGGGATGATTTGAAATCCCGCGATCAACAATTCCGTTTGATGAAATTGGCTCAAGCACATGCCCAAGCCCTGTTAAATACTCTTTAAGATGATAGTGTGCATCTTTTGCTATATATATTTTACTCATGATGACATTATACTACAAATACGGGCAAAAATATTATATAATTAATGATATATGAGATTAAATTTGTGGAGGATGAAATGGATTACAATTTATTAGCAGAACTGCTGTTTCCAAATATAGATAAGAGCCCAGAGGATTATGAGAAAATCTATCCTAAGAGAAATCTGCCAGAGGGAGCCAAGGTTACAAGACTAGGACCATCACCAACTGGTTTTATTCATCTCGGAAACCTTTACGGAGCCTTTGTAGACGAAAGACTTGCTCATCAGTCAGGCGGAGTGTTTTATCTAAGAATCGAAGACACTGACGACAAGCGTTTTGTCGATGGTGCAGTTAAGATTATCATCGATTCTCTCAGATTCTTTGGAATAGGCTTTGACGAGGGGGCAGGACTAGATGGAGATACAGGAGCTTACGGAGACTACACCCAGAGCAAGAGAGGCGAAATCTACGCTTCGTTTGCTAAGAAGCTAGTGAGAGAAGGAAAGGCGTATCCATGCTTTTTGACAGAAGAAGAAATCTCTGCTATTAGAGCAAAGCAAGAAGCAGAGAAGCAAAACCCTGGAATTTACGGTGAGTTTGCAGCGCACAGAAACCTAAGCCTAGAGGAAGTAGAGGCTAATATTAAAGCCGGAAAGCCTTATGTTTTAAGACTTAAGTCAGATGGAAATCCAGATCCAGAAAAGGCGCGCAGAATCAAGGTTGAAGACGCGATAAGAGGAACGCTCGAAATGCCGGAAAACTTCCAGGACGTCGTCATCCTCAAGACCACAGGAATCCCAACCTACCACTTCGCGCACGTGGTTGACGACCACCTGATGAGAACGACTCACGTCGTAAGAGGCGCAGAGTGGCTTCCTTCACTGCCAATCCACGTTGAGCTCTTCGAAAAGCTCGGCCTAGAGCTTCCAATCTACTGCCACACAGCGCAGCTAATGAAGCTAGACGAAAACGGAAACAAGCGAAAACTCTCCAAGAGAGAAGACCCAGAGCTATCGCTTGATTACTATCGCAACCTAGGATACCATCCGGCTGCGGTAAGAGAATATCTGCTAACCATCCTAAACTCCAATTTTGAGGAGTGGAGAGCAGAGCATCAGGATGCAGATATTGATGAGTTCACCTTTACAACAGAGAAGATGAGTAACTCTGGTGCACTCTTTGATTTGAATAAGCTAAACGACATAAGTAAGGACGTACTTCTTAGAATCCCAGCAGAGGAAATCGTAGAATTCCTAAAGGCCTGGGCTCAGGAATTCAAGCCTGAAATCATGTACATCTTTGATGATGAGGAATACCTAAAGAAGATTATAGATCTTGGCAGAAACGATAAGAAGCCGAGAAAGGACCTCGTTTACGCAGAGCAGATTGTCGAATTTATAAGCTATTTCTTTGACGATATGTTTGCAAGAGAGGATGAGATTCCAGCAGAGGTTTCAGCTGAGGATGCAAGAGAAATCCTAAAGAAATACATGGAAAGCTATGACCATGCAGACGACCAGAGCCAGTGGTTTGACAAGATTAGAAACATAGCTGTTGAGCTTGGATATGCTGCAAAGCCTAAGGATTACAAGAAGAATCCAGAGGATTATAAGGGGCATGTTGGACACGTGAGCACAGTTATTAGAATTGCGCTTATGGGAAGAGCTCAGTCACCTGATGTTTGGTGCATACAGCAGATTATGGGCGAGGATATGACTCGCAGAAGAATCACAAGCTACGAGATATAATACGGGCTATATGCCAATAACAAGCTCGCATTTTGCGTAAACTACGCTAAACTGCGGGCTTGACTTGATATATTTAGGAGAAATATGGTAAACATAGGAAATCACTGGGATGAGATACTTGCTGACGAGTTTAAAAGTGAGTATTACCAAAGGCTTAGACAATTTTTGATAGAGGAATATCGCGAGCATGTTATTTATCCTGAAATGCACGATATCTTTAATGCACTCAAGGAAACAGATTTTGACGATACTCGCGTTGTGATACTAGGTCAGGATCCGTATCACGGAGCGGGACAAGCTCATGGCATGGCTTTTTCAGTAAAGCCAGGAGTTAAGCAACCACCGTCTCTTGTAAATATTTTTAAGGAGCTTCGTGAGGAACTAGGAACGCCTATGCCAAGCTCTGATAACGGTTACCTACTCAGCTGGGCTAAGCAGGGTGTCCTCCTTCTTAACACTTGCCTTACTGTGAGGGAAGGAAAACCAAACTCCCACAAGGGAAAGGGATGGGAGAGACTTACTGATGCTGTAATTTCTAAGCTAAACGATAGGTCAGAGCCTGTTGTCTTTATTCTTTGGGGTGCAAATGCAAGAGCGAAGAAGTCTTTGATAACAAACGAAAGACATTTGATACTCGAGGGTGCGCATCCTAGTCCACTGTCGGCATATAATGGTTTTTATGGCGGGGCCTACTTTACGATGACTAATGAATTCCTAGAAAAAAACGGCAAAAAAGCTATAAACTGGGACATTACAGATTTGTAATATTGAACATTTTATGGTATAATTTATTGTTAAATCAATGAATAAAGAAGGTAAAATTATGTCTGAAAGACAAAAAATAATTAACATTGCCGTTATAGCCCATGTAGATGCAGGTAAGTCGACGCTCGTAGATGCTTTTCTGAAGCAGAGCGGTATATTTAGAGACAACGAAGCTATGGCAGATTGCGTCATGGATAGCGACGATATAGAGCGTGAGAGAGGTATAACTATCTACTCCAAGAACTGCTCAGTAATGCACAATGACGTTAAGATAAACATCGTCGATACACCAGGCCACGCGGATTTCTCATCTGAGGTAGAGCGTATCATGAAGACCGTAGATACGGTTATTCTGCTTGTTGACTCAAGTGAGGGACCTATGCCACAGACTCGCTTTGTTCTTAGCAAGTCGCTAGAGCAGGGGCTAAATCCTATTTTGTTCATTAACAAGATCGATAAGAAGGATGCCAGAATCGACGAGGTTGTCGACGAGGTATACGAGCTATTTATGGACCTAGATTCAAACGACGAGCAGCTTAACTTCCCAATACTCTACGGAGTTGCAAGACAGGGAATAGCTGTTAAGGACCCGTCTGATATCGACGGACTTGAGTTTAGACAGGGTGACAGCAAGCTAAAGCACACACCAGAGGGATACGGCGGATTTGATATTACGCCACTCTTTGATACAATAATTGAACACTGCGAGGTTTACCCAGACAGAAGAGAAGAGCCTTTGCAAATGCAGATTTCAACACTTGCCTACGATGACTATATCGGAAGACTAGGAATCGGAAGAATTACAAGAGGCGTACTCAAGCAGGGTAGTCAGGTTTCTGTCGTAAAAGAAAACAGTGTAGAAAATCGCAAGATCGGGCAGATCTTCGTTTACAGAGGTCTTAAGAGAGTACCTGTTGAGGAAGCTCAGTGCGGTGACATAGTTGTCGTTTCAGGTATCTCAGATATATCAATTGGTGAGACAATCTGTGACCCGTCAGCACCAGAGGGACTAGGCAGCATCATGATTGAGGAGCCTACGCTTTCGATGAATTTCATGGTTAACTCATCTCCATTTGCTGGTCAGGTGGGTAAGTATGTGACATCAAGACATATTAGAGAAAGACTGAACAAGGAGCTTGAGGTCAATGTTGGGCTTACTGTTGAGGACACTGATTCAACAGATTGCTTCAAGGTTTCAGGAAGAGGCGAACTCCATCTTTCCATTTTGATAGAGAATATGAGAAGAGAAGGCTATGAGCTTGCTGTATCAAAGCCAGAGGTTATCTTCCATAAGGACGAGAAGGGTGCAACCCTTGAGCCTATCGAAGAGGTTATAATTACGGTTCCAGATGAATATTCGGGAACAGTAATCTCCAAGCTAAACCTGAGAAAGGGAATCATGGTTCAGATGTCAGGTGACAATGGCTATACTAAGCTAGAGTACCACACACCAACTAGAGGACTTTTGGGATATAGATCTGAGTTTATCAACGATACTCGTGGCGAAGGAAACATGGAGAGAAGATTCTTCGCATTCGAAGAGTACAAGGGCGAAATTCCGGGTAGAAATAACGGAGTAGCCATTGCGATAGAAGAGGGTGTTTGCACACCTTATGCGCTTTTCAATATCAGTGAAAGAGTTCAGATGTTCGTAGAGCCTCAGACTAGAGTTTATGAGGGTATGATTGTCGGAATGAACTCGCGAGGAAACGACATGGAGGTTAACCCTTGCAAGGCAAAGAAGGCAACCAACATGCGTGCTGCAGGTAGTGACGAAAACGTTAAGCTTTCACCTGCGCGTCATTTCACTCTTGAGGAAGCGCTAGAATTCATAGCTGATGATGAGCTAGTAGAAATCGTTCCAGATGATATCAGGCTCAGAAAGAAGCTGCTAAAGGAAATAGAGAGAAGAAGAGCAGGACGTTAAGAATGCGTTTTGCTATTTAGATAAAGTCTTGCGGCAAACATCTGGTGTAGCCGTGAGAGGGCTGAGGTAGATGATGATAAATACAGAGCGTTTTATAAAATTAATGACGGAGACGGGGATTGCTTTACTGTCCTTCATAGTTGGCTGGATAGTGATAACTATTCTAATCAAAGTTCTCCGTAAGATACTTGAAAAGTCCAAGATAGATAAATCGCTACATGCATTTATTACTAACGGTATCAGAGTCGTATTTTTGATAGTGCTAGCCATCATCATCCTTCAGGAGATGGGACTTAATACTTCATCGCTTGTTACAGTACTCGGTGCTGGAGGTGCGGCGATTGCGCTAGCCCTAAAGGATAGTCTCGGTAATGTCGCAGGAGGCTTTCTCATTTTGATTAATAAGCCATTCAAGTGCGGTGATTTGATAGCAGTAAACGGAAGCGTTGATGCGACCGGAATTGTCGATGAGATTGACCTTATGTACACCAAGATGCACACAGGTGATAACAAGATTGTTACAGTGCCAAATGGAGTGATGTCGGCTTCGGTGCTAACAAACTACACAGAGTCTGGTATAAGACGAGTTGATAAGGTCTACAAGCTAGCTAAAGATACGGATATATCAAAGGCAAAAGAAGTTTTGATGGCAGTTGCAAAGTCAAATCCGCTTGTTCTAAGCACGCCTGAGCCTATTATCGGAGTTAGCTCTATAGATGCCTATGCGATTTCTATAGACCTAAAGCTTTGGTGTAATCATGATGACTACTATGTGCTTGCTTACAAGATAGAGGAGGCAGCGACTGAGGCTCTTAGAGCTGCTGACATTGAGCTAGCGTATAGGAATATAGATATTAAACTGCAGTAATGTAGTGATATATAGATATGACACGTTTAATTTTTAATTATAGAGAATGGGAGAAAAATGATGAGAGAAATTAAGAAGTTCAAGCGTGTTCTGGTTGCAAATCGAGGCGAGATTGCAATTAGAGTGTTCAGAGCATGTCAAGAACTTGGAATTAGAACGGTTGCGATTTACTCTGAGGAAGACAAGAACAGCTTATTCAGATTTAAGGCAGATGAATCATACCAGATAGGCAAGGGAAAGACTCCTGTTGCGGCATACCTATCAATTGAGGAAATCATTGAGCTTGCAAAGGCTAAGGGTGTTGATGCAATTCACCCAGGCTATGGTTTCCTATCTGAGAACACAGAATTTGCAAAGGCTTGCGAAGATGCAGGAATTGAATTCATAGGTCCTAACCACTACATGATGGATCAGCTTGGTGATAAGATTAAATCCAAGATTGTAGCAGCTAAGGTTGAGGTTCCTACTATCCCAGGCGTTGACTCAGCTATTAAGGACGAGGATGAGGCAGTTGAATTCGCAGATAGATGCGGATATCCAGTTATGCTTAAGGCAGCAGCTGGTGGCGGCGGCCGTGGTATGAGAATCGTTAGAAGCAAGGACGATATCGTAAATGAATTCAGAAGAGCAAAGAGTGAAGCTCAGGCTGCATTTGGTATCGATGATATATTTATTGAAAAGTACCTCGAAAACCCTAAGCACATCGAGGTTCAGATTGTTGGAGATAAGTATGGTAACATCGTACATCTCTACGATAGAGACTGCTCCATTCAGAGAAGACACCAGAAGGTTATCGAGTTTACACCTTCACTTTGCCTAACAGACGAGCAGAGAAAGGCTATCTGTGATGACGCTCTAAAGATTGCAAGAGCAGTTGATTATCGCAGTGCTGGTACAGTTGAATTCCTTCTAGATTCAGACGGAAGACACTACTTCATCGAGATGAATCCTCGTATTCAGGTAGAGCACACAGTTACTGAGATGGTAACAGGTATAGATATTGTTCAGACCCAGATTCTCGTTGCTGAGGGATATGCTCTTTCTGATCCAGAAATCGGAATCGAGTCACAGGAAAGTATTCACACAAGAGGTTATGCTATCCAGTGCAGAATTACAACAGAAGACCCAAGCAACGGATTTGCTCCTGACACAGGAACTATCGAGCTTTACAGAAGTGCTTCAGGTTACGGTATCAGACTTGACGGCGGTAATGGATTTACTGGTTCGACAATCAGCCCATACTACGACAGTCTTCTTGTTAAAGTTACAGCAACAGCGCTTACATTTGATGCAGCAAGACGCAAGGCTATCAGAGCTCTTAGAGAGACTCAGATTAAGGGCGTTAAGACAAATATCGGCTTTATCCTAAACGTTCTAAACCACGAGACATTTGCTGAAGGAAACTGCAACACTGGCTTCATTTCAGCTCATCCAGAGCTTATGGATATCAGAACTAAGGAAGACGAAGAGCTAAAGATTATCAACTTCCTCGGAAACAAGATTGTTAATGAGACAAAGGGAAGAAAGCCAACCTTTGACGTACCTGTATTCCCACGCGTTAGCCCTGAGGAAATTGCTAAGCTAAGAGGAACAAAGCAGCTACTTGACGAGCAGGGACCTGAGGCAGTAAGCAAGTGGGTTCTTGATCAAAAGAGACTTTTGATTACAGACACAACAATGAGAGATGCTCAGCAGTCGCTTATGGCTACTAGAGTTCGTACAATAGATATGGAGAAAATCGCTCCTGGTACAGCACTTTACGGTAAGGATTTCTTCTCGCTTGAGATGTGGGGCGGAGCTACATTTGATACGGCCTTCAGATTCCTTCACGAGAATCCATGGGAGAGACTTGCAACCCTAAGAAAGCTCATTCCAAACGTAATGTTCCAAATGCTCGTTAGAGGGGCTAACGCTGTTGGATACAAGAACTACCCTGATAACGTTATCAGAGAGTTCGTTAAGCAGTCAGCAAAGGCTGGAATTGACGTATTCCGTATCTTCGACTCACTCAACTGGGTAGAGGGAATGAAGATCGCCCTTGATGAGACTCTAAAGCAGGGTAAGCTTGCCGAGGCTTGCATGTGTTACACAGGAGATATTCTCGACAAGTCAAGAACAAAGTACAATCTTGATTACTACATCAAGCTTGCTAAGGAGCTTGAGTCTGAGGGTGCTCACATAATTGGCATCAAGGATATGTCTGGACTTCTAAAGCCAATGGCTGCAAGAGAGCTCATCGGAGAACTCAAGCAGGTTCTTAAGATTCCAGTACATTTACATACACATGACACAAGCGGTAATGGTATCGCAACAGTTCTCATGGCTGCTCAGGCAGGCGTAGACATCGTCGATGCTGCATTTAACAGCATGGCGGGTCTAACATCACAGCCTGGTCTAAACTCAATCGTTGCAGCTCTTGAGCATTCATCAAGAGATACAGAAATCGCTTATGAAGGAATCCAGCAGCTTTCAGAGTACTGGAGAGATGTAAGACCAGTATATGCAAGCTTTGAGTCTGGACTACGTACACCATCTGCAGAAATCTATAAATACGAGATGCCTGGCGGACAGTATTCAAACCTAAAGGCTCAGGTAGATTCATTCGGACTAGGCTATAAGTTCAATGAGGTTAAGGAGATGTATCGCAAGGTTAACCTAATGCTTGGAGACATCATCAAGGTTACACCTACATCAAAGGTTGTCGGCGACACTGCAATTTTCATGGTTCAGAACGATATGACACCTGAAAACATCTACGAGAAGGGTAAGAGCGTAGACTTCCCAGATTCACTAGTTTCATTCTTTGAGGGAATGATCGGTCAGCCTCTTGGAGGATTCCCAGAGGAACTTCAGAAGCTAGTTCTCAAGGATAAGAAGCCAATCACATGCCGTGCAGGTGAGCTCCTAGAGGATGAGGATTTTGACGCAATCAAAAAGCACCTAGTTGATGAGCTAGGAATAGAGGCAAGTGAGCAGGATGTCATCAGTGCTGCTATCTACCCTAAGGTATTTGACGACTATATCAAATATGTTCGCAAGAACGGTGATTTCAGACATATGGGTTCTGATATATTCTTCCACGGACTATCCGAGGGTGAAACTTGCGAAATCAAGATCGATGAGGGTAAGACATTTATCGTAAGACTTATCGAGAGAAGAGCTACAAATAACGAAGGCATCTGTGAAGTTGTATTCGAAATCAACGGTAACCGCAGAGTTGCAAAGGTTAAGGATGAGGACATCAAGGACTCAGTTGCTGTAGCTGTTACAAGATATGCAGACGAAGAAAACCCAATGGAAATCGGTGCAAACATCCCTGGTGCTGTTATCAAGATTCTCATTAAGGAAGGCGACAAGGTTGAAGCAAATCAGGCTATCGCTGTACTTGAAGCCATGAAGATGGAGACAAATATCATTTCAACTACTGATGGTATCGTTGATACGGTATTCGTTAAGGAAGGTCAGCAGGTTAAGGCTGGCGAGATGATTGCAGTACTCAAATAACTAACAAAAAGCGGGGCGTGTATTGCATGCCCTGCTTATTTTGTATTGCTTTAGCAGTGGTTCATCGAACGATAGAGAGATGAACAATTAACCACCGGCTATGCCGGTGAGGTTAGGAAGCTTTAGCGAAAAAAGACCTCCTATGTTAAGATAAATATGGTCACCAACCACATATCAAAACAAGGAGGTAATCCAAAATGGATAAGAATAGTTTATCACATACATCGTGGAATTGTAAGTATCACATAGTGTTTGCACCAAAGTACAGAAGAAAAGCGATTTATGGAAAGATAAGAGTAGACATAGGGAAAATATTAAGGCTTCTGTGTGAAAGGAAAGGAATACAAATAATCGAAGCAGAATGTTGTCCTGATCATATACATATGCTTGTAGAGATACCACCAAAATACAGTGTGTCCCCAATTAGGGCTTGTAGAAAAAGATGTGCGGTTGGTGAACAATTCAGTACATATTGAGATGTTGCTGGCAAAAGCCACTTATAGGGGCAGTACAAACTACCGGCTAAGCCGGTGGTTATGATTCAATATAATTTTCCCGTAATATATAAATCAAAAAACTTTTATTAAAATGTAGGTACAAAAAGTATGAATAAATTAAGTAACAAAGCAAAATTATGTATTTTATTTATTTCAATAGTCGTTACAAGTATTTGCTTAATTACATTACTATTGCATCATGATAATAAAACTTCTTGTATTCAAGTTGATAGTAAGGACATAATATCTACATATAAGTCTAAGTACTCCCAATTAGACTTGTATAAGCAAAATGATAAATTAATCATTAATGCTTATTCAAATAGTAAGTTTGATGAACCAAACCAACTAATCATTCCATTTAAAGGAGAAATAACAAAGGATGATATTTTAGTAAAGTGGAAAACCATAGGTGGCTTGACCGTTGATGAAGACAGCGATAGTATTATTGTAATAAATGTAATAATAAAAAGAGGACATTTGCTGTCCCCTCGTTATACAATCAATTCACCACAAAAATCATGAAAGAAGGTTAAACAAATGTCCCATAATGATTCTATCCTAAATATTCTTGGAATTAAAGATAAAAATATTAAAATTATTTCTGTTGAAGAAGCTGAACACAACAACGATTCTGTTAAAGAGTATATAACGCTAATAACAGCTACTCTTTCTTATCCGATTAATCGTTGTCGTAACTGTGGCTTTCCCACAGTTAATAAGGATGGCTTTCGCAAAACTCATGTACGACTGGCAAGTTTAAATGGGAGAAGATATGAACTAGAGCTTCGTAAACAACGCTATAAATGTAAATCATGCCATACTACTTTTGGTGCTATTACTAATTTAACCAAAGAAAATCAAACCTTATCCAGTGATCTCAAAAATCAAATCATGCTTTTAGCTCGTAAAGGCTTATCTGGTCAGCTTATTGCTGAAATGTGTCACTGCTCTCCTAGCAGTGTTCGTCGAACAATCTTAGAGCGCATGGAACCACACTATCGTGTGGCTAAGTTGCCTAAGCATCTATGTTTTGACGAGTTTCGTTCAATTAAGTCTGTGATGTCCTTTATCTGTTGTGACGCTGAAACCCACCAAATTGTCACAAAGTTACAGGATCGTCTATCACCTACCATTGTTGATTATTTTGAAAGTCGTTATTCAAAAGCCGAACGCGAATGCGTTCAATCAGTTGTAATTGATTTAAATGCTCAATATCAAAGTTTTATCTATCGCCTTTTCCCTAATGCCAATATCATTATTGATCGCTTCCACCTTGTACAATTAGCTGGTCGCGCTTTGGACAATTGTCGTATCTCTATCCTAAAGCAACTTGATAAACAGAGCCAAGAATATAAAATTATGAAGTCACATTGGAAGCTATTCCATAAAAAAGCTGAAGATCTTCACCCTGAAGAAGTAGTTTTTCTTCGCGGCGTTAAACAATATATGACTCGCCAAAATGCTGTTGATCTCATTACTAGTAAATTTTCCAAGTTCGCTGAAGTATACCAAACTTACCAAGATATCACGAAAGCCCTAAACGAGCGCAATAGTGAATTACTAGAGTCAACCATCTTAGACTACCAAAAAACCAATACAGAAATGGATACTGCTATTCAAACCCTTCGTCAAAACAGAAAATATGTCTTAAATAGCGCTAAATTTGAATACTCTAATGGTCCTTTAGAAGGCATCAATCGCAAAATCAAAACCCTAAAACGAACTTGTTATGGTTTTGCCAATCAAAAATTTTTCTTTTTAAGAATCGATTGTATTTTTTCGTAAAAAAATACCCCCTACATTTTCGTAGGAAGTATTTTTAGTCAACCATACCAGTTGACAGATATCCCACTTAGGACATTTTCCTACAAGGGGTCCCGAGCGCTTAGTGGGAATTTGTACCCCTTATCGATACAAATTCCCCGTAGGCGCTAGGGACCTCTTTAGCTTCTTGGAAG
>ERZ773051.86-NODE-86-length-77521-cov-8.126985_pt1 | contig 77521 bp, 66 predicted proteins | sample MGYA00580631_ERZ773051 | MGnify/ENA primary metagenome ERZ773051 (study PRJEB29015, sample SAMEA2738137) | human oral metagenome | biome: human oral; feature: human-associated habitat; material: saliva | place: China | collected 2204 ... | reverse complement strand
CTGGCGGTGTAAAGGTCATGTTCTGGAAACGAGTAGATACAAAGCTGTCGTCGTAATGAGTATCTACCCACATCTCAAACGCATTTGACGGAGGAATACCGGCGTCTCGCTGAGCCTTTCTACCTAGGCATGCCACCGTCATTGAAATGTCGGCGACAAGATACACTGTAAGCAGGGTAACAAAAATTGCTTGCCTTTTTGATGTTGGCTCACCAATCTTGTAGAGCGCACGAGGCATGATAACCCGACACCAAATCAGACCCAAAATGCCCCAAAATCCCAAGAATCGCCAGGCCACCCACTGTGTGATAGCGTCTGGAAGATGAGCGTACGTCCACGATTCCGAGTGGAAAATCTCTTGCATTCCCCAGCCAGTAAGCTGCTCTAGCGTGCCACCAACAACAACCGAAACCAGGAAAATGACCAGGTTACTGGCGTGATGCTTGTGTAACTGATAGCAAATAACCGTGAGAAACACCGCGCCAGTTCCATAGAGCGGAGAAAATGGTCCCCAGATAAGGCCAACCCTGCTCTCGGTCAGGCCAGCGGTAATGAGCATCCAGATTTCTTCAATAAGAAGACCAGCCATGCAGCCCACTATGAAGAGGATGACCACCTGATACCAGCCAAGATGCATCGTGTCCAAATATGCTGAGAGCTCCGCTTGCGTTGGTTTTGGCTTGGAGAACGGAGCGGTCTGGGGTACGGCTGATACGGCATCGCCCGCAGCTCCATCGATCTTCTCGCCAGATGAAAGCCAGCCCCAAAAATAGCGCACCACGCGAACAAAACCACTTGCGACAAGATACGCAAGCGTCAAAAGAGCTAAAAGTGACGCAAGAATAAAGAACATACAACCTCATTCAAAAAGTTCTTGTTCTATGATACGGCAAGCAGTCACACTTGGCAATCTACCTGCTCTTATTTACAAGTTTTGCAAGAAAAATCCACCTCTTAGGCAAGTCAGGATTCGTGACTTTTCTAAAAAAGTTTGACGATTTTGAAATTTACACTTGCGCTCAGCCGTGAACTTGCGTATATTATTCCTCGCGTTCGCGGGCTTAGCGCAGTTGGTAGCGCGCAACCTTGCCAAGGTTGAGGTCGCGGGTTCGAACCCCGTAGCCCGCTCCATGATTTTTCGGCCGGATTCGTTTCGGCCTTTTTCATATGGCGAGATGGCCAAGTGGTAAGGCAGAGGCCTGCAAAGCCTTTATCCCCGGTTCGAATCCGGGTCTCGCCTCCAGTAAATGTTAAGCATCTGGTGCATTTACGCACCAGATGCTTTTTATGAAACCTTGAGCTTTTGACACCATAAGACCCGTAGCTTTTCCGAACCCGTAAGGTTGTTCGGCGACCTGTGATGTGATTCTTACGACCTCCGATGCACATCCTGTGACCTGTGATGTACATCTTGCAACCTGTGATGTACTTTTCTGCTTCAAAACAGGGGGCTGTGATGTACATTTGGCGAGAAAACCGGTCTTCTCGCCATGAAAAAGTGCATCACAGCTCTGCAAAAGTACATCACAGGTTTGGTAGCTACCGTATAACTGCCTCTATATATAACGCACCTCGATATCTCCTGACTTAGCTACATGCGGCATAGCAAACAATAGGCTATACCAGTCAGATACCGGTCAGATAACGGTCAAATAACTACTGGTAAATCCATATAAAAACCATCTCAGTTTTGAGCTCCGCTCCCATACAATACGCTTATAGGAAATCGACAGAAGATCCATAAGAGATCTATGGGGAGGCCTATAAAGAAGTCCATGAGAGTATTGATTTCACATAAAAGTGCCTTGATTTTGATGCGACAAGAATCTTTTCGTCGCTTTGTAGTAGCTTTTAGCAAAAATCCGCATTTTGCTCCGCAAGAGTTTCCTAAGCTATTTGATGTTGCTGCAACCCATGAAGTTTTGCAAAATCTTTTTAAAACGCAAAAGAATTTCCCTCTTGATGTATTGGTTTCTAACCCTCTTTGCAGACATCGATCAAAGAAGGTTTCAGCTTATGTTTTTAGTAAGCCACTACCGGAAAACGCTGTTATCCACATTACCGGAGAGCTTTATTGTGTTTCTCCATCATTTTTACCGGTCGTTATGTCACGAACGCTTAGCATTCTTGAGCTAGTATTTCTTATCTCGGAAATTTGTGGTCTCTATACTTTTAAGGGCGATGAAGAGCCTGTACTTTATCCCCATCAATTTCCACTTACATCAATAGCCAGCATCCAAAGCACTCTGAAACAACTTGAAAGCGGAAATGCCAAAACCCGAGTCCTTAAGGCTTTATCTATGTGCTGCGGACTGGCCGGTTCGCCGATGGAAACAAAACTGTATATCCGTGCAACTCTTCCATTTTCAAAAGGCGGATACAACCTCGGAAAAATAGAAGTCAATAAGAGCGTCATGGTACAACGAATGACTTCTCGCATGAGAGAACGATCCATAAGAAAACCCGATTTGCTTTTTTGCTTTAAGGATGTTCCGACGCAAACAGAAAAAAGAAAATGGGGAATTGCTCTTGAATATAACGGCCGATATCATGCAGATCAAAAACAACACAGGCTCGATGATATGCGCAGAAATGAACTGCAGGCTTTAGGGATAATTGAATATGTCATATGGAAAGAGGATTATGACGATATCGTTATAATGGACAATCTATTTGAAACAATTCGCAATGAATTGAACATGCCTGTCCATAAACCCTCGCAAGAAAAGGAAAAACTCGAACGCCAAAAAAGATTGAAGTTATGGAGTAATCTAGAGCAGGCAAGCCGTTCATACTATCAAAAACTGTGCACCATTTGATTGAGGCTTTGCCAACAGCAACCAAGTTTATTAACGAGATGACCTGTGATGCACTTTTGCAGAGCTGTGAGGTACTTTTGCAGAGCTGTGAGGTACTTTTTTATAGCTGTGATGTACTTTTTTATGACGATAAGACCGGTTTTCTCGCCAAAAGTACATCACAGCCCCCTGTTTTGAAGCAGAAAAGTACATCACAGGTCGTAAGAATTGCATCACAGGTCGCAGAATGTACATCACAGGTCGCTGCTATAAAATCACAACCCAAAATCTCTACCGCACGAGTTTCACGAGATGCACAACGGTGCCCTTCCCCGATGGCTTTACTGAGATAGAAACCGCATCAGTGAGAAGTCGCATTAGCTTCACCCCGCGACCTCGCTCAGAACAACAGCTCACCTCAGGAGGTTCCTCGTCGTCGGCCAACGTGTATCCCGCACCGCAATCAGCCACATCAATGATTACCCGATCGGCATACGCCGCGACCGTTGTCAAAATACCGCCCTCACAGGTATGGTCGGCGGCGTTACCAATGGCCTCTCCTACCGCAAGCTTCAAATCAAATCTCGCATCGTTGGAAAACGGCACACTGGCGAGCAGCTCGTCAAGTCTCGTGCGAGCCGTACAAAGCGCGGTTGGATCCACCCGAAAGGTTGTCTGCCAAAGCGGATGCACCCGAGGATCCAATGGAGCAATATGCTCACGCGCCCCCACGCGCGCAACCGGCATAAAGTCCACCAAGCGCATACGAGAAAGCCCGCGAAATACCGGCTGCGACACATTGGTCAAACTCATAAGCCCGCCCATCGAGCGAATACGTCGTAGAGCGCACATGATAAAGCTCATACCAGCGGAATCAACGTAAGAAACGTCCGCCATATTCAGTATGATTCGCAAGCATCCCTGCTTTAAAAGACTCTCGACCTCGCGACGGACGGCAGGAACCGTTGTGACATCAAGGTCAGAACTTAGGGAAAGCACTACTATGTTGGGTTTTGTTCGCATACAAGCTTTGTTCCCACATGCAAAAATTTATTTCAGAACAAGCCACCCCAACACATCAATCGGCAAGCCACCCAACACATCAATCGGCAAACCACCCCAACACATCAATCGGATTGTATACGCCGATTTCGTGTACCGATTGTGTACATCGATTGCATGCATCGATTTCGCACACCGATTGTATGCGCACCAGAAAGCTACCGCACCAAAAGACTACGACAAAAGGCCGGAAAACCGCAGTGCAACCATAGCGACGTCATCTTCAAGTCTACGCCCGGTATAGCTGTCAAGCGTTGCCAAAAAACGGTCGAGAAGCCCCTCAAAGCCGCGAGGAACCTCACTCATGACCATATCGCGCAAGCCTGTTTCGCCAAAGAAAGCTCCCTCAGGGCTTCTCGCTTCAGTCGTACCGTCGGTATAGAGAAACAAAATGTCGTCTTTATGCAGCTCAACATAGCCGTTTTTATACGTCATATCTTGAAATGCCCCTACGACTCCGGACTGCACGTCCAAAAGCTGCGCTTCACCCGTAGCCGCACGTACGAGCGCCGCAGGCGGATGCCCCGCCGAGCAGTACGTGAGGACACCCTTTGCAAGATCGACCACGCCGACAAAGAGCGTCGCAAACGTCTCGACGCGCGAGAAGCCCAAAAGAAACTCATTCAGATTTGCCACCATACGAGCGGGCCCTATCCCCTCCCACGCATATGCGGAAAGCGCGGTCTTGACCGCCGACGACACTGAGGCGGCCTCAATGCCCTTGCCGGAAACATCTCCCATAATGATGCACGCACGTCGCCCCGAAAGCCTCACCAAACTGTAAAAATCACCGCCGACAAAAGCTTCGGCCGTTGCGGACGAATAAATCCCCTGCGCATCAATACCATCAACATGCTGCAGTTCGTTCTTCATACCCGTCATCAACGCCTGCGAGATACGCTTATTTTGCTGGCTCTCCTCCGCGCCCGCGACAATCGCGCGAACGCTCACGGCCACGCGACTCAAAAGCTCCAGATCAATGTCACTCATGGGCTCAGACCCATACTCACGTAAAAAGAGCCAGGTACGACATGCACCCTCTAGTTTTCCGGCGAGAAGTGCCGCGCCTACACACGGTTGTCCAAACGCGTGAAGCGCTTCGCTCAATTCTGACTCAGGTGCAACCGCAACCACTTGAGCTTCCTCTTCTTTTGTTAGGTCCTCCCCTAAGTCAGCCGGAAGCTCGAATACCGAGCCCTTTGTGGGATGCACTACCTTCTTTCCCGATACCTCACACCACCCAACCGGAAAAACAACCGCGTCAAGAGCCTCAGCGATCTCTTGCATGATCTCCGGCAACAACTCAAAAGCAGACTTTCCCTCAGTATTGGCCGCCGCAAGTAACCGGTTACGGATATCAACCGAAAGTTCGCGTAACTCCGCGCGGCGTTGCGTGCGCATGGCAGAAAGCGCACCAACAAGCTGCACCGACAAATAATTTGAAATAGAGTCCAGAAGACGCGTGTCATTGGAGCTTAAAGGGTGCACGGTTTTCCATCCTACCTCGATAAGCGCTATGATTTGCCCGCCAAACCATACGGGTACTGCGATAAAGCTCATAAACGGCGGTAGATGATGTGTTGCAACTGCATAAACCTCGCGTGTGTCATTGTTCACGACGCTCCGGAAGTCCAGGTGTCCATTGCGCAGATCCTCATGATCCGGCGGCATTATCCGCAGACGCAATGCGTGACCCGCATCTGAGCAGAGCTTTTCGATGGTATGACCAAACCGAACAAAACGAGGAGACAGAGCTCTTGAAACGGATTCGGTTACCCCATGCAAATGAAAGCCGTCATTTTCTGCAAGATATATCAGCGCACCGTCAGCCTCCATGGTGTCGGAGATCTCCGTAAGCACGCGCTCTAGCAACTGACCCATATTCTCGGAGTCCAATGTATCCAGCACAATGTGGAGGGCTCCCGAAAGCCTCTTATTTGCTCGATGAAGGTCTTCTATCGTACGCAGCTCTTCTCGATTGGAAATTACCTCATTGTCTACCGGAGCGGCAACAAGCACGAAAGCCTCTGTAGGCGTCCCTACCCGCTCGGAACGCACTCGCAGCGCCAAAGGTTCACCGGCAGCGCCCGAGACCGTTACAAGCGCTGTGCTCCCGTCAAGCGCGAAGGGCAGTGACTCCGGAGAGAAGGCCGTTGACTCAACTTCCGTTGTTCCGGGTGCAAAATATGTGCGAATGTCGGATCCAACAAAGTCTTCCTCATGCCATCCAAAAAGCCTCACCGCCTCATCATTGGCGAGAAGTACACGGCCGTCCACGTCAAAAATAACGATGGCATCTCCCACAAGTTGCAAAATACGCGCAAGTGTTGCGGTAACGGTACCGTCGATGATTCCGTCAACAGACTGCACGCTCAATTCATGCTTTTTTACAGACTCCGCCATAGGTGTCACCTTTCATCTCTCAAATGGTATTGTGCCACGAAATCAGCAACAAGAGAGACTCTGGACTATTATGCAATCAGCAAATTACAAACTGTCCCACAATTATGGGACGTTGAGGTTTTGGAGTTATGGAGATTTAAGCAGCACGAAAAAGCGGGCCCCGAAGGACCCGCTTTTGGCGCACGATAAAAGATGTAAAAACAACAAGGTCAAGTGGTGTGCAGTCGCTTTTACCCTTACTTCTCCCAGCCGATATCCTCGGTACGGATGTCAAGGTACAGGCATGGTCCGACATTAGCAATGCCCTTCTTGGTAACAATCACTTCAGGGCCGGAGTAGACAGGCAGGTAGCCGTAGGTTTCCATACTCTTCTTCTCGGCATCGTTACTTGCTTTAACCTGTTTGGCGTGGTCGGAAATGGAAGGAACCTTAGCGAACTCAGCATCAATTTCTGCGTTTCCGCACTTAGCAAAGTTGGACTCGGACTCAGATCCATAGAGCTGACCGCCGTTCCAAATGGAAGTTGCGGTGCCGCTCCATCCAAACAAGCAAGTGTCCCAATCGCCAGATACCAATACCTTGGAGAACTCGGAGGACGGGTGGTTGTCAATCGTAACTTCAATACCAGCATCCTTGGCCATCTTCTGCACTGCGGCTGCACGGTTTTTAGTGGTTGCCGAATCGCCAAACGTTGTAAAAGCAAAGGCAGCTCTTGTGCCATCCTTGGCATAGATTCCGTCGGAGCCGAGCGCATAGCCTGCATCCTCAAGCGTTTTCTTTGCTGCCGCGGTATGAGCAGCACTATCCTTTAGATCCTTAACATCAGAGGGCAGGTTGTTCTCATAGCCGTCAGACCACGTCTGAAGAAGCATGGAGCCCGGAGCTTCCTCCTGCCAATTGACGCCCTGGAAAACGATGGAGACAATGACCGAAGGATCAATGGATTGACAGAATGCCTTACGGACGTTGATATCGGTAAGAGCGCCACGTGTGGAGTTGATCTCAATGTTATAGACCGACTTACCGTATGCGCGCCGTATCTGTGCATCCTCCATGCTATTGAAGTTGGAGAGCATCTCGGCAGAGCCGGACTGAGTTACGCCGGTTGTATCAATCTCTCCGTTTTTGAACGCATTGAAGAGTGCCTGGGCCTCCATCTGCTTGAAGACAATCGTATCAAGCTTTGGCTTATCACCCCACCAGTTGGGATTTTGCTTGAAGGTCACCTGCGTGTCACTAACAGAGTCAATGGTAAACGGACCTGCGCCCCACTCAGCATGTGGATTATTAGCCCAACCATTATTGAAGGTATCGACATCGGCTGCAGATGGGTGTAAGGCAACGCCAAAGAGCGCCTCGGCCGGATATACAGGCTCTGTCATAGTAACAACGGCAATCTTGTCAGTATCACCTTTGGCAACGCTTTCAATCTTGTCATAGCCGTCGGTAGCGGAAGGAGTGTAGTCTGCGTTCTTACCGCTCATAACGGTATAGACAGCGTTAAAAGCCTGCCAGTCCATGGGAGTACCATCGTTAAAGGTAGCCTTCTCAGCATATTCAACCGTAATAACCTGTTTACCAGTACTCTCATCTACCTTAATGGACTTGATGAAGTCTGGATTGGGCTCAATCTTGGACCCTGTAGCATCACCAAGCACGCAAAGGTCAGGCATGTAGTAGTTCCAAAGATCGTGCATGTAGAGAGTATTTCCTGCTACATTAAGGTAATTCCAATCCGGTCCAATCTCAGTGATGGGCAGCGTAAGAGTACCGCCGTCCTTAATCTCATCACGCTTCTTAGCGTTGATGTAAACCTGACCCTTCTCAGGAAGAGGAAGCTTGTCAAGAGCCGTGGTAGCCGGACTTCCCTCTAATGGCTCAGCGTCACCGGACACCTTATTTCCGTCGTTGGCAGTGCCGCCGTTGTTGTTGCAGCCGACAAGGCCAAAACCTGCGGCGGCAACACCAGAAAGCGTTAAAAACGAACGACGGGAAAGATTTTTGTACGTCATACGATCACCCATTCCATTAACAGTGAGCTGCTGATTTGTTCACTATAACAAATCAAAAAATGAGGATGTAATCGGAAACAGACTGTTCAATATATGGAAACAGATTGTTTAACGTATGGAAACGTTTTGTTTACAAATGCGATAAACACATGAAAAGCGAGCCTCCGAGGAGGCTCGCTACTCTTTTCGTGGTGTCGGAGGCGGGACTTGAACCCGCACGACCGTTTAGTAAGTCACTAGCACCTCAAGCTAGCGCGTCTGCCAATTCCGCCACTCCGACATGCTTTACAGCGAGGGATATACTAACACATTCCGCTGCGTTGCGCGCGAGAAAATCAAGAAAGTTTTTCTCAACACAACCCTTCACGGAACTCTATTCCTCAAGCTTAGTCTTTCTGCCAACCAAGATCGGTTACAGGCGTGGACTCAAAGAGTGAAGGACCATAGTTTGCCAGACCCTTCTTGACAACAGAGCAGTCAGGACCGGTGAACAGAGGCAGATAGGCATAGGTCTCCATCAGCTTCTTCTCGGTAGCGTTGCACTGTTTGAATTGCTCGGTCTTGTCCTTGATGGAAGGAACCTTTGCAAACTCGGCGTCGGTCTCAGCGGTACCTTGCTTACCAAAGTTGGAAGAGGACTCTGAACCGTACAGCTGGACACCGTTCCAAATGGAGGTTGTGGTGCCGTTCCAACCAAAGAGACAGGTATCCCATGCACCGGAGCTCAAAATCTTAGAAAACTCAGAAGAAGCGTGGTTATCAATGTCAACCTCAATGCCTGCATCCTTTGCCATCTTCTGAATGGCAGCGGAACGGTTCTTAACGCTTGTGGAATCACCGAAGGTAGTAAAGGAGAAGCTTGCCTTGGTGTCACCCTTTGCATAGATACCATCAGAGCCCGCAGTATAGCCTGCATCCTCAAGCGTCTTCTTTGCGGCTGCGGTTCGAGCGGAAGCGTCTTTAAGATTCTTCAGATCATCAGGACGGTTGTCCTCATAGCCGTCTGCCCAATAAGGGATAAGCATAGAGCCCGGAGCATCCTCGGACCAGTTGACACCCTGGAAGACGATAGAAACAATAGTCGCAGGGTCAACTGCCTGGCAGAACGCCTTACGGACTGCAACATCCTGAAGCACTCCACGCGTAGAATTGATCTCAATAACCGCAATGGTGGTAGAAAGACCACGACGAATCTGAGCGTCTTCCATGCTGTTAAAGTTGGAGAGCATCTCAGCGGTGCCGGAAAGACCCGTACCGACGGAGTCAATCTCACCGTTTTTGAACGCATTAAAGGTGGCCTGAGCTTCCATCTGTTTATACGTTATCGTTGTGGATTTAGGAGCGTCTCCCCACCACTTGGGATTGGGCTTGAACGTAGCGTGGGTATCATCGAAGGAATCGACGATGTAAGGACCGGCACCATATTCAACATGTGGGTTATTCAAAAAACCGCTGTTAAACGTATCAACATCAAGGAAATCGGGGTGAAGCACCCTGTCTGCAAGAGCCTCATATGGATAAACCGGTTCTTTCATGGTAATAACCGCCGTCTTTGCGGTATCACCCTGAGCAACGGTCTCAATCTTATCCCAACCGTCGGTTGCAGCAACCTGATAGTCCTTATTCTGGCCTGAGAGGCACTTCCATGCAGTCTCAAGTGCTTTCCAGTCAATATCAGTGCCGTCGTTAAACTTAGCTTGATCAGCATATACAACCGTAATAACCTGTTTGCCTGAAGACTCATCGGAAGAAAGTGATTTGATGTAGTCGGCTTTAGGAGTGTACGTAGAGCCAGTCGCATCGGTATCAACCATACCAATGGGCATATACAAAGACCACAGCCAGTTCATATAGGTTGTATTACCTTCAAGCCCCACATAATTCCAGTTGGGGCCGACCTCATTGATGGCCAACGTTACCGTTCCGTCGTCTTTGACGTCGTCACGCTTCTTGGGGTTGTTGTACGTCTTGCCCTTCTCAGGAAGCGGAAGCTTGTCGAGAGCAGTTGTTGCCGGAGAGCCGTCCTGTGGCTCAACTCCTGTATCGCCGGAACCTCCCTGAGTGCCACCGTTGTTCCCACCGCAGGCAGTAAGTCCAAGACCTGCTGCAGCAAGACCGGAAACCTCAAAGAAAGATCGACGGGTCAGACTGTTAGCCATAAAATCACCTATTCCGTTTATTGGCCTACAGATTCAATAACCATTAAAATATACGCTTCTTTTAGCCGTTTTCGCAAGAAGAAACAGTTATGTAACATCTGAAATCCACTTTAAGAGATCCTGAAAGTTCAAAAACGGCTTAAAAGCGCGAGAAGTGCGGCACCATGCACGCACTTCTCGATACAACATCTAAATCTTGCCCTGTCTTTGGCGGGCTCTTTTATTTCCCTACTCGACGGTAATACGCTCCGCCGGAACGAGCTTTCCGTCTTTGTAGATAAGACGCTCGCGCGTACGTTCAATCTTGGGATCCGGGATAGGAATTGCAGAAAGCAATGCCTTGGTGTAGGGATCTTGAGGATTGTTGAAGACTTCCTCAGTCTCACCGTACTCCACAATCTTACCAAGGTGCATAACGGCAACGGTATCGGAAATATGCCGGATAACCGCAAGGTCGTGCGCAACAAAAAGGTAGGAGATCTTCAGCTGAATTTGAAGGTCTTCAAGCAGATTGATGATGCCGGCCTGAATGGAAACATCAAGCGAAGCAATGGGCTCGTCCAACAGCAAAATCTTAGGATTTGTTGCAAGGGCGCGCGCAATGGCAATACGCTGACGCTGGCCGCCTGAGAACTGAGACGGGAAGCGGTCAACATAGTCGGGGTTAATACCGACAAGCACCATAAGCTCACCAATGCGCTTATTGATGTCGGCATCTTTCCATCCCTGTGCTTTCAGAGGCTCTGCCAAAACGTCATAGATAGGCATACGCGGATCAAGAGAACTCATGGGGTCTTGGAAAATAACCTGGAGATCTTTGCGAACCGCACGGCGTGCACGGGCGGATTTAAGCTCTGCCGTATCCCTGCCAAGCACAACGATGCGACCATCCTCAGGCTTCAGAAGATCCATGATCTGCATGAGCGTGGTGGACTTGCCTGAACCGGATTCGCCGACAAGAGCCAGCGTCTCGCCCTCGTGAATCTGGAAGCTCGCGTGATCAACGGCAGTCATTGTGCCCTTCTCGCGACGGACAAAGCCCTTGCCTTGAACGGGGAACGTCTTGGTAAGGTTATCCACCTCAAGCACAATGGGGCGCTCGGAGCGAGGAACGTCTACCCATTTAGGCAGCAGTGGCTCAAACTCAGGATATACCTCTGCGTAGGTAAGATTCTTTTTACAAATCTCCTCCAAGCGATGACACGATGCCAAATGACCCTCTGCGGCGTTTGCAAGCGTCAACTCAGGCTCAACGGCGCGGCACTTCTCGGTTGCCATAGGACAGCGCGGATTGAAGGGGCATCCCGAAGGAATGGCCGCAAGTGAAGGCGGGTTGCCTTTAATCGGTACAAGCCTGTGCTCTGCAGGCAAATGCGGCTTTGGAACTGCGCCCAAAAGACCCATGGTGTATGGATGCCGGGGCTCAGCAAAAAGCGTATCCACACTTGCACGCTCAACTCCGCGACCTGCATACATAACCATAATGTCATCAGCGGTACCCGCAACGACACCCAAGTCATGCGTAATCAGGACAACGGCGGCTCCCGTCTCTTTTTGCGCAACCTTCAAAACGTCAAGAATCTGTGCCTGAATCGTTACGTCAAGAGCAGTGGTAGGCTCATCGGCAATGATGATGTCGGGGTTATTGGCGATTGCAATGGCAATAACCACGCGCTGACGCATGCCACCTGAGAATTCATGCGGATAGGCGTCCAGGCGCTCTTCAGGATTGGTGATGCCAACAATCTCAAGAAGCTCAAGGCAACGATTGTGAACATCGGCCTTTGGCATGTGAGGATTATGAGTCAAAAGGGCCTCAGCAAGCTGATCGCCGATGGTAAACATGGGAGTCAAGGCAGACAGCGGATCTTGGAAAATCATGGAAATCCTTGTGCCGCGAAGCTTTGACATCTCTTCATCGGTTTTGCCGAGAAGCTCCTCGTCTCCAAGCTTAATTGAACCGGTGACATGTGCATTGTCATCAAGAAGTCCGATCAAAGAAAGTGCGGTGACGGACTTACCGGAGCCGGATTCACCAACGATACCTAAGGTACGACCGCCCCAAAGGTCAAAGTTAACACCACGGACGGCATCAACACGGCCGGCTTCGGTGTTAAAGGAGACCTTAAGATTACGGACGCTCATAACAGGCGCACCCTGTGGAGCACCCTTTGGTCCATTGGATTCAAGCATCTCATAGCGAAGAACGTCGTCTTCCACCATGCTCTTCTCAACTGTTTTACTCATATCAATATCAGCCATTACGCACGCTCCGTCGTATCCGTATCCGTTTTGGCGTTACGTGAACTCTCCAAATCCTGCGTTTCATCAGCATCGTCATCGTCCTCGACCATGCCTGCCGCACGAGAATAAGGATCGAAAGCATCACGGAGACCGTCACCGATAAGCTGCATACTTACGCAAAGAATAATCAACACAATCGATGGAATCAAAATGAGCCAAGGAGTGGACAGCATTGCCGAAGAGCCCGCGCTCAAAAGATAACCCAATGAGGTATCAGGAGCCTTAATACCAAGGCCCAAGAAGCTGTATGCCGTTTCGGAGTTAATACCGCCGATAACGCCAAGAACCGTGTCAATGATAAGAATTGAACCGAGGTTCGGAATAAGGTGGCGAATAATAATCTTAATTGAAGGAACGCCCATATATTTGGCTGCACGTACATAATCACGTTCGCGAAGCGAAAGTGCCATGGTACGCAAGGTACGGGCATAGCCAATCCATCCGAAGGCCGTCATACCGATGATGAGCATAACCCATCCCGTGGTACCGGAAGCCGCACGAACAATCATGGCAACCAAAAGGAAGCTCGGAATGACCATGAGCATGTCAAGAATCCACATGCCAATCTTTTCGGGAACGCCACGGACGTATGCGATGGCGGTACCAATAACGGCCGCAATCACCGAAGTCAGAAGTGCGTAGGTAATGCCGATGGTCAGCGAACGACCAAGGCCATGCACAACGCTGGCATACAAATCAATGCCCGCTCCGTCCGTACCAAACCAATGCTTGGCATTGGGGGCTTGGTTAATGGCGGTAAAGTCCGGGTCAACGTAGTTGTACGGAGTCAAATACTTACCAAAAAGAGCAATAAGAATCAAAACAAGCAAGATTCCCAAGCCTATCATGGCAGAGCGCTGACGCAAGAAACGTCTGCCGATAAGACCAAAGTAGCTAATACGCTTAACTTCTCCGGAACCAAGAGAATCAGCTTGGAGCTCAAGCTCGGCGTTTGTCATTTGTCCTTTATTTGCGGTAAGAGAAGCAGCGGAATCTTCCACTTTTTCAGTAACTTTTTCTTTATCGTTAGCCATTGCTGCCTCCTTAGCTCATCTTAATTCGTGGATCAAGGGCAGCTGCAAAGAGATCGGCGAGAAGTGCGCCCACAAGCGTACATGCAGCGGAGAATGCGGCGACTGCAACGGCACCATGAATGTTGTTGTTATTGATACAGTTGATAAAGTACTCACCAAGACCGTGGATAGCAAAGATCTTCTCGGTCATAACGGCGCCTGTAAAGATGCCTGCGATAGAGAAGGCAACGTTTACCGCCGTTGGAATGAGCGAGGCACGCAGGGCATGTCTGCGAATGGCCTGCTTGCGCGTGAGCCCCTTTGCGCGTGCAGTGCGTACGTAGTCCGCATGCATCTCATCCAAGAGGTAGGTACGCTGCGTCAGGTGGTAGCCAACGGAGCTGACAATGGTCAGAACAAGCGTTGGTAAGAAGATGTGCTGTAAGAAGTCAAGGAGCCACTCAAAAAACGTTGGGAAATTCCCGCTGGAAAGACCCGTAACGTAAAAAATCCTGCTGCCGGTAAGAGCGTTAATCTCAATTGCGGCAAAGACAATCAAAATGGCGAGAACAACGGTCGGAATGACCATAAAGAGCGAGGCTACGCCGCTAAAGAAACGATCCTGCCACTGGTATTGTCGCTGTGCGGTATATACGCCAAGCCCGACACCTATAAAGATGGACAAAATGGTTGCCAAGGTCAGAAGCTGAACGGAAGCCAAGAACTTTGAGCTCATCTGTGTATTGATGGAGCTGCCATCCGGAGCCATGCCCCAGTCAAAATGAGTAACGACACCAACAAGCCACTTTTGGTATCTCTCAATAACGGGAGTCTTATCGTTCAGATTAGCCTTGTAGAGCGACTGCTCGATAGAATCCTGAGGTGGACGAGGAGTGCGCTGCTCATAGTTAGAGCGAGGACTCATAAATGCAGATGCAAGGAAAAACGTAAGCGACGTTGCGACAAAAATCATCACAATGTAGCTCAGTATCCTCTTGGTCAAATACCAGACAAACCGTGCCATTTACTCTCCTTACCGCCATGCGTCTGTACGAATACAGACGAGGAATTTTCAAAATGGCAATCGAACATTTCCAACGAATACTACCTCTTATGCATGAAAATCCCATGGAACCCACATACACTAAACGGCAATTTTATCACGAGTAGTGCGCAATCAGCCAAATTACTCCAAGAAAAATGTAAAACCGAGCAATTACCTACCTTGTTGAGCAGCCAAAAAGAGCACCTTCGCAACAAAATCATGTCATATAATGACAGTGTTTTTGAGCAGTGTATCGAGAAATGCCCATTGTTTACCTTTGTGAAATGTACGCTGTTAGATTTGACGTCTCCTCGCCTCTCAGGCATACGTCTGAGACCGCAAAACCGTCGTTTCAAAACAAGAGTCCATAAACGCAAATATGGCGAGAAGACCAATCTTCTCGCCATACAACAGCGTTTACAGCTTCTCAAAAACCTTCAACAAGACGCACATGACACCTCCGTGGAGGCTTTTATCCAACGTTCATAGAGCCCAAAGGAAACGTAAGCGACATAATGACAATGCAGAGGATAAAAATGGTTGTAGTAATGATAGTCAGACGATCAAGGTTCTTCTCGAGAATACCGGTGCCTGCATTGGAATTGTACATGGATGCAGCAATCATGTCCGAGATGCCCGTTCCCTTACCAGAATGTGCCAGCACCAAAAAGATGGTTAAGATACCGGAGATACAAAGTAGTACCAGCAAAATAGTATTTAGTGCACCCACAAAAGCTCCTTTAGGTTACGCGGTTTTACGGCAAGTGTTAGCGTGTTGGAAACAAACTTTCCAACAGACAAAACTAGCGTAATAGAATAACACACGCCACATCTTTTTGAAATGTAGCGTGTGTATTTTCGCAAAATACGTATACGGTCAAGACGGCTTGCGCGCGGCGTTTGTACTATAGGAGCACCCGCCGTGCGCTCAAAGCCTCTTAGTTCATCGCGCTCTTTACCATAGCGGCAAAAGAGTCAGCCTTGAGTGATGCTCCGCCTACCAAAGCACCGTCCACGTCCTCTTTCTCGAGGAAGCCGTTGATGTTTTCAGGCTTTGCCGAGCCGCCATACAAAACGCGAATGCCGGCAGCAATCTCGGAGCCAAAAATCTCAGCTAACGTCTTACGGATTGCACCGCACACCTCTTGCGCGTCATCAGCCGTGGCGGTCTTTCCGGTACCGATGGCCCAAATAGGCTCATAGGCCACTACATACTTAGAGGGATCTGTAATCTCAAGACCGGCCGTATCGGCTTTAATCTGCTCGACAACAAACTCAACATGCGTTCCGGCTTCACGAATCTCCAAAGACTCGCCGCAGCAAGAAATTGGGGTAATACCGTGCGCCATCAAAGCCTTTGCCTTGCGGTTGATGTCCTCGTCAGTTTCGCCAAAATATCCGCGACGCTCCGAGTGACCAATGATGCAATGGGTAGCTCCTACAGACTCCAGCATGGAAGGCGCAGTTTCTCCGGTATATGCACCGGACTCCTCCCAATATACATTCTGTGCGGAAAGAGCAACGGAAGAGTTTGCCTGAGTAAGAACCTCAGAAACGCCTTTGAGATCAACGGCAGGAGGAGCCACTACAACATCAACGTCTCCTGTGCCTGCTGAGAGCTCATCAACGATTCCCTGGGCAAGTACGATTGCCTCAGAGAATGTCTTATTCATCTTCCAGTTGCCGGCAATCATACGCTTACGCATCGAGAAGCGCCTCCACTCCAGGAAGAGCCTTACCTTCAACGAGCTCCATGGAAGCTCCACCGCCTGTGGAGATCCAGCTCATCTTATCGGCAAGACCGAACTTATTGATAGCGGCAACGGAATCGCCACCGCCGATAATGGACGTGCAATCGGAATCTGCAATGGCGCGAGCAACTGCCTCAGTGCCCTTTGCAAACTGATCAAACTCAAAGACACCCATCGGCCCGTTCCAGAAAACGGTCTTTGCGCCCTTGATGGCATCGGTATAGAGCTGAACCGTCTTGGGGCCGATATCCATGCCCATGCGGTCATCAGGAATGTTGTCGGAATTGACAGCCTCCCCTTTTGCATCCTCGCCAAAGTGATCGGCCACAACGTTGTCAACGGGAAGCAAAATCTTGCAGCCCTTGGCCTCGGCTTTCTCAAGCATCTTCTTTGCAGGCTCAACCCAATCGGGCTCCTGCAGTGAAGTGCCTACGGTATAGCCCTTTGCAAGGAAGAACGTATAGGCCATACCACCGCCGATAATAAGGGTATCGGCAGAATCGATGAGGTGATCAAGGACACCGATCTTGGAAGAAACCTTAGATCCACCGACAATGGCGACAAACGGACGCTCGGGATCGGCAAAGATTGAGGTCAGCGTATCAACCTCTTTCTCAAGCAGGAAGCCGGCGTAGGCAGGCAGATAAGCAGCCGGTCCAACGACAGAACCCTGTGCGCGGTGAGCGGTACCAAAAGCATCAAGTACGAAGATGTCACCATACGAAGCAAGGATCTTTGCAATTTCCGGATCGTTTTTCTTCTCACGCTTATCAAAGCGGACGTTCTCAAGGACAAGAACCTGGCCACTCTCAAGGGAGTCAACGGCTTCCTTGGCCTTCTCGCCATACGTGTCCTCCACGAACTTAACCGGCTTACCCAAAAGCTCAGAGAGCTTCTCGGCAGCGGGGCGCAGCGAAAGCTCAGGCTGGAAGCCCGTGCCATCGGGACGACCAAGGTGGCTCATCAAGATGACTTTGGCATTGTGGTCAAGCAAATACTGAATGGTAGGCAGAGCTGCGCGGACACGAGTATCGTCGGTTACAACGCCATCCTTGAGAGGCACGTTAAAATCAACGCGCATAAGAACGCGCTTACCATCGACATCGGCGTCACGAACGGTCTTCTTTGTGAAAGCCATGTCATTCCTCTTTCTCTTCACGTTTCTTTGAATGCTGATTTCTTCTTACCAGGTAAGAAGAAATGCAAGCCAAATACAGACGTACAGGCTACATACTTCTCATAAAAAGGCGCAGCCGCGGCAGATGCTGCGACCGCGCCGAAGCGTCACATATGTGAGCGCACTTACGCAACGAACTTCTCGAAGTACTTGATGGTGCGGACCATCTGAGAAGTATAGGAGTTCTCGTTGTCGTACCAAGAGGTAACCTGAACGAGTGTCTGACCGTTGCCAAGATCGTTGCACATGGTCTGTGTGGCGTCAAAAATGGAACCGTGGGTCTCGCCAACGATATCGCGAGAAACGATCTGATCCTCGTTGTATCCGAAGGTCTCAGGAATGGTCTCCGCATATGCCTTCATGGCAGCGTTGACCTCGTCAACAGTTACCTTCTTATCAACGACGGCATAAAGATTGGTGATGGAGCCGGTTGGCGTAGGAACGCGCTGAGCGGCGCCGATGAGCTTGCCGTTGAGCTCAGGAAGGACAAGGCCGATTGCCTTGGCAGCACCGGTTGAGTTAGGAACGATGTTCTCGGCACCGGCACGGGAACGACGGAAGTTACCCTTGCGCTGTGGTCCGTCCAAAATCATCTGATCGCCGGTATATGCGTGAATGGTGGTCATAATGCCGGAGACAACGTGCGCAAAGTCATTGAGGCCCTTTGCCATAGGAGCAAGGCAGTTGGTGGTGCAGGAAGCAGCAGAGATGATGTTGTCATCCGCAGTGAGGGTCTCATGGTTAACGTTGTAGACGATAGTTGGGAGATCGTTTCCTGCAGGAGCAGAGATAACGACCTTCTTAGCGCCAGCGTTAATGTGAGCCTGTGCCTTCTCCTTTGAGGTGTAGAAGCCGGTGCACTCAAGCACGACGTCAACATTGAGGTCTCCCCAAGGAAGGTTGTTTGCATCTGCCTCTTTGTAGATGATAATCTCATGACCATCAACAATAATGGAGTGATCGGTGGACTCAACCTTGTGATCACGAGCATAGTTGCCCTGGGTAGAGTCATACTTCAAAAGGTAAGCAAGCATCTCTGGGGACGTAAGATCGTTGATGGCAACAATCTCGGAACCCTCGTGGCCAAACATCTGCCTAAAGGCAAGACGACCAATGCGGCCAAAGCCGTTAATAGCAACTTTTACTGCCATACGTAATGCTCCTTTCGATGACGTCAGGGCTTCTCCCCAACGGCCATAAAACATATAAACCGTACACCGTTTATATTACCGCACTCACCGAAAAGTTAAACGGAGTTATTGAAACTTTTCTGCTTTCCGTACTATTTCCTCAAGCCGGAGAAGCCGATGATACATTGCCGATTTCGACACGGACGGCACAAGAGATTCTCCCAGAGCCGCAAGTGATACCTCGGGATTTTCTCGCCTGACCCGACAAAACTCTTGCACCGCGGGCGGCAGTTTACCCAGTCCTATAAGTTGGTCGGCACGATCAATCAAACTGAGTTGTGATGCCGCCGCATTGGAAGAGCGTCTCTGGTTGGCAACCTCCGCATTCACTCCCCGATTGACATTGTTGCGAACATACTTCATCTGGCGCGCCGCAAAGACAACCTTTGCCATATTCTGAGCTCCAATAAAACGCAAAAATGCAATGATATCGTCTGAGCTCTTGAGATACACCGCATACAGCTCACGTGTTCGTTCTGCCTGAGACGTATGCTTATTTCGATGGTTCAAGCGACCGGTAACTCCCGCCGTGGCGAGAAGAACCACAAGATCCTGGGCAAAACGCTCTCCCGTTACGGCAATCTCCAAATGAAAGTCCTTGCGAGGGTCAGCAACAAAACCGCCGGCCATAAAAGCACCGCGGAGAAAAGCCGCACGCGCTTGTTTTGTTTGCAGAAGTTCTCGTGGTATTCCCTGGTTGATGCCAAAATCAGACGTCAGGATACCTAACTTGGCTAGGGCATCACCCAGTGCTTCTTGATCGGAAATTTCAAGTAAGTAGTTGCGTTTTTTATGCATAATGGAGCGTCGGTATTCGATTGACGTGCCTAAACCAAAAAGCTGGCGGGACAGAGCCACAACAGTACGTGCTACGGTGCCCGTCTCAGTCACAATGCGCACGCTATACGAGCGGGTCCCGTGAAACGACAGCGTACCCGTCACGCGTATCAGTGCAGAGAGCTGCGCTAAATCAGCCTCTTTTGACGCGGACACGACGCGCGAAAGTTCATTTTTTACCTCGGCGGTAAATGACATAGACCCTCTCTATTGCCCTTTTGTCTGCGTGTTTGCAAGCGCAAGATCACGGTGTGAAAGTGTAGCACGATAGCCCGCCTGCAGAAGGTGCTCGCTCGTTGCCTTTGCAATGGCCACGCTTCTATGTTGCCCTCCCGTACAACCGACCGCAATGGAGAGGTGCGACTTTCCCTCTGCCACATAGCCGGGCATAATGACATCCAGCAGCTCAAACCATGACTTTAGGAATTTCTTGGTTGTGGGGTTATCGAGCACGTATGTAGCAACGCGCTCATCAAGCCCCGTCATGGTGCGCATTTCTGGGTCATAAAACGGATTGGGCAAGAACCGCACGTCAATCATAAGATCCGACTCAACGGGCATACCGTGCTTAAAGCCAAACGAGAAGACATTTACTTCAAGAAGCTGCTGGTCGGAAAGCTCCGAGAAGATACGGCGCAAGCGATTGCGCAGCGTTGTCGTGCGCATGGTTGACGTATCGATGACGACATCTGCCGCCTTGCGCACCACCGCAAGCTGCCGCCGTTCGCGCTTGACGGCCTTCTCCAGAGATTCACCCTGTTGTGCCACCGGGTGCCGACGGCGATTCTCGTCATAGCGGCGCATAATGACCTCATCCGACGAGTCGAGAAAAACCATGCTGTAGGTCAGCTCATGGTCGGCAAGTGAATGCAGGACCTCAAGCATGTCGTCAAAAAGTCCCTGCGAGCGCAAATCACACGTGACGGCCAGATGGCGGCCTATGCTTGAATTGATCCCTACCACGTTTGCAAGCTGCAAGATAAGCGTCGGTGGCAGGTTATCAATGCAGTAATATCCCATATCTTCAAAGACGTGCAGCGCCTGCGTACGCCCGGAACCCGACATACCGGTAATAATCACAATGTCAGGCACGGATACTTTTCGCCTTTGAATAGGATTATCTTGACCCATAAGCCCTCTTCCTTTGCAAAGCCGGCGACGAGAAGTACTTCTCGCTCTGTCTATGATTCAATCGCTGCTTTGAACCATGACGTAATTGAAGTCGGATGCGTGATGCCCGTACCGGAGACAACCGCCCAAGCACCGGCATCAATGGCAGCCTTGGCATCTGCGGGCGTGTGCACGTGTCCCTCGCAAATGATGGCAATACCGGGAAACTCGGTGGTCGCCTGACGGAGCAGCGGCAAATCAGGACCGTCGTCCAAGGTAGTATCGATTGCCGCCTTGTTATGCGAAAGCGTCGTTGAAACCAAATCGCAGCCGCACGCCACGGCACGACGTATGTCATCCATGGTCATGCAATCGGCCATGACAAGCGCGTCCGTACGCTCACGCAAAGAGCGGACCGTTTCCGCAAACGTCCTTCCGTCGGGACGGGCGCGATCGGTTGCATCAAGCGCCACCACATCTGCGCCTGCATTGACGACCGCAAGAGCGTGGCGCAAGGTTGGCGTAATGTAGACGCCCTCGTGCCCCTCTTTCCAAAGACCGATAACGGGGATTTCCACCCGTCCTTTGATGGCGGCAATATCGGAGAGTCCCTGGCACCTAATGGCGACAGCGCCTCCCAGCTCGCAGGCGCGCGCCATCTGTGCCATGGTTTCGGGGTGGCGAAGCGGCTCTCCGGGATATGCTTGCACGCTTACGATAAGTCCACCTTTGAGAGACTGTACCAGCGGATTTAATGACATGTGTTCCTCGTCTCCAAATATGCGGGATCAAAAAGATTTTCAACGGCACCAATAAGCGGTGCCTGGCCACCGAGCACACCTTTTATGATGGGTGTCGATTTGACAGGCGGCATTGCCTGACTCTCAAAGGCAGCATGCAGAGCGTTGTGCCAATACGGACCACACTCCGCCACGGAACCCGAAAGAATGATGGCGGCGGGGTCAAGCATATTGCACATGCTGCCCAGCACTTCACCAAGTGCCCGACCGGAGAGTTTTTCGGCGGCTTGCGCACGCACATCTCCGTTATTTGCACGAAAATCAATTTCGGCACCGTCCACGGGAGAGCCGTCATCGCAGCTGTCAATGCCTCCAAGCCGTAGATATTCGCGGATGATACCGGGGCCCGCAGCAACGGGTTCAAGGTGTCCCGTGGCTCCGCAGGAACAAGCTACCCCTGCGGCTGCCAAAGCGGCCACGTGTCCTATATGGCCCGCCTCGTCATGAGCCCCGAGCATGATGATGCCATGGTTTACAAATGCACCACCGATACCCGTTCCCACGGCAACCACCAATACCGAAGAGAGTTCTTTGCCTCCACCGTGGCGTGCTTCACCAAGTGCGTGAGCGTGTACGTCGTTCAAAACCGCACAGGGAAGACCGCATGATTCGGTTACGGCAGTGCCAAGAGGAGTGCCTCCCCACCCGGGCATAAGATCGTTGGCAAAGGTAATGTTTCCGCTACGCGGATCTACGACACCCGCAGAAGAAATGCCGACTCCCATGGGCTTCTCGCCACGCTCTTCCGCGCGAGCAAGGGCATCTTTAATTGATTGGATAACCAGCTCAAGAACATGAGCGCCACCCAAATCCGCTTCCGTAGGGATTTTTTTGACATCATATACCTGTGGCATCTTCTCCGCATCTAGATCAACAAGGCCGCATGCAATTTTTGTACCGCCAATATCAACGGCAACGGCAGTTTTGCGTGCATCACATTCGTAGGACACAATCATCCCTCCTCAAAAGGTTACGTATCAGAGCAGGTTGTTCTCAACAAGAACGGTGCGGATTGCCTCGGTATTTTCAGCGGAAAGAGGTCTTACGGGACGAGGCATCTGCGGCGTGTCAAAGACTCCCATAAGGTGAAGGGCACATTTGAAGGCACCGACACCGGCTCCGTATCCCTGTACGCCCGAGGTAACGTCAAAAATGTGAGATATTTCATTGAGGCGGTCTTGCTCGCGCTTGACTGAAGCCCAATCTCCCTCTTGCGCAGCCTTCCACATGCGAACGTACCCTTCAGGCTCAACGTTTGCAAGACCCGGAACGGATCCATCCGCCCCGGCGAGAAGTGCCCCGTCAACCACGATCTCATGGCCGGTCAAAAGCGCCATGGGGTGACCGTTTTTCTCGTTTTCTTGTACGAGATATCGGAAAGACACATCATCTCCCGATGAATCCTTCACACCCGCAAGAACTCCCTCTGCGCCAAGACGCGCAAGAAGTTTCCACGGAAGCTTGGTATGCACACATACCGGAATGTCATAGGCAAAAAGGGGCGCGTCAAGCTCAGCATGAAGGATGCGGAAATGCTCTTCTATCTCAGCGATGCCACCAAGAGCGTAAAACGGCGCCGTTGCCACGAGCGCATCGGCTCCCGCCTCAAGCGCACGGTGTCCATGCTCAAGCACGCGCTCGGTCTGCGTGTCAATAATGCCCACCAACACGGGGACACGACCCGCAACGATACGGACTGCCTCTCGGACAATCTGATCACGTCTCTCATCGGTGGCAAAGACAACTTCCCCTGATGAGCCGAGGAAAAAGAGACCGTCAACGCCGGCATCAATCATGCGATTGACGGAGCGCTCAAAGGAAACCACATCAAGCTGATGGTCTTTGGTATCGGGGGTAACGACAGGAGGAATAACCCCTCTGAATGCAAGATTTGTAGACATGTACCGAATCCTTTCCGGTTGAATATCATTCAACGTAGTCATTAAAGTCTACCGCCTGAATACGTCAACAAAAAGTTAATTTGTAAGTTTTCAAAATCGTTGATGCGCTCATGTGCGTGTCTGGGATAGACCGCCATTCGCTTTTGCTCCGCAGGAATACGGTTATATGCCGCAAACGTTCCTTCGGGAAGAGACGACCGGTCCTCCAGCGAGCATGCCATCAACACTGGACAGGTGATGCGCTCGGCAAAGCTTGCGGTATCGAGAAGACCCATGGCATCTGCAATCCGTACGTTTTTCGGTGTTTTCCGCGCACTACAAAATCCATCCGGCACACACACTCCGGAGTCGGCAAAGAAGGGGTTTTGTGCCATGACGCCTGCGCATTGGGAGCCGAGCAATGCCGCCGTATCCAAAGCCAGTGTCCCGCCTAGTCCTTCTCCCCAGGTCATCAGACGACCCTTGTCAACAAAGGGAAGCAGTCGTATGGCATGAGCCGCTGCATACGCATCGGATATCAGCTGAAAGAGAGGAGCTCTGCATGTACACTCAACGGCGGAATCTTCCGTCGTATTGAGTGCGTTTACATTGAAATAGTACGCCGTCAAATTACCGGCGCTGACCTCGCCTTTCCATGCTTTCTCAAACGATGTCCGTACTGCCTGAGGAAGACTGCGAATTTCAGGAGCCACCACGGCAAAGCCAAGCGACGCAAAGCGCGCCAGATGCAGCCAACCCCGCACTTCTCGACCACAATCGGTATACAGTATGACGGTTGACAAAGAGGCCACTCCCCTGGGGCGCAGTATATGAGCTTTGAGAGAGACACCGTCAGAGGCGAGGTACGTAAACTCCTCGCAGGTAAGACATGAGCAGTTTACGGAAGCCTTCCGCACTTCCCTTGCTTCAGGTTTATTTTCCGCGCAAACGTCTGCCCAAAACTCGTCAAAAACGTCCGGACAAAGCGTGCGTCCATGATAGGTTTTAAGAAAATCCCGATATGACGAGACGTCTCTCATGAGCACACCTTTCCCGCAAGCCAAGCACGCGCATCATTTGCGTCAAAAAAGTCAATGATCGTATCGTCAAACGCCTGAATCTCCTCATGCCCGAAGCCTTCAAACAAAAGGTGTCGTTTTGGACACGTCAGTGCGTTATACACGGCAAATTGTGTGGGAACAGGACACACCTCATCGGCAAGGCCGGATCCAAAAAGTACCGGGCAGCGCACAAAACGAGCAAAGTTGACGCTGTCGACATATGCAAGCTTGCCAAAAATTTCATCTACGCGCTCCCCGCGCGGATCAAACCAATGCATGTAGTAGCGAATCCCCTCATACGCTTGGGTATCAGCACCCAGCTCCCAAACGGCTTTGAAATCTGAAAGAAACGGAAAGAGAATGGCCGCGCGGTTAATGAGATCTTGATTAAGAGCGCAGCAGGCAATACCCATACCGCCGCCTTGCGACTGCCCATTTACAAAGATACGGCTCGCGTCGATACCCTCAAGTTGGCTCGCAATACGGCAAAAAATTCGAACATTTTGATAGAGGCGTACGTAATAGAGATCTTTTACAGGTCCGTCAAGTCCCGCGACAAGATGTCCCGCCACCGTTGTTCCTACGTAAGCGTTTGCGTCCTGACTTCGCCCACCCTGACCGGGATTGTCAAGTGCAAGGATTGCACAGCCCATACCTACAAAAGACGCCTGCTCAAACCAAGATCGAGAAGCACCCGGATACCCGTGGAATTGCAGTACCAAGGGCACGTTCTTCTTGCCTCTTGGAAAAAGAAACTTGGCATACAGCTTTGAGCCTCCCATGCCCTCAAACCAAAGATCATAAAAACCGCAGCTTTGAGCTTGGGGCACTTCATCGGAAGGCACAAGTTGCCACCTCAGCGGCACCGCGTCGGCCTCAGCCATACGAGCCTCCCAGAACCTCTCAAAGTCAGCGGGCATCGATGTGCGCGGGCGCGTTTTACAAAGTTCACTATGGTCAAGCTTTGAAAGGGACATCCTTAATCCTTCGTGCGTTTCATACGATACGCTAAGGGCGCACCCGTTTGGATACGCCCTTACTGCCTGATTTATTTGCCAAGCTTTGGGTGAAGCAATGAAGGCGCAGCTCCAAGCAATGTTTTGGTATATGCATCCTGCGGATGCTCAAATACCTGCTGTGCCGGACCGTCTTCCATAATCTGTCCGTGATTCATGACGATAATACGGTCGGATACATACCGTACGGTTTGAATGTCATGCGAAATGAAGATCATCGAAAGACCCAGTTCGCTCTTAAGATCGGTAAGCAGATTCAGGATTTGAGCCCTTACCGAAACATCAAGCGCCGAGGTTGGCTCGTCGGCAATGATGGCAGAGGGGTTCAGCGACATGGCACGAGCAATTGCCACACGCTGGCGCTGACCGCCGGAAAGCTGACCCGGGAGAGCGCGGAGTGCAGAATGAGGAAGCCCTACCAAGCCAACAAGTTCATCGATGCGCTTCTCGCGCTCCTCCGGTGTTCCCACCTTGTGTACCAAAAGCGGATCTAAGAGCTGGTCGTGCACAATCATACGGGGGTTGAGTGCCGTTGCGGGATCTTGGAAGACCACCGAGACCACACGACCTATCTGTTTACGCAGATCGGGGGTACGTTTGGTCACATCTTGACCTTTGAAAAACACGCGACCCGACGTAGGTGATTGAAGACCGCACATAACGTTTGCAGTCGTTGACTTACCGCATCCCGACTCGCCTACAATACCAATGGTCTCGCCGGGCATGAGTTTAAGCGTAACGTTTTGTACTGCGTGCACCTTATTGGGGTGAAATATTGATCCCGTACGCGTTTTGAACGTAACGGAAATATCATCCAAAAAAATGATGGGTTGCTGCTCGGTCATTTAGTCCACCTCCTTGATATTCATGCGTTCAAGATATGGCGTAAGTCCGTGTTCTCTCAGGTACTCGTCAGGGAGTTCCGAAAAACTATGATGGCGACCAGGAATCTCTTTAAGAACCGGATGCACCTCAAGGCCAAGCTCAGGATGGCTTGAGCGCGGTGCAAAGCGGTCACCCGCAGGAAAGTCTTCGGGAGAAGGCACCGATCCCGGTACCTGGTGAAGCCTTGTTCCGTCCTTTGCGCCTTCTTCGATCGAAAGTACCGATCCGAGAAGACCGCGCGTATACTCATGTACCGGATTTGTTAAGAGCTCCGTCGTGGGCGCCTGCTCAATTACCTGCCCGGCATACATAACGGTAATCTCGGAAGCCACTTCCGCCACAAGGGCAAGGTCGTGACTCACGAAGATCATGGCAAAACCCAAGCGATCCTGCAGGTCGTTCAAGAGCTTGATGACCTGCTTCTGAACGGTAACATCCAACGCCGTCGTAGGTTCGTCGCAGATAACAAGCGACGGATCACGCGTAAGCGCCATGGCGATAAGTACGCGCTGCCGCTGTCCGCCGGAAAGCTCATGCGGATAGGATTCCAAGGTACGTTTGGGATCAAGGCCCACGAGCTCAAGAAGCTCCTCGGCCGAGCGAGTACCGCCACGGCTCGTAAGTTGTTTCATCTGAGACGAAATGAGCATTGAAGGGTTCAGCGATGACAAGGCATCCTGATACACCATGGCAAGCTCATGCCCTAAAAGACGACGATGCTCGTCTTTGGAAATCTTGAGAAGGTCTTGTCCCTTATAGAGCACCGTACCGGTAATAGACTCTTTGGGATCGGTAAGGCCCATGATGACCTTGGTGGTAATTGACTTACCGCAACCGGACTCGCCCACGAGTGCCATGCACTGACCGGGGCGAACCTCAAAACTCACGCCATCAACGACCTTGACGGCACCGTGAGACTCAAAACTGATGGAGAGATCTTTGACCTTAAGTATTGGATCAACGGAAAAGTTCGGCTTATGCCTGTCCGTTCTTGCAAGCTCAATCGCTTTCAGATCACCCAAACGGCGATTGAGAGACTCTGCCTGCTCAGCGTAGGCGCGTACGGGGTCTGAAGCGAGAATATCATCCGCTCGACGAGACTCGGAGGAGTCAACGTCAACGGGTGCACCCGGAGCCGCAGCCATGGCATCGGTCAGGCCTTCGGAAAGAATGTTGAGTGCAAGGCAGGTGAACATGATGGCAAGACCCGGGAAGAACGCCTGCCACCAACGTCCGGCCAAAACGCCACCACGGGCATCGGCTAAGATGTTTCCCCATGTCGGTGTGGGTTCTTGAATACCGGCACCGATAAAGGTCAGCGAGGCCTCAAAGATGATGGCATCCGCCACAAGCGTAACGGTAAAGACCATGATGGGAGCAATGCAGTTGCGGAGTACATGTTTCCATAAGATCCACGGAGCACGGGCGCCGGAAACAATCGTGGCACGCACGTAATCCTCGCCATACTCGCTTACGATATTGGCTCGTACGATGCGTGCAATTTGCGGCGTATACATAAAGCCGATAGCAAAAATAATGGACGGGATGCTGTTACCAAGAATGGACACAAAGACCGCTGCAAGCGCAATACCCGGAAAAGACATGATGATGTCCAGAAGACGCATGATAACCTCGGACACCGCTTTTCTTGATACTGCCGCAATGGCACCCACAATGGATCCAAGCACCAAAGCCATGCCCGTAGCGCCAAAGCCAATGACGAGTGAATAGCGCCCACCGTAGAGCATACGAGACAAAATGTCACGGCCCTTATCGTCCGCGCCAAAAAGAAAACCGTTTCCGGGAGCCTGGCGGGCGGTAAAAGTCTCAAGTGGATCATGGGGAGCAAGAAGAGGTGCCAAGACTGAGGCGAGCACCACAAGCACAAGGATGACCAATGCAATCTTGGATGTGGTCTTCATATTCTTGAAGCCGCTGAACTTAAGTCCTTTTGCCGCAGCCTCCTCGAGCTTCTCGGTTTGTTTTTTTCGTATCTCAATCATGGCTACACCGTCCTGATTCGCGGATTGATAAGGATATAGAGCATGTCGACCACGATATTGATAATGATGAAGGACAGTGCCACAACAATAACAACCCCTTGTACGAGCATAGTCTCGTTGCCCTGAATGCCCTCAAGAATTGCCATGCCCATGCCCGGTAGGTTGAAAATAACCTCGATGACCACGGCGCCGCCCATGAGATAGCCGATCTTGAGTCCCAGCGTCGTAACCGGAGTAATCAGAGCATTGCGCAAGACGTTACGCGCAATGACGATGGGTTCGGGAATGCCCGCACCACGCGCGGTACGGACGTAATCGCGATCAAGCTCTTCAACCATTGCCGTACGAACAATACGCGTCATCTGACCCGTAAGGGGAACGGCCAACGCAACGGCCGGCATGATAATTCGAGCTATATACCCGGAAAAGTTTTTGGCCGGATCGGGCAGCATACCTGATGCCGGAAGTGCTTTGAGGGTAACCGCAAAAAGCAGAATCAAAAGAACCGCAAGCCAAAATGAGGGTGTTGCAAGTCCTGCAATGGAGAACACGCGAATAATCTGATCGGGCCATCTGTCTCTGTACAGTGCGGCAACGACGCCCAACAAAAATGAAACAACGGCTCCAATAATGAGTCCAATAAAGGTAAGCTGCATGGTCACCGGTAAAGCCTTTGAAATGCGCTCCGCTACCGAGTAGTTTGCCGTACCGTACGTGCCTAAATCACCATGAAGTAAATCTCCCATATACCGCACATAGCGAACGGGCCACGGATCATCAAGACCGTGCTCGGCATGATACTCTGCAATCGCTTCCGGCGTTGCGCTCTCACCCAATGCATTGTACGCAGGATCAACATGCGAAAACGACATCAGGAAGAATACAAGAAACGTAACGCCCAACGCCATGATTGGCAGCGCGATCAAACGGCGTCCAATAAGACGAAGTAGATTATTCACACTCTCCCCCTCTGAAGAACTTCGAAGAAAAAGGCTCGGGCGACATTGACCCGCCCGAGCCCTATAACTACATACAAACCGGCAGGTTCAGTTACTTCTGGGTAACCGTATTAACATCAACGAAGGACATGCCGGTGGTGCCAATACCCTTGAAGCCCTGAAGCGCTACGCCATTGCCGTTGGGCTTCTCGCTCCAAGAAGCGGTTGAGGTCTTTGCAAAGAGTACCGGATACAGAGGCACGTTCTCAGCGAGAAGATCGAAGCACTCGTTCCATGTGGACTGCTGATCCGCACCGGACTGGGTCAGAGCCTTATCCATGAGCTCATGCAGCTTCTTCCATTCGTCCGTTTCTTTCCATGGGCAGCGCGTCTTCATCCAGATGTTGTCTCCGTACCACCAGTTCAGAAGCAAGTCGGTATCGCCACCGAAGCAGGAAGGATCTCCCGGTGCCAAGAGCATATCCCACGATCCGTCAGCAGCATCGATTGCGGAATAGGTGGCAGGTGAAGTATCGGTCTGGATGGAAACCTTGAAGCCAAGAGCATCAAGATTTTGCTTGACCTCCGTAGCCATATTCTTAACCTGCTCGTTATCGGTTGTGCGCAGGACAACCTCACCCGGAGTGATGCCTGAATCCTTGATAAGGCTCTTTGCCTTCTCCTCGTCATGGGTATAGACCGTAGCAGCCTTGTGATAATTGGAGAAGGAAGACGGCAGATAGCAGGTAGCGGCTTCAGCCTGACCGGCCAGTGCATTGGCGATCATCTTGTCGGTATCCAGCGCATACATAACTGCCTGGCGAACCTTAACGTTATCCCATGGAGCCTTGGAGAGGTTATACATCAGGAAGCGCACACCAAAACCCTGAACGGTATCAACGGTGCAACCAGCATTCTTCAGCTGGTCAATGGCATCGGCAGGTACCATTTCCATGGCAAGCGTCGTGCCATCGGTCTGCGCGGTCAGACGAGCGGTAGGATCTTTGAGGATGTCATAGTGAAGTGCCTTATCCTTAGCGGGAGTTACTCCGTTATAGTTTGGATTTGGCTCAAGATCAAGAGAGTTGTCGCTGATGGTCTTATACATCCAAGGGCCGGATCCAACGGGCATCTTTTTCATGTCGTCTTGAGCTGACTTTGCCGGAACAACGCGGACAATGGAGAGACGCTCCTTCAAAAGCGAGAAGTTTGGCACATTCGTTTTGATGGTAACGGTAGCGTCATCTTTCTTTTCAACGGATGCGATGGGAGCAAGCATTGAAACATAAATGTTGCCCTCGGCAGTTGCGCGCTTGAATGACTCGACTACGTCGTCAGCGCTTACCGCCGTTCCGTCAGAAAACTTTGCGTCTTTTCTGATGCTTACCTCAAAGGTTGTGTCATCAACCTTCTGAGGATCGGCCGTTGCAAGCTCATTAAAGACATGATAGTCATGGTAATTCATGCCATACAGACCCTCGGAAACCTGCCAGTTAACACCAAGTGCAAGAGCAGATGACGTGGAGGAAGGATCATAGTTTTGTGTTGAATATGCAGCGCCGGCAGTAATGGTACCGCCTCCTGCTTCACCCTTAACATCGCTTGTATTTGAAGCGTTGTTGTTATTGTTGTTGCCGCACGCCGTAAGGCCCATTCCCGCAGCAGCAACAGCTCCGCCCAGGAAGGTGCGACGTGATAGTTGACGACCAAAAAGCTTGCCCATTTCTGCCTCTTTCTGAGTATCTCAGGCCACAGACGTGGCTCCCTGCCACAGACGTGGCTTTTCTCCTCTATCATATTGGATATACATCTCAGAAAGGAATGACGATTCGGGTAAACGGAGTTTTTAAGGTGCACGAGAGACTCGCAGGTAAAAAGAATAAATACTTACGGTATACTTATAAGATTCGCATTTTAGATAGATGAAGTATAAAGCGCTGTACAGCAACTTTATTGGTTTTCCTCTAAGAGATATATCAAAATTACCGCTAAACCATTGACAGAAAAACTAATACCACATCTACCGTTTACCGGCAAAATCATACCGTTTACCCCTATTTTACCTATGAAAACTGGTCTCTTATTTAATACCACATAGGCCTAAACCAACATACCAGTGTGAACGTCAGGATTCACACCACATTAGAATCACCATGTTTTCAGGATCGCCATGCTTTCAGTTCATCAAAGATTGTCTGAGCAAGCGCCAGAGAAATTCCTTTAACGTCTGCAATATCGTCTGCAGATGCCGCGTTCAGCTTCTTAAATGAACCAAAGTGACGCATAAGGTCTTTTTTTCGTTTAGGACCCACACCTGGGATTTCATCAAGAATCGACACCGTCATGGCCTTGTCGCGAAGCTCACGATGAAACGTAATGGCAAAGCGGTGAGATTCATCTCGTACCTGTTTGATAAGGTACAGTGACGCAGAGCCCGACGGAAGAACGATAGGGGTATCATCCCACGGTACAAACACCTCTTCGTCAGACTTAGCCAGACCGCATACCGGAATATCCAAGCCCAGATCAGCAAGCTGTTGAATGGCTGCCGTTAGCTGAGGTTTGCCGCCATCAACTACCAGCAAATCAGGACGTGAACCAAAGCGTTTGTCAGCCATACGCTCAGGACTGTACCGCCGGCCAAGCACTTCTGACATAGACACAAAGTCATTTGCTTCATCAAGCTCGGCGTGAATCTTAAAGCGGCGATACTGTGATTTATCGGGCTTTCCATTGGTAAATACCACCATGGACGCAACCGTGAAACTACCGTGCAACGTAGAAATATCAAAGCATTCTATACGCAAAGGAGGCGCTTCCAGAGCAAGTGCTGACTCAAGCTGTAAGAGCGCTTGGTTACTGCGATCATCAGAATAACCCGTGCGAATCATATGGCGCATAAGAGCATGGCGTGCATTTTTGGAAGCCATCTCAAGCAGACGGAACTTCTCGCCACGCTGTGGAAGATGAAGACTGCATCTGTGTCCACGCTTATCGGAAAGCCACTCTGAGATAACCTCCGCATCGGAGAGCTCAAGAGGTACATCAACTTCTGCGGGAATATCGGCAGTTTCGTCATAGTAGCGCTTCACAAAGCCGGAAACCAGCTCGTCTTCCGAAACGTCAAGACCCTTATCCAAAATAAACTCGACCGAGCGAACGGTACGGCCCTCCCGGACAACAAAGACACATGCGGCAGAGATGGTTTCCTCGCGATAAAATCCAATGAGATCCAGGTTAACCGAGGTGGGAAATGTTACCTGTTGTTTATCGTCAAGAGCGCTCAGTGCATCAAGACGTCCTTTCAGGCGCGCCGCCCGCTCAAAGTCAAGATTCGCTGCGGCTTCTTGCATCTGCTCTTGAACTTCCATGACAATCTCAGATCGGTTGCCTCGCAAGAAGTTCTCCACCTGCCGCACATGCTTGCCGTACTCAGCCGTTGAAATGGCACCCACACACACGCCGGGTCCGCGTCCCACGTGATAGTCAAAGCATGGTCTTCCCTTCTCGGCAAAGATCATGTTGGCCACGGCCGCTTCATTGGGATGCTTTTCCAGCTCACGCCGGCATCGCTTCCATTCCGTACAACTTGCCGTACAGATGGGCACCACTTTTCGCAGCGTATCAATAGTCTGGCGAGCCGCATACGAGTCCGTATACGGGCCAAAGTAGCGCGTTCCTTTTTTATGCTTTTCGCGCGTGTACTTGATGGCGGGAAATACGTCAGACTCTGTGATGGCAATGAAGGGATAGCTCTTATCGTCCTTAAAATCAACGTTGAAATATGGCCGATACTGGGCAATGAGGTTGCGCTCCAATACCAGCGCTTCATGCTCATTTTCCACTACGATGTAGTCAAAGCTCCGCACCACCTGCATCATCAAAGGAATTTTGGCACGGTCATCTTGCAGCGTTACATACTGTCGCATGCGGCTGCGCAGGTTTTTTGCCTTGCCTACATAGATAACTTTGCCCGAGCCATCCTTCCACAAATAGCAGCCAGGACTTACGGGAACCTGATCAACCTGCTCTCGTATGGAAACCAAATCGTCAAAATCTTTGTGACTTGGAAGTTCTGCATTGCGAGAAGAGCGTGCCATGTTAGCGCCTCAGACGACCAAACAACGAGCGGATAGCCGCCGCTTCCGGGAGCTTGAATATAACGGCTAAACCATACGTTACCAAGACTGCCGGAATGCCAGCAGCGACGCAATTTATAAGCCCTCGCAAAGGAGATCCAATAACCGGACCAATGAACGCTTCAAGGACGCGCATGATCAAAACGGCCACGGCCGACCCGAGAAAACCAAGACCCAGTGAGCGAACAAAGGCAAATGCCATAGATATCAGTCCGATATGTCCCAAGCGCCTACGGAGCGCAAGGAGCATAACGACGTCAATGATCACGTTAAATATCGCTGAGGTCGCGGCTACAAACCCTAGGCCAAAGTATGGTGTACCAAAGATGAGCAACGCTACCTGAACCCCGGAGCCGAGCGTTGCCGCAACGGCATATAAGGTCATCCGTCTCATGGCGGAACAGACTTTTTGCAGATACATACCTACACCATACAGAGGCAACGCCAGAGAAAGGCCACTTAAAAACTCAGCGGTCAACAAGATATCCTCTGCCTCAAATTGTCGCGACGAAATAATGGAGATCAGAGGCACCGAAAATACAATTAAGTACAGCATAAAAGGCACGGTAAAAAGCAGGATCTGACAGATACCTTGCGTGAGATCTCGCTTGAATGCCGCAATGTTCTTTTTTGCCCAGTTATCGGAAAGCTCCGTAAAGAGTGCCGTGGTAAGAGGCACCGTAAGAATGGCATATGGCAGCGTATACCAAAGACGAGCATAGTTTGAAATAGCACCACCTGCTGCGCTGACTGAAAGCTGAGAGGAGTTTTGGACCGACACGGTAATGAAATTAGCAATGACAACAATAAGTGCCGGAGCTCCAATTTTAAGCGTATCCTTAAGCGCTGGATCGTGAAGGTCAATGCGCAGTCTCAGCTTAATGCCGTTCTTTTTAAGAGATGGAACCTGAACCAACACCTGAACCAACACGCCTAAAGGATTACCAAGTGCCAAAATTAAAAGGCCCACAGAGGGGTATGTCCTTGCTAAGAGCGCGTATGCAATAAAGGAAGCCGTAGTTATGAAGTTATTAAAAATAGGCGCTGCCATCGGCCAAAAATAGCTACGTTCTGCGTTGAGCACACCGGAAAAGATGGTTGAGAAGCAATATAGGACTATCTCAATGGCAAAAAATCGGAAGAAATAAATAGCAAGCTCAGAGTCAAATTCAACATTAGCCGAGAAGGACTGCGTGTATATAACCTGTCCGGCAAAAACAAAACCTAAAACAGAAGTAAGCAGAGTGGCTATAACTACAATTGAAAGCAAGTTTGACGTGTATGCATTTGCCCCTTCTTTACCAATCTTCTTCTTGATAGACATATAAACGGGCAAAAATGCCGTGGTAAGCATACCTGCCCCAACAAGCTCATACAGCTGATCGGGCAGCGTATTGGCAATCGCATAGCAGCTGGCCAAAACCGTAGTGCCAACGGCAATCGATTGGGCCCATGTGCGAGCAAAGCCGGTGAGGCGGCTGATAATAACCAGCACGCTCATCATGGAAGCAGAACGGCTCACTTCTTTTTGACGGTCTTCAGCAAGAAGCCCAGGCTCTTCTTCAAGCGTCTTTCGGGATGCCGTAGCAAGCGCATCATCATGCAAGAGAAATTCATTTTGCTTTGCATAGACGTCACGCATATGTTTTGGTTGATAGCTCACAACCGTGCCTCTCGAACGATATCAGCAAATACTGCATGTATACATGATGCTACCGCAATCGGTGAAACGGTGATTCCAAGACCTTTACGACCTCCTGAAAGGTTAATCTCATCAAAAAGCTGTGCGGTTTCATCAATAATTGTGGGGAACTGTTTTTTCATCCCTATCGGCGTACAACCACCTCGAACATAGCCCGTAGTCGCTTCAAGGTTTTTAACGGGTAACATCGAGAGGCTCTTCTCGCCTGCCACTGCAGCGGCCTTTTTGAGATCAAGCTCTTGTGCTACCGGCACACAGCACACCACATAGCCGCCATCGGCACCCTCACACACCAACGTCTTAAACGAGGCATCCACATCTTCGCCCAATGACTCTGCAATGCGCACACCCAGCTCACCTGAGGGAATACTGTCGTCCACGTCATATTGATGTATATCAAATGAAATGCCGGCGGCTTCAAGCTCGCGCATGGCGTTTGTCTTTTGAACCCTCTGTGGCTTTTCTCGCTTTGTCATATTACGCCTGCTCCCGAGCCAAACGCTTGCGGTCTCGCTCAAGGATGGGGGCGAGAAACTCTCCGGTATACGAGCCCTTTACCTTAGCCACCTGCTCAGGAGTGCCATAGGCAACCACGGTTCCACCACCGTCTCCGCCCTCAGGGCCCATATCAATAATGCGGTCGGCCATCTTGATGACGTCAAGGTTATGCTCAATGACCAGCACCGTATTGCCTGCGTCCACAAGACGCTCCAGCACGTCCACCAACTGACGGACGTCCTCAAAATGAAGACCCGTGGTAGGTTCATCCAAAATGTAGAGGGTCTTACCCGTCTGCGTCCGGTGAAGCTCTTTTGCCAATTTCACGCGCTGAGCCTCACCGCCGGAAAGCGTAGTGGCAGGCTGACCCAAATGAATGTAGCCAAGACCAACGTCATGCAGGGTTTGAAGCTTGTTCTTGATCCGCGGAATGTTGGCAAAAAAGGCAAGCGCCTCATGAACCGTCATGTCAAGCACGTCGGAAACGGATTTGCCGTGATAGAGAATCTCCAAAGTTTCGCGATTATAGCGCTTACCATGGCAAACCTCACAAGGAACGTAAATATCAGGCAGGAAGTTCATCTCGATTTTAATCTGCCCGTCACCCTTACAGGCTTCGCAGCGGCCTCCCGGTACGTTGAACGAGAAGCGCCCTGCCGAGTATCCTCGGGCTCGAGACTCAGGAACGGACGCATACAGCGCGCGGAGATCATCCCAAAGTCCGATATAAGTTGCCGGATTGGATCGTGGCGTACGGCCAATGGGACTCTGATCGATATCGATGACCTTGTCGATAAGATCAATGCCCGAGAGTTTCTTATACTCCCCGACGGCTCGCTTGGAATGTTGAACCGCATTGGTGAGTGCGGGTGCAAGAGTATCCGTTACCAGGGAAGACTTGCCCGAACCGGAAACGCCCGTTACCAGGGTAAGCGTGCCCAGCTCTATTTTGGCGGTTACGCCCTTGAGGTTATTTGCCGACGCGCCGGTAATTTTAATCGCACCTCGGCCGGGCTTACGACGCTTTTCCGGCAGCCTGATTTGACGCTTACCCGTAAGGTAGGCGCCGGTGATGGAATCGGGATTTTCGATAATCTCCTCCGGTGTACCGGCAGCAACCACTTTGCCTCCCAGCTCACCGGCACCAGGACCCATATCTACCACGTAGTCCGCCGCACGGATGGTGTCTTCGTCGTGCTCTACCACAAGTACCGTATTGCCACGGTCACGAAGTTGTTTCAGGGTTTCTATCAGGCGGTTATTGTCGCGCTGATGAAGTCCGATGGAAGGCTCGTCCAAGATGTACAGCACGCCCATAAGACCCGCACCAATTTGGGTTGCCAGGCGAATACGTTGAGCTTCACCGCCGGAAAGCGTAGCTGCCGCACGTGAAAGCGTCAGATAATCAAGGCCAACGTTTACAAGAAATTGCAGCCGCGCCACAATCTCCTTCACAATAGGGCCTGCAATGAAATGCTGGCGCTCCGTCAGCCTCAGAGCTTTAAAGAACTGTAGGCTTTCCCGGCAAGACATCTCTGTAACTTCCCAGATGTTCTTCTCGCCAACCGTGACCGCTAAAATCTCAGGCTTTAAGCGCGCTCCATGGCACGCGGAGCATGGCATCTCGCGGATATAGTGCTCAAGATGGGTTTTCATCGTCTCTGAAGTAGTTTCTTGATACTTGTCAAAGAGAATCTTGCGCACGCCTGCAAACGTGGTAAACCAGTGGGTATTGCGGCCGTCACGCGTTACATAATCAACGCGGATCTTGGTTGCCCCCAGGCCGCCGAGCAGCGCATCTTGGACTTTCTTTGGCAGCTTCTCCCACGGCGTTGTATCAGAGACTCCCAGGTGAGCACAGACGGCGGAAAGAATCTGCGGATAGTAGTTGGAATGTCCAAAAATACTGCCAAAAACGCCCTCGGAAACAGAGAGCTTGGGATCGGTGATAAGCGCTGCGGCATCAATGATTTTGCGGACACCAAGGCCGTCGCAGTCAGGACACGCGCCATAAGGAGCGTTAAACGAGAAATCGCGCGGCTGCAGATCATCCATGGAATGGCCATGGATAGGACAGGCGAGCGCCAGAGAGTACTGCAAAAGCTCGTCAGGCATATGCTCCGGATCATTGCGATCCGCAAGAAGAAATACACCCACCTTACCTTGGGCGAGTTTGGTGGCTTGTTCAACCGCTTCAACGATGCGGCCGAGAGAATCCGGCCTGATAACAATACGATCCACCACGACTTCAATGGTGTGCTTGAGGGTCTTGCCCAGCTTAATCTCTTCCCCATCGAGCTCGCGTACTTCTCCGTCTACACGAACGCGAGAAAAGCCTTCCCGCCTGAGATCTTCAAACAGCTTGGTATACTCACCCTTGCGACCCAAAACAACGGGAGCAAGCACGAGAGCGCGACGTCCCTGTCCGGCCTCAAGGATCTTGTCGGCAACTTGGTCGGTAGTCTGACGCTCAATCACACGACCGCACTCGGGACAATGCGGAATGCCGATTCGGGCATATAAAAGACGCAGGTAATCATAGATTTCCGTAACGGTTCCAACGGTAGAACGGGGATTTCTACTGGTGGTCTTCTGATCGATGGAAACCGCCGGCGAAAGGCCGTCAATGGAATCAAGGTCGGGCTTATCCATCTGACCCAGAAACTGGCGTGCATAGCTTGAGAGCGACTCAACGTAGCGACGCTGACCTTCGGCGTAGATGGTATCAAACGCAAGACTTGACTTTCCTGATCCCGAAAGACCCGTAATAACTACAAGTTTGTCGCGCGGTATATCAATATCCACATCCGCCAGATTATGTTCACGCGCACCACGGATTGCAATTTTGCTCGATGCCATACTTCCTCACTTGGTATGTCAATGCTGACAGAGTGACTCCTGCCAGACAGCTTTTTTCTAATCCTTTAGTTTACCCAAGCCGACAGCCTTCAACGAGTACTATCTTGAATTTTGAACGGAGAATCATAAGAGCATAAGACGTGCGGATAAAGCATACAGACAACTCTCTATCAATTACCATCTCGCTATTCCTGATATATTGTGAAGTTTCAAAAAGCTTGGGTAGAATAAAGCTGCTATCACCAATTAACTGACGATATCAGTCGCTTTCATAAGGAGAGAGTATGTCTGACACAGCTATTGATAAAGAGGCCTTGAGACGCGAGGTTGACGAAGCTCTTCACGACCAGAAGAAAGAGCCCGTTGCGCCTTCCGGCTTTGAGCTGAATGCAAACTCACGAGTAAAACACGTCATCGGCGTGGTTTCAGGCAAGGGTGGTGTCGGCAAATCTTTGGTAGCCGGCATCTTGGCAACCAATCTTATGCGTGCGGGGAAACGCGTGGGAATCCTTGACGGAGATATCACCGGTCCTTCAATCCCCAAGATGTTCGGACTCTCGGGCGTTCATGCACACGGTGAAAATGATCAGCTCGTCCCCGTTTCCGAAGCTCGTGGCATCAAGATTATGAGCGCCAATTTGGTGCTCCAAAATGAAACCGACCCGGTGCTTTGGCGAGGCCCTGTAGTTGCCGGTGCAATCCAGCAGTTCTACGGACAGTGCGACTGGGGAGAACTTGATTATCTCCTTATCGACATGCCTCCGGGAACGGGCGATGTGGCGCTCACGGTATTTCAATCACTGCCCGTTGAAGGCATTGTCATTGTGTCTTCTCCCCAAGATTTGGTGCAGATGGTGGTAGGCAAAGCCGTTAAGATGGCCAACATGATGGGCATCCGCGTGCTGGGTCTTGTGGAAAATATGGGATATGTGCAGTGCCCGCATTGTAACCAGAAAATTGAGCCGTTTGGCCCCAGCCGCCTTGAGGATACCGCCGCAAGTTTTGGCATTTCCGCCCTTGGGCAACTACCCATTGATCCTGTTTTCTCCAAACTTTCCGATGAGGGAACGTTTAGCACCGACCTCCCCCACGACCTTATCCCCCATGCCACCGAGTGCGTACTTGACTTGGACAGGTAATGACGGCCCAGCGTAAAAAACGTCTTTCACGTACCGAGAAGAACAATGCGCTTCTCGCACAGGCTGCCGCCGTTAAGGTGCCTTCCGTTGCCGACGTTGTTGTGGTGGGCGGAGGCGCTTCCGGCCTTACGGCCGCCATCAGCGCGGCGGAGGCACTGCAAGATGCGGAACATCCCGGTACCGTCATTGTTTTTGAACGAGCACTGGAATGTGGACGAACCATCCTTGCAACCGGTGGCGGGCGCTGCAACTTTGCCAATGAAGACGTGCGCCCTGAAAACTATCGGCATCCGGCATTTGTGCGCTCCGTTGTGGGCGGCAAATACTTAAAAGAAGTGCTGTCGTTTTTTCGCACGTGCGGACTTGCGTGGATCACCGAAGACGAAGGGCGCATGTACCCCGTTACGCGCGAGGCATCTTCGGTGCAAGACGTTCTTCTCGCCCGTGCCAAGAAAGCAGGCGTTATTTCTGCATGTACACGAGAGATCGTTGACATTCAAACAACATCTCAAGGCTTTGAGGTGGCCTGGAAGGAAACGTTTGAAGAAGGGACGCGCCACACTCTGACGGCGCGCACCGTTATCCTCGCCGGAGGAGGAGCTTCTACCTCTACCGTTACTCATAACCTTGGTCTTGCCATGGTGTCGGAGCGGCCGGGACTTTGCGCGCTTACTTGTCTGCCCAAAATTCCTGCGCAACTGGATGGAAAGCGTGCTCACGCTCGCGCGCACTTGATTCGCGACGGAAAACTCCAATCCACGGAGCAGGGCGAAGTTCTTTTTAGGAGATTTGGCATCTCGGGCATCATGGTGTTTAATCTGTCCCGCATGGCTCATAGCGGCGATACCATCAGCCTTGATTTGCTTTACGAAGTTGACCGTAGTGCCCTGCAGGCCGCCATTGAAGCGCAAACCACTGACGGTATTCTCGATTCCGCACTTGCCGAGTTTGTGGCTCCCGGCACATCCATTCCCGCAAAAATCAGCGCAGCACAGCATCTTGTCCTCACCGTTACCGGTGTCGAACAAAGCGTGCCTCCGCAAATCACCATCGGTGGACTTGCGATAGAGAATTTTGACCAAAATCTTGAAGCCCGTGCATATCCCGGACTTTTTGCCTGCGGAGAAGCACTTGACATCGATGCTCCCTGCGGCGGATTTAACCTTGCCTGGGCATGGAAATCCGGCATGGTTGCAGGCATATCTGCCGCACGACATTTGGTATAGCACATCCTAAAAGAAGGTCTTGCATGCTTGAAGTATCAAACATTAAACTTCCTATTTCGTCTCTTCATGGCGACACAAAAGCAGAGGCACTAGCCGGACGTACTGCCCTATACCAAACGTTGCATCTGAAACCTGAAGACATATCTTCTATGGAACTACATCACCGCTCCATTGACGCACGAAAGCGCAATAACATCATATTGGTACTCACGTATCGCCTTACACTTCGCGGCGGATTGGCTGCCGAGAAGAACTTGTTGCGTAAGCTTTCGCGCAGACCGATAGCCAAGCATATCAAGCACATTGATCCCGAAGCATTTGTACTTCCAACAATGCTCCCCCAGCCTCCCCGCCAGCGTCCCGTGATAGTAGGCGCAGGCTGTGCCGGACTCTTTTGCGCCCTCGTCCTGGCCCGTGCAGGCCTTGCTCCCCTGCTTATTGAGCGTGGCGACGAGGCAAAACGCCGCACCGAAGCCGTAGCTCATTTCAATCAAACCGGCGAACTTGATCTTGAAAGCAACATCCAGTTTGGCCTCGGCGGCGCGGGCACCTTCTCCGATGGTAAGCTCAATACCGGAACTAAGAGTCCTTCTCACCGCTTCATCCTTGAGGCATTCGTTGAAGCCGGTGCCTCACGGAGTATCTTATGGGACGCAAAGCCACACGTCGGAAGTGATGTGCTGCCAACCGTTGTAACCAATCTCGTACGTATGATTAAAGCCGCCGGAGGAGACGTAGCGTTTCGCACGCGTCTTGTTGACCTTACGCTCAAAGACCAGCAAATACAGTCCGTCACTGTTGAGCGCACCGACGCTCACGGTGACATCAAAACTGAAACCATCCCCGCAACGCAGGTTATTCTCGCCACCGGACATTCCGCGCGAGACGTCTTTGAGCTCCTTAACCGCCATGGCGTCCGTATGGAGCGTAAAACGTTTGCCATGGGTGTACGCATCGAGCATTTGCAAACCGATATTGATCGCGCCCTTTACGGATCTGAGGCCGGAAATCCCGTGCTCGGCGCTGCAGCATACAAGCTCTCGGTTCATCTTCCCAGCGGTCGCTCTGCCTTTTCTTTCTGCATGTGCCCCGGTGGCTCTGTGGTAGCCGCCTCAAGTGAGAAGAACGGCGTGGTTACCAACGGCATGAGCCTCTCCAAACGCAACGGTACAAACGCCAACTCAGGGCTCCTCGCCAACGTGTTTCCCAATGATCTTTTGGGAGACAATGTCCTTGAAGGCATTGCTTTACAACGCACCTGTGAGAGAGCCACATTTGAAGCAGGGGGCGGCGCCTATGTGGCACCGGCACAACTGGTGGGTGATTTTGTGCGAAGCCAGAAATCCAGCGGTATGGCAAAAGTGCAACCGACCTACCCACGCGGCATTTCATGGGGATCTATCGAGAATTGTCTTCCAGATTACATTACAAATACGCTCCGTGAAGCTCTTCCCCACTTTGATCATAAGCTGCACGGCTTTGCTGCAGATGACGCCGTACTTACCGGCGTGGAAACACGTTCCAGCTCTCCGGTACGTATCACGAGAAACGATTCGGGACAAAGCGTAAATGTCAAAGGACTTTGGCCTGTGGGGGAAGGCGCGGGATATGCCGGCGGCATTATGAGCGCCGCTGCCGACGGTATCCGCATAGCCGAGCTGGTTGCCCAGAGCTATGAGCGTATAGATGCCGTCTTATTGTGAGCGTTTTCTATCTCGCCTTTAAGCATACGACCATACTCTGCCGGATCCGCACTCATTTTTGTACAGTGACCATATCCGTCCCAGACTTTGAGTCTTGCATAGGGATATTTTTTAGGAAGAACTTTCTTTGCAGAGCGCAAATCAAACTCTTTCGAGCCATATAAAAACAGGCACGCCTCTTGTTCCTCTTTAGACAATTCCGGAGGATTGACAAAAGCACAGTCGTGAAAGATATTCTTGAGGCTTTGCTCGTCAATCTGAATGAAGCGCTCTGCCATAGGAGCTGCTTTCTCCCCATAGAGACCTGTTACTTTCTTTATCGCCAGTTCTCTATTGCGAATGGCCTTTCGGTGCCTATGGAGAAAAATACTTGTCACAATAAAATTAATAGTTTTTGCATGCTCCCATAAGCTGCAGCCCTCAAATACCGCTGCTCGCACTTTGATATCTTTATAGGCAAGCAATTGCAAGAGCACCACACCGCCCAAAGAGGCACCGTATGCGAGGGCTAGTTCTTGTATATGGTGGTTGACCAAATACTCATGTATTCTTTCGCTTTCCTTTTGTACGGACTCATATACTTCGTTTGATAATTCCCCGTGCGCAGACAAATCCGGAAGAATATAGCGGAACTCTTCTCCCATATAATCAGCTATGATAAGTTTCATTCCGTGCGCAGATGACAACATGGGATGGATAAGCAGAACAACCTTTTCCTTGTTCTGATTCAAATCAAGCAATTTTGCTCTTCTCCTTAGGGGCTTTTGTCTTACCACCTGCTTAGTATACTCATAAGCCTTCTGTCAATATCTAATCTCGTCTCTCTGCATTCTTCCGGATATTCTCTTGCCGCCTTAAACATAAACCTTACAAGCAGTCCGGAACCAATGGGAAGCATCAGTTTAAGCATAGACTCGGGAAACACAAAATGCGTTCCATGCTCATACATCAAAGCCTCAAAATCACAGGTATGCGGCAAGCTTTTCAATCTCTGCTGCATTCTCCAAATGTATCTGCATGTATCCCATAAAGCATCGTCTTCAGCTCCAATGCAGACAACTTTTCCGTTGATACGTTCAATCTTGATCTTTTCTTCCTCTGTTAAGGGATGAAGGCGCTCTGATTCATCAAACATGTTGCGAGCAGCCAAGATATTATCGCCCGCTTTTGCTTCTTCCTTAATCTTTTGCCAATACGTTGGATGCCGATACGCATAGGGTAAATACGGTAGTGGACGACCCCTCCATGATACGGAAGATTCCTGATCCCCCGGCCGTTCGAGAGCTCCATCCGTTTTATCTCGGTAATACCCCTCTATAACAAAGTCCGGTGGTGTCATTGCGATGGTAAGACTGATATCAGGGTAATAGGAAGCGGCGACAAGAGCCATCATGCCTGTTGCAGACGCACCCAAAATACCAATTTTTTCACAACCTTGGTTATGTAAAAATGCAATCGCTTTTCCCACTCGTTCCAGCGGTTCGTTATGCCTGCCAAGGGCTTTCTTCTCGGGAGACACGGCAAGCGCGTGAAATCCCTGTCGGTGGATCCATGTTGCTCCGGAGCGAACCATTCGACTATCTGAAGAATCGCCCAGCATGAGGATTATGGCACGAGCGGATTTTACCTTGGAGTTCGGATACCAAACCCCATAAAATCCATCGTCATTCACTGAAAGTGCTCGTTTTTGCATTTCTTTCCCTGTATAAAACGCCTTCTATCTCGCCTTTAAGCGCGTTTTATGCCTTATACACACTTCTTCCGCCAAGATAGGTTTCTTCCAACACAAGATCTTTGCTCAGAACAATGAAGTCTGCATTATATCCAGGGCGAATGTATCCGCACACATCATCAATGCCACAAGAACGCGCAGGTTGCTCTGATGCCATGCGAACCGCTTCTTCAGCCGTTGCAATCCCCCAGTCAAACACGTTTTTGAGACCTTCGCAAAGACGCAAAATGGATCCCGCAAGACTGTGAGATTCGTCTAACAGGCGTGCCGTTCCATCTTTTACAATGACCGGGAAATCCCCCAGATTGTAATTGCCCTCAGGCATACCTCCCGCACGCATACAATCGGTAATAAGTACCATATGGTCAATGCCTTTCGCACGTACCAATGCACGAGCAGCTATGGGGTTCACATGATGCCCGTCACATATAGCCTCGGCATAGGTGCCGTGCGTAGTCATAGCGGCACCTACCATACCCGGTTCACGGTGATGCAGACCGCGCATGCCATTGTAGGTATGAACAAAAATATCCGCACCCGCATTAACACAGGCAAGCGCCTGGTCATACGTTGCATCAGAGTGTCCTAAAGCTACATGGACTCCTCGATCCGCCATTTCCGAACAGAACTCCGGTGCACCTGCACGCTCAGGAGCAATCGCAATCTTTGCTATCCATCCACGGGCATGCTCTTGCCATTCATCAAATACGTCAACATCAGGATCGAGAAAATATGAAGGATTCTGGGCACCCTTGTGCTTCTCGGTAAAAAACGGACCTTCCAAAAAGATACCTTGAATACGCGCGGCGTCGATACCGTTGGCATCAATACCGTCTACGGCATCAGCAACGGCTTCGCAGGCATCTCCTGTTTGCTCAATCGATGCAGTAAGGGTTGTAGGAAGCCACGAGGTAACGCCATTGGACAGGAGTCCCTTTGCAATCTCAATAACGCCGTCGGGATCACAGTCCATAATGTCGTGATCAAGATACCCATGGATATGTGTGTCTACGAGACCTGGAGCTACCCAACTGCCGGTATAGTCTACAATTTCACACGCAGGCTCAACGGTAGTAAACTGGCCAAAAATACCATCTTCGATTAAAAGATATCCCGGGCCAACCGGAGCTCCCGGAAGGAAAAATTTGTCTGCCTTAAGAGCATAGGTATCCATACATCCAACTCCTTAGACGCTCAAATAAGTATCCTCTACCTTAATCCTCTACCTTACACCTCAAACGGATGAATAGTAACACCCTTTACAACACGATTTACCGTTCCGGATGGCGAAGGAGTATCGGGGGTATTTCCTACGCGAACAGAATTTAAAAGAGCAACCGTTTGCGCTACCACAATAAACGGCAATGCCAGATATGCTGCAGGAAGCGGAGAGCCATTGACGGGAAGCGTAAAGGATGTTCCTTCAAATGCTCCTTCTCCCTCTTGCTGAATTCCAATGGTGAGCGCCGCAATATCATCGCCGGAAATCTCATTCAAAATGTCAACGTCATACTGACGCGTATAGGGATCGTTTGCGACAAAATCAAACACAAGCGTTTGCGCATCCACAAACGACTTCGGACCGTGCCTATAGCCCATAGACGAATCAAACGATGTGGGGTTTTTTCCAGCCGCAAGCTCCAGAACCTTCAGTTGAGCTTCTCGCGCAAGACCGGAGAAAGGACCTGATCCTAAGTACGTAATACGCTCAAAATCCGCCTCAAGCCAAGCGGCAATTTCATGCTCACGCGAGATTACCTCTCGTCCAAGTGTGGCCGCATCCATAACCCAGGCAGCCTTTTGTTCATGGCTCGATGTGTCAAAAATCAAAGTAGCGAGAAGTGCCATGCAGCTAAACGATCCCGTCATGGCAAAGCCTTGGTCGTTTGCTCCAGGGATTAACAGCGTAAGCGTATCGGTCTTACCTTGAGACTCAACCGCAAGCCTACCCTCAGGCGCGCAGGTAATGTTGACGAGCAATAAATCTTTTACTAAACTCCGAGCTACTTGCACGGCCGCCATACTCTCAGGACTGTTGCCGGAGCGCGCAAACGAAATCAATACCGTTGGATCGTCTGCATCAAGTGAACCGAGGGGATCGGAAACAATATCAGTCGTTGCCACGGAGGCAAACTCAAATGCGTTCTTCTCGCCAAAACGCCGAAGATAGGGTGTGATGGTATCTCCTACGTACTGCGAGGTACCCGCACCGGTAAACACCACTCTGGTTCGGCGCTTACCTCCAAGCTCTCGGGCAGACGATATAAACGTATCGATTTTGTCTCGATTGTTGGTATAGATAGCATAGGTATCTTCCCAAAGTTTTGGTTGCTGTTTGATCTCCTGGGTAGTTATTGCTGCGCCAAGGGTCTCAAGTTCTGGGGTAGATGTAGTAAACATACGTGTTCATTCCTTAGCTACGAACGTGCGTAATTTTATAATGGAACTGATCAGCGCGCGCAACAGAAAGCGTAAATTCAACGATGACGTTTTGGTCACTGTACGTAGTGCGCTCAAGATTGAGCACCGGTGCTCCCTCGGGTATACCAAGCTGTTCTGCATCGCTTTGTTTTGCAATGGAGGCTTTGAACTCCTCTTCAGCATAGCGAATAACAACGTTATATTCGGTTTCCATAATATGGTAGAGCGAGTTTTCTTCTAGTTTTTCTCGAGTAAATGATAGGAACTGAGAAACAGGTATAAAAGTATTTTCAATCATCATGGGCACATTATCGGCAAGGCGGAGACGCTTAATACGAAAGACCTTATCGCCAAGCGTAAGATGCATATGCTGCGCAAGGAACTTATTTGCCTCAACAACTTCAAACTCTAAAATTACCGTCTTAGGTTTGCGCCCAAGATCTCGCTGTTGGTCAGAAAAACTATATCCGCCGGCAAGATCGGTTACACGACCGGACTGATCTGCCACAAAAGTACCGCGACCATGCTGACGATAAATAAGGCCAATACGCTCAAGCTCTTTAAGGGCGAGACGAACCGTTGTACGAGAAAGTCCGTAGCGCTCAGAAAGATCACGCTCGGAGGGAATCAAATCATCCGGTTCAAGATCGTTTTCAATGTGTTCCCTTAATGTATTTGCTAACTGACTATAAAGTGGTTGTTTTCCCGTAAGCACAGCCATAATAACCTTCCGACAACGATACGTTTCAACGTATCAATATGATACAAGTAAGCAGCTGTCCGAAAGACAGGTTCCGGACAGCTGCAAATAAACTACTTATCCCCAAATATAGGGTAAAACACCAAAACCGGAACCAAGAAGCGCAATGACCAAGAGGAGACAAATGCACTTGATTGGAGTCCAGTTACGCTTTGCCATCAAGAAGTACAAAAGCATGGTAAGCGCAAGCGGGATCAACTTCGGGCAGACACCGTCGAGAATCTTCTGAAGGTCAATGGTAACGGGAGAAGTTACAACTTGAGCAAGAGTTACGACATTGGTTCCATTGCCAAGAGCATTAATCCCTGTTGTACCATCGGTACCATCGGCAGTCTTACCACCAATAAAGGCTGCTTTCTCAGGATCCTTCTTATAGTCCGCATACGATCCTTCAGCAAAAATCTGCGCATCATACTGACCCGTTGCAAGCTCCTCATCACTAAGCGTTGCTTGAGATAATACGATGTTGTGAGTCTCACCGTTAGGAATATTTGCACCGGCACCAAGCTTAGTTCCGCCATAGCAAACAACCAGGCAACCAACAACAAAGACACCAAGAATAGAAGCAGCACGAGTGAACTCTTTTGCATTTTCGGTGAGCAGCGTAATTGCGTCAGTGCCCATCTTGTAAGAAAGATTCATCAGCCAGTAACGGATTATAAACTGAGCGATGTTAAAGATGATGAGGAACAAGAATGGTGCAAAGACATTGCCGGAAATTGCCATATTAGAGGTAATACCAGCAGTAATTGGAACAAGGGTGAACCAGAACAGTGCGTCACCAATACCACCCAGAGGACCCATTGCAGAAACGCGGACGGCACGAATGGTTGGAATATCCAGCTTGTTCTGCTCAAGTGAGAGAACAATGCCCATGACAAACGTCACTAGGAACGGATGTGTATTGAAGAACTCAAGGTTGTGGCTCATGGATGCCGCAAGGTCATCCTTGTTGTCACCATGGATCTTCTCAAGACCTGGAAGAATACCGTAAAGCCAACCGGCAGCCTGCATTCTTTCATAGTTAAAGGAAGCCTGCAAGAACAGAGAACGCCAGACCATCTTGTTGAGTGTCTTTTGATCAAGTGGCTCAGCGGGTGTGGTGTTCTGATAGGTATCAGGAATATTAAATGCCATCTTCAAAGTCACCTCCAGCAACAGCAGGAGCAGCATTCTTCACCTTTGTCTGAAGCTGGTAATCCCAGAAGGCAATACCAAAGCCAATGAGTGCAAGGAGTAGAAGTGCTGGACCGGAAAGCTCAGGAATACTGATGAATACGATTGCAGCAGCAAAGCCCATAAGGAAGAAGCCCCAAAGTTCGCGAGAGGCCATAACCTTCAGCAAGATGGCAAAACCAACAAAACGCATCATTCCACCGGCAACGGATAGTGCATTCATCAACCACGTTGGGATAGCAGAGGTAATCTGCGTACCAAAGGCTGCACCACCCAAGAAGAACAGCGTAACAATAACACCAAAGAAGAGACCAAGAGCTGCCATTGCGCCATAGTTGATGCGAGCAATGCCCTGAGAGTCTGCGTTTGCAGCATACCCGTCTGCAGTTGCCATCACGGGAGACATAATGGTAAAGATGATGGTGACGGCATACTGTCCAAGAAGCGAGAATGGAATAGCTGCAGCTACAGCAGCCATTGGGTCAAGCTTCGTTGTAATCGCAAATACTGCAGACATAATGCCGCCGATAACAGCGTTAGGCGGCTGTGCACCACCAACCGGCATGTTTCCGATGGTCATAAGCTGATACGTACCGCCAACAATAAGACCAGTCTGAACATCACCAAGAATCAGTCCAACCAAAAAACCGGTCACAATGGGTTGGTAGAGAGATTCGAGGAAACTAAACTGATCGATGCCAGCAATAAATGCAACGATGAAAATTAGTAACACCTGAATAGGGCTAACATCCATCTTAACTCCTCCTTTCGGACCTACTGACAATGCCGAAGACAACGGTCGGCATATATGTTCAAGCGTTTGTTCTTTAACCAAACTTACTCAAACAACTTATTGATATCCTCGACCGGAGTCGTAGGAACACGTCTGATCTCTAGTGTCACCCCCAAATCCTGAAGCTCACGGAAAGCGGCAACATCACGGTCGTCTACCGCCACAGATGTGGCGACCTGCCGTTTTCCTTCGGCCATATGCATATTGCCGATGTTTACCTTCTTGATAGGAACGCCGCCTTTGACCAAAGTCAGAACGTCCTCTGGATTTTCAACAACAAGAAAAATATGCTGAGCTGCAGAAGCCTTGTGAATAACGTCGATGGTCTTCTGCAGTGTAAAATAACGAGTTGCAACACCTGAAGGTGCTGCCATATCCATAAGACCCTGACGCATTTTATTTCCGGCCACCTCATCATTTGCCACAAGAATGAGGTTAGTACCCAAAGAACCGTTCCACTGCGTAGCTACCTGCCCATGAATCAAACGATTATCGATTCGTGCAAGTTTAATGTCTGGCTCACCCATAGCAATTCCCTTCTTTTCTCGCGTCTGACACATAATCAGGCGTTAGACCAACTAACTCTTCTCGCCAGTATCTTCTTGTTAGGAAAGTACCGACGTATGTGCTATGCAATAACACGGGCAATGGCATAGCGTGCAACCTCTGCAACGCCACTTTTGAATTCAAGATCCACCGTCTCCTTGCCCACGCGAACTATCTTGCCGTAAATACCATCTGCAAGCACGACAAGCTGACCCGGAGCAAGGTTTTCTTGAAGTTTTTGGGCGCCGGTTGTTTTTTTCTTACTCGCCCTCCATGCAAACACATACGCCATTAACCCGATAAGTACCAAAAGGGCGAGAAGAACAATGGACGACGCCAAAATATATTCAGCCAAATGTTCCATACAGACTCCTAAATTCCATCATTTTCAAAAGAGCTGTCATCATCTAACGCAGGCTCAACTACCGCAGGCAGCTTAAGTGTTTTATGAGATACTCCGGCTATCCCAGACTCAAGTGCAGTTTGTAGAAGATCGGTAAGTGTTGTACTCGCAAGACGAAGTGACAATGTTTCAAGAAGCATAGGAAGATTTGTTCCCGTAACCACTTCAACGTTGTTGTAATTCTGAGAAAGCATCATTGCCTGATTAAACGGTGTGCCTCCAAGAAGATCGCAAAATATCAACACACCGTCAGTTTGATCGAGCAAATCAGAAATGGTAGAGGCAAGCGTTTCCGGATATGAAGCAGCACCTGCCTCAATAAATGGAACGGGAATAAAATAGTCTTGGTCTCCTGCAATCATCGAAAGAGCGTCCGCGAGGCCATTTGCAAAAGTACCATGTCCGGTAAGAATGCAACCAATCATCAAATTCTCCTTCGTATGACGGCCGGCTACTCAAACTCAATACGTATAACTGGTTGATACCACATATCCACCTTTGTAGTATAACCCATTTTATTCTCTTTGGCTGAGTACGATAACATTTTACGTTAAACGTCAAAACTCAACCGCTTACCGATAAAAAATCACTGTTATACGGCTATTGGATGTTTTTATTATTCTCGGAACGCATTAGTGGTGCAATAAGACTTATTTTTGAAAAGAAGAAACGTGTTGCTTTCAAATGCAAACTGGTATTACTTTTATAGACAAACTTGTTTCTCTCGTATACCTCTTTGTCTGGTACTGTAAAGGCGTATCTTGTAGAAAGGATCGCCCATGATTCTTACGGTTACAGCAAACGCCTCTGTTGACAAGGCATACCGCATTGAAACTCCATTGGTAGATGGCAGCGTACATCGCGTTTCTCTTTGCAGCGATAGTGCAGGAGGTAAAGGATTAAACACCGCTCGTGCGGTTATTACCTGTGGAGAAGATTCTCTTGCAACCGGTTTTGTCGGTGGAAACAACGGTAGATACCTTTGTGAGCTTGCCAACAAAGACGGTATTCTTGAGGATTTTGTACATGTATCACAAGAAACTCGCTGCTGTGTCAATGTACTCGAACCCAATGGGCGCTCAACAGAATTCTTGGAACCCGGAAGGCCCGTAACAAGCGCCGATGTTGAATCTTTACGCAAAAAGATCCAAGCTTTAATGCCTCAAACTACAGTAGTTACCATCAATGGCAGCGCTCCTCGCGGCATGACGCCAGACGATTACGCAGGTCTTATAGAGCTTATTCGCTCGTATCATAAACCTTGCATCCTTGATACTTCCGGTGAATTACTCGCGCGTGGCATACAGGCACATCCCACCGTAATTAAACCTAATGCAGATGAAATCAGTCAGTTGCTCGGACGTCCCGTAGTAAGCGATTCGGAAATAATCGAGGCGGCCGTTGAGCTCCATAAAAGCGGCATAGCATACGTATTGGTTTCCCTTGGCGGCAAGGGTGCTTTTATGGTATGTGCTGAAGGGGTGTTCCGAGGTTATGCGCCAAAAATTAATGTTTTGAACCCTGTCGGTGCAGGTGATACGCTCGTTGGTGCCTTTGCAGTAGGATTTGTACGAGGATATGATGCTCGCAAACAGCTCAGATATGCTCTCTCATGTGCAAGTGCCAGTTGTCTGGCTGAAAGCACAGGCTGTTTTGATCCTAAAATTGCCTCAGAACTTCTCGAGCAAACAGAAGTTAAACGTATTACTCTGTAGTTGGTTATATATCCACCTCGAAAGAGGGAAAGGAGCACAAATATGTTTGTCTCTACCAAACAGATGTTGTTAGATGCTCAGGCCGGACACTATGCCGTCGGCGCTTTCAACATCGAAAACCTTGAGTTTGTGATGGCTGTTATTAAAGCAGCCGAGGAGCGTCGCTCTCCTGTTATCCTACAAACCACACCAGGGACCGTAAAATACGCCAACCTTGGTTTATTTACCGCAATGGTTCGCGAAGCAGCCAACGAGGCCAGCGTTCCTGTAGCACTGCATCTTGACCACGGTGATGGCTTTGACCGTTGTATTCAAGCAGCACGTGCAGGTTACACTTCCGTCATGATTGACGGATCCCACGTGCCTTTTGAAGACAACATCGCTCTCACGGCATCCGTCACTCAATTTGCCAGCCCCATTGATCTTCCCGTTGAGGCTGAACTTGGCAAGGTCGGCGGCAAAGAGGACGACGGTCCTGCCGTCAAAGGCGAAAACCCCTACACCGATCCTGACGAAGCCGTTGAATTTGTCGAGCGCACACATTGCACATCACTGGCCGTCGGTGTTGGTACCGCACATGGCGTTTACAAAGGTATCCCTCATATTGAACAAGGCGTACTTAAGGCAATCCGTTCACGTGTAGACGTTCCTTTGGTGCTGCATGGCACCTCCGGTGTCCCTGACGACCAAGTTGCCGAAGCAATTCAAAACGGTATCTGCAAGGTGAACTACGCCACCGAACTCCGCCAAGCTTTCACCGGTGCCTTCATGAAATATATGGCCGAACATCCCGAAAACTTTGATCCAAAGAAGCCGTCTATCCCCGGTATGCAGGCCATTACTGATGTGGTTGCCAGTCATATGGATAACCTTGGATCTTCTTACAAAGCGTAGTCAAACAACGTAGCGCCGTAGCACACATAATTTCAAAAGTAGTGCCAAAACTGATAAGCCTGGCAAGACGCTCTTTCGAGAAGTTCTTGCCAGGCTCTTCTCGCTAGCAAATCTTAAAAATCCATCCTTTTGGAGCTTCAATCTCACCAGACTGGATACCGGTGAGGGTATGACGGAGTTTGCTCATCACAGGTCCAACTTCAGCCATTCCGGCACCAAATACAATTTCCTTCTCTCCGTCAACCACCTTACCAACAGGCGAGATAACGGCAGCCGTACCACACATACCACACTCGACGAATCGATCGATCTCGTCGAATCGAACGGGACGCTCTTCAACTCCCATGTTGAGATATTCCTTAGCCACGTGAACCAAAGAGCGCCGTGTGATGGACGGCAAGATGGAATCGGTAAATGATTTGGGTACGACAAGCTTCCCCGCCTCGTCAACAAACAGGAAGTTTGCTCCCGACGACTCCTCAACATACGTACGGGATTGAGAATCCAAATACATACTGTCCGCAAAACCGTCCTTGTGCGCCTCCGTTGTGGGAAGAAGCGACATGGCATAGTTCAAGCCTGCCTTAATGTTGCCCGTACCGTGCGGAGCTGCTCGATCGTATTTTGATACCGTCAAGGCAACCGGCTTAACGCCGCTTGAATAATACGCACCAACAGGGGTTACCATAATACGAAACTCATACGTAGATGAAGGCTGAACGCCAATGGTATCGCCCGTGCCAATCATAAGCGGACGGACATACAAAGACGCTCCCGTTCCAAATGGTGGAACCCATATGGCATTTGCCAAGACAACTTGCTTGACCGCATCAAGAAAGCGCTCTTTCGGAAATGGCGGCATGACAATGCGCTCGGCTGACGTTGCCATGCGCTCGGCATTAAGGTCAGGGCGAAAACACACGATATCGCCTTGTTTTGTGGTGTATGCCTTAAGACCCTCAAAGACTTCCTGGCAATAATGGAGGATGTTTGCACACTCTGAAAGATGCAAGGTATGATCACGCGTAAGTCCACCCGCATCCCACGCACCGTCCTCGTAGTGTGAAACATAGCTATAGTCGGTCTTGCGATACTTAAATCCAATAGTTGACCAGTCGAGATTCACTTTATCAACCGTATTAGCAAAATCTTCGCTCTCAAAATCTGTCATGACATTCCCTTCAGTCATAGAGGACTTGTATTAAAATCCTCCCCTAACAGCAAAGCCTCCTCTATACAAGCACGGTCTTATCGTTTATAGGGCGAGAAGTGCATCTGTTAACGTGATATTTATTTTTCTGCTCGTTTTTTGGCTCTGTTCAATCATCGCAACATAAACGGGTATAAACCATTAGGCATAAAGGTGAAGTTGTCAGAAGAAGGCAAACTATGGATATCCAGATCAAACGCACCTATGAAGCTTCTGAACCGGCGGATGGTTACCGCGTACTTGTTGATCGCCTGTGGCCACGGGGCATTAAAAAAGAGAATCTCCGTATGGATCTTTGGGCAAAAACCATTGCTCCCTCCACTGAATGCCGCAAAGCATTTAATCACGATCCCGCTCGTTTTGACTCTTTTGTTGCTCAATACACGCAAGAGCTCAACAACAATCCGGATACCGCGCAATTTATCAACGATCTCACTGCAACAAGTGCTTCTCGCATAACGCTTTTGTATTCAGATAAGGACACCCGGTACAACAATGCCGTCGTTCTTAAAGATTGGCTGCAAAGAAAGCTCGGCTAAGCGGCTTCATCGAGTTGCCGCCGTATGGCTAACAGGCTTCAATAGGTGTTAAGAAGAACTCCTTGTAGAGCTCAATTTCCTGCGAACCTACAATGCTGGAGCGAAACTCTACTTGATCAAGCAGTGTATCAAATGGAGCGGCAGGTTCTTGAGCCAATAAGTCTTCCGTTTTAAGGAGTCGATGCAACTGCTGCGCTGCTCCCGTACCACCGTCATAAAAGTTCACGTCACCCAAAACAGCACGTATCTGGCGTGTAATAAAGGGATAATGCGTACAGCCAAGCACCACCGCGTCAACCGTTCCTCTATATTGGCCAATGAGCTTTTCAAGTAAATCATGCATTTGAGACGAGTTGGCTTTACCTGCCTCGATAAGTTCCACAATGCCGGTACCGGCAACAGGAATGATTTGAGAAGTTGCTCCCCATTGTGCCTCGAGTCTGAGGAATTTAGAAAGTGAGAGCGTTCGTGCGGTTGCCATCACAATAATGCGACCCTGTGGATACGCCAGGGCGGCAGGTTTCAGTGCAGGTTCAACGCCAACAATAGGAAGTTGCGGATATCTTTCTCGCAACATCTGAGCCGCAGCGGCTGTTGCGGTATTGCATGCAATAACGATGGCTTTTGCTCCCTCATCTACAAAGGTATCCGTAATAGCCCCTGAAAGAGCTTGTACCTGCTGTGGAGTCTTGCTTCCATACGGGGCGTGCGCGGAATCGCCATAAAATACAAACCGTTCATAAGGAAGCTCAGTAACAAGACGTTTCAAAACACTAATGCCACCAATGCCTGAGTCAAAAACTCCGACAAAGGCATCTTTGATGCTGCTTTTGGCGTTACTTTTGGTATTGCCCTCTAAGCCATTCGGTATACTATCTGTCATACGCCTCCCTTGATACATAAGTCATTCTAGCCGTTCTTAATTGTCGCGTTGTGTCACAAGTGCAATGGGTACACTAGCGACGATATAGGTATATGGTGATACAAAGAGATTCTGTGAAATATAGTACAGATATCGTACAGTATCCGGTTCACAAGGAGTTTTATGAGCAACGAGGGCAAAAAAGTTAAAGTACACTATGTTGGTACCCTTGATGATGGAACCAAATTTGATTCTTCCAGGGATCGCAACGAGCCGCTTGCATTTACATGCATGGCCGGACAAATGATTGCGGGCTTTGATAATGCCGTCAAAGACATGAACGTAGGTGACGTTATTGACGTCCATATTCCCGCAGCCGAAGCTTACGGCGAGCGTCGCGAAGAAGCAATCCAGAGCATTCCGGTAGCACAGCTTCCCGGGTCAGAAAAGCTCGTCTCCGGTCAACAGGTAACACTTGGTACGCCCAACGGCTACCCCATCAGAGCAACGGTCGTTGAAAATGACGGGACTACTATTACCTTTGACACCAACCATCCCATGGCAGGTAAAGATTTGAACTTCAATATTGAACTTCTTGAAGTTGAGGACTAGCTAACGAGAAGCTCTTCTCAGATGAGAAGAGCTTCTTACTTAAAACAACGTTTTAGAGACTCAGTTCGTATCTGCCTCCTACAAAGTAATCCCGACTAAGGCATATTGGTTTTTCTTCTTTATCTACAAAGAATGACTGACTTAAAATAAGCGGTGAAGCCGTTGCCACTTCTAAAAGTCTTGCCTGTTCGGTTGTTGCTTTTACCGCATTAATGGTCCAAGTTTTACTACTCACGGGCTTTCTTCCCGTAAGTATTTCTATTGCTTCAAAAATTGAGGAATTCTTCAAGGGATACGTGAGCAATTCACTCGCCCAATCATACGGAATGACTACTCTTTCGTCTGCAATAGGCAGCTCATCAGCAGTCCTTATCCTTCTAATAAATACCATAAGGCTATTCTTGGACAAGCTAAAGAAGTCCGCTTCATCCTTCTTTGCAGGAACGATTTGTTTATCAACGACACGTGCGCCAGGAACTGCTCCGCTCGCTGTACACATGTCAGTAAAACTTCGTGATGCAAGGGACTGTTCAAGTCTTCTCTGAATATGACGAGAGCCAACAAATGTACCGCGCCCCTGCATTTTGGTTAAATAACCGTCGGAGCACAAATCCTCGATTGCTCTTCTAACAGTAATTCTACTTACTGAATATTGCTGACTCAATTCCATCTCTGAAGGAATCTTTTGATTAACCTTATACTCCCCATCTTTAATGGATTGTTTAAGATCATCATAAATTTGCTGGTAAAGAGGATGAACTGTAGTTACTGACACGTATTACTCCAAGTCAACATCATAGATATCATACAAAATACAGACAATATAACATCTTAAACATTTCTTTCTGCCAAATTGACAGAATAAGGTAACCTCACAAAAAAGCTGCATCAGGATTACTCCCAATACAGCTTTCAAACATCATATAAGGCGCAGAAGCTAGAAACTCAGACATAACAAGCAAGCAGACTTGCTCATTAATAAGTTAGCTTCCACATATAACGGCGCATTGTAAGCGGATGCTCGCGTGCTTCAGCGAGTTTCTCGGCATAAACCCTCATGACAGCCGTATGGATGAATGGATTGAAATAACTCACAACACTCTTTGGAACTGCTCCGGACAATCCGTAGTCTTTGGTGTCGATAACAGCTATTTTTGCATCAAATCTCTGCATAAACGTAAGAGCGCGAGCATCCATCTCACGGGTATTTCCTTCTGACATAAACAATAGGTAAGGCTTATCTTTCTCTGTCAGCTCAAACGGACCGTGAAAATATTCGCCTGTGTTGTAAGCAGCTGAATCAATCCATTGCATTTCTGAAAAAAGGAACATGGAGGTTGAATAGGCTACCTTCGCAGATGATCCAGAACCCATAAGATAAATCAGCTGATCGTCTTTGAAATCATCAGCAAACTTCTGAGCGGCCTTTTTCGCACTCTCAGCAGATTTTTCTGCCAATTCATATATGTTAGTAAGACCTGCAACAACATCTTCGTAGAGATCTGTTTTTTCAACTTGCTGAAGAATCTCTACTGCAAAGTCCAGAGCATAGCCCATTTTTTCAACCTTTGCGGCATAGTTGGCTTCAAAGCCGTGTACCACCACATAGTCGGCATCACGAGTAAGGGCTGAATCTCCGGAATGAGTAATGGCCACTACTGGTGCTCCTGCGGCTTTTGCAACTTCATTTGCATGGACAGTTTCAGGCGTTCCTCCACCTAAAGAGCAGGTTATCACAAAGGTATGTTCACCAAGCCAAGCAGGTGTGTCGTAATTGAATTCATTTGCCGTAAATATTTGCACATTAAGCGTTCTCGTATTATTGGCAAGAAAGTACTTTGCAGGATAGAGCTCCGACATCGACGCACCGCAACCCACAAAAGCAACATGAGTAATTTGATGCGTCTTTAGCACCTCGGAAACAATACGCTTTGGCTGATCCAGATCAATTTCAAACATGACACGCTCCTTCAAATACCATGTGTGTAAAAACGCCAAACTTTATGCCAGAATTCCCAGCGCAGACAAGACAATTCCGCCAGCAATTGCTACAACCAAAAGCCATTCTGTTTTGATACCTCGTTTAATGAGTGCATACATGCAGCCGGTTAGAATGAGTGGAATCATCTTTGGCATGACGCTGTCAAGCACCGTCTGCAAAACCAATGTTCCGTCTGCAAAGACCAAGGGTGTCGTTGTTCCTATAAGAGAGGCAACCATGCTCCCCACTGCCATTAATCCCACAACACCGCAGATGTACATCACCCGTTCCATGGTCTGGCCATCTTGTAGCTTTTTCAAGTATTGGTGACCGCCCTGATAACCAAGCTTTGCTCCAAACCACGTCACAAGGACAGAAGGAATAATGGAGATAAGCATCGCAACAATAGGACCTAAAATAGAACCTTGCTGTGCTAAAGCAACACCAAGTCCAAAAGCAATAACGCGAATCGTCCCTTGGAAAAACGAATCTCCAATTCCAGAAAGAGGACCCATAAGCGACGTCTTCATGGCGTTGATTGCATCCGGATTTACGCTTGTCTGATCTTTTGCATACTCCTCTTCCATGGAGGCGGCAAGACCCAAGACAAAGGCGCTTGTTTGAGGTGTGCAGTTATAAAACGCCATGTGACGTTTATATGCTTCCTTTTTCAGCTCAAGCTGTTTTGGATCTGACTCATCCGGATAACAGCGATCGATCGTCGGGGCAATACCATACAAAAAGCCCATGTTCATCTGTCGTTCGTAATTCCAAGAATCCTGAATAGCCCATGAGCGCCAAAAGAACTGGCTGATTTTCTTAGTAAGAGATACTTCCTTAACTGACATTTTTCCACCTACTCATCTTCCTCGAGCGGATCATAATCCGACGCTGCATTTCCGGAAATTGCAAGAGAACTCTTTCCAAATCGAAGTCCAGAAAGAATAAAGGCAAAAACAACGGCAAACAGAGAAACAGAGGTAATTGACAAACCTAAGTAAGCTGACAGTAAAAATCCCAAGAACAGAAAGGCCGCCATTCCCTTTGAAAGCATCATCGATAGCAGCAAAGCCAAGCCATATGCCGTTAGAATCTGTGCGGAAACATTTAAACCTGTGCTCAACCATGCAGGAATCAAATCCACAACAGCTTGAACAGCATCAGTCCCAAGATATACTGCAAAGAATATTGGAATAAAGTACATCAACGAGTACAGTACGGTACCCACGATAATATGCATGTGAGTTGCACGTTTAAAGTTTCCGTTTTCGATTGCTGCGTCTGCACTATGTGTCAAAACAGCAATAAGCGAACGAAACACAATACCAAAAAGCTGTCCAAGAACTGCGATAGGGATAGCAATGGTCATAGCGGTTTCAACACTTGCGCCGGTCAGGCAGGCAAAAGCGGATGCCACAATACTGCCAAGAACCATATCAGGAGGAACGGCGGCACCGACGGAAACGAGACCCATGCTTACAAGTTCGGTCGCCGCACCAACCGCAAGACCCATGGGCACATTGCCTAGGACAACTCCTACAAGCGTAGCTCCTACAAGTGGCTGCTCAAAATTCAAACGCCCCAAAAGGCGTGAATCGAGCATACAAAAAACACCAACAAGTCCTACTAGAAATGCACTTACGAGGGAATTCATACACGTCTCCTTTCACTTGATAGTTTTCTAAATAGAATTCAACTCAACCCGCTGATGAGAAGGGGTCTGCTGGATATAAATCTTTGAACCAAGCGCAAGTAATTCTTTAGTATCCTGTTTCTCCAACTCATCGAGAAAAACAGAACTGCCTGATCCGCCGACCTGCTCGGCACCATCCTTATTTGCCGTGGCTCCATAATTTATTTCTTTAAATTGATGACTCTTGGAAAATTCAAGCAATTCTTTTGTGTTGCCAAACACAAACATGACCGTATCACCTAAGGTTGAAAGCTTTTCAAGTTTTGACAGCGCTTTTTCTACCGTAAAGACATTGAGATAGACTCCCGTCGGCTTTGCAAGCTTCAAAGCTCCCTTTTTAACCTCATCGGTTGCAGCCTCATTATCAACAACAATGATTCTGTTAGCTCCAACGGTATTAACCCAGGAAAATACGATTTGTCCATGAAGAAGCCGGTAATCAAGACGCACTAAAGCGGTTTTTGTCTTTTCGCCAATAACTCCCTTGTGAATTTTAGGTGCTATCGCCGCAGGCACATCATTAACGGAGTCCTCAGGATTTGAGCAGTCTAGGATACCCCGTCGCCCTTCCATGATTGCGTTCTTTATTACTTTGTCTGAATCCTCTTTTTCATCCTCCAGAACCAAGGTCAAAATCAAAGGTAAATTCATTCCTGAAATAACAGATATGTGGGGATGATCGGAAAGAAACTCTACCGCAGAATTATTAACACTACTTCCCAGTACATCGGTAAGAATAAATACAGCATCTGCCGGATCAAACGTAGCAATCAAGTCATTCAACTTGCTTTTTATCGAATCCGTATCATCACGCTGCAAAGTAACCGCATGGATATTGCTTACGTCTCCGACAATCATCCTGACAGTATCAACTGCACCTTCAGCTAAGTTGCCGTGCGATGCCAAAATGATTTGCTTCATATTTGACGCTCCTTTCATGCTATAACATATCAGACATCATATACGTCTTATACAGATAAATACTCACCTTGTTTTGATGGTGCTCTATACTTCGGTCAACGGTCGTTTACAAGGGGTAAACGGACTAATACGCAACTTTCCACATATATCTTCTCGTCATATAATCCTTTGGAATAGCCTGTGACAAGGCGCGCATATAGACATTGTTAAGAATGGGTGAGAATAGAATGTGATTGAAGTACTCTGATACCTCATCTGGAATGGCATCTAAACCAATCTCTTTCCCGTCCAAAAGATAAATCTTTTCTCCCCCATACCGCTTGAGAAATGTAACTGCCCTCTCATCAGCCGGCCTGCAGCGCCCAACAGACACCAACATAAAAAATGGCTTATTCACATCAAGCACCTCAAAAGGTCCGTGAAAAAACTCACACGAATTGACCGTAGGAGAATCAATCTGGAGCATCTCTTCTATATTGCAGATTGAAAAAATGTAGGCTGATCCAAATGCCGGACCTGAACCCATTACGTATATCGCTGACTCTTTCGCAACAGTGTCTGCCCACTTTTTTGCCAATGGTGTTGTATGTTCTACGGCTTTTCTATAGAGCGCATCAACCTTACCAAACACATCCATGGCTGTTTGGTAATAATCGTAACCTTCAACTTCATAAACCAGGGTCATTGCAATGCAGAGTCCTATGCTGGAATTGACTCTCTCTGTTTTGCTTGAATCTAAGGCGATGGATTCATAGCTAATCTTTGCATCGCAGTTTTTCGTAAGATCAGATTCATCTACATAAAGGGCAAGGACATAAGCTCCTCGTTCACGCGCCACTTGAGCCGCATCACACGTCTCTTTCGTTCCTCTCATTGAACATACCACACAAAGAGCATCCTCGCCCACTTTGGCAGGAGTTGCTAGAACAAACTCTCTGCTGGTAATCATACATGTTGAAATTGTCTTCGATTCGCATTGCATAAAATAGTTAGCTGGATAGAAGCCACCATAGGAGCCTCCTGCTGCAATCCAATAAACCTGATGGATTGCCCGTTCTAAAACAATTTGTCTGACGAGATCTGAGATTTCTTTTTGAACGCCCATTTCAGTCCCTTCACAATATATACTAGATGTATATAACGTATAATATATATTATAAAAAACACTATAGCAAGAGTAAATCTCCTTCTCTTTCAATATTATTCTTCAAAAAGATGTGAGAGACACAAAACTGCACGTTAAAGGGAAATTTACATTTTGGTAGATGTGTATCTTGGCTCTCAAAAAGCATTACAACTACTTCGTATAGCAAGCTAAAGTTACAAATTTCATCAGTTATAACTTATAAAATCATGATTTAATCATAAACTTTAAGATATAAGTGATATATACTACTCTCAGCCAAGAGAAGGGCTGTAAAATTTATGATTAAACGTGAACTATACATGAGCCGCATACGCCCGTTTATCGGGTCAGATCTTATAAAGGTTATGACCGGTATTCGTCGCTGTGGAAAGTCAGTCATGTTGGAACTGATTAAGCAAGAGCTCATAGAGTCAGGCATCGATTCGGCACAGTTAATCTCCATCAATTTTGAAGATATGAACTACTCCCATCTACAAACCGCTCAGGCCCTGCACGATGAGATTACCAAGAGAGTTGCAGAGGTTGAAGGCAAAGCCTATCTGTTCTTTGATGAAATACAGGAGGTTACCAACTGGGAAAAGTGCATCAACTCTTTCCGTGTTTCCCTAGATTGTGACATCTATATCACCGGGTCGAATGCAAAACTGTTGTCCGGCGAACTTGCAACCTACTTGGGTGGACGGTATGTGGAGTTTACAATTTATCCGTTCTCATTCAGAGAGTTTATAGAGCTATATCGTCCTGTTGTGCCCAATGCATCAATCCAGAAGAGCTTCCAGAAGTATTTACTTCTCGGAGGTATGCCTTACCTTGCAAACCTCCGCTACGCCGATGCTCCATCCAAGCAATACCTTCAAGATTTATTCAACTCTGTCCAGCTGAAGGATATCGTCAAGCGGAATAAAATCAGAGATGTTGACCTGCTTGAGCGAATCATTTCTTATGTGATGGCCAATATGGGTACGACCTTCTCAGCAAACTCTCTTGCAAAGTTCCTTAAAAACGAGCATCGCACCACTGCTCCAGAAACAATCCTCAACTACATTAAATACTGTTGTGAGGCTTACCTCTTCTATCAGGTGAAGCGAGAAGATATACAAGGCAAACAGGTCCTTGCTTCCAACGAGAAGTACTACATTGCCGATCACGGTATCCGTGAAGCTGTTTTCGGCGGCAACACGCGTGATATCAATCTCGTTTTAGAGAATATCGTCTACTTGGAATTACTGCGTCGAGGTTATGAAATAACCGTTGGCAGAGCGGGCGATAAGGAAATTGATTTTGTATGCAATAGGCATGGCAAAAAGCTGTATGTTCAAGTTGCGTATCTTCTTGCATCGGAAGAAACAGTCAACTGTGAGTTCGGCGTATATGATTCTATCCGCGACAATTTCCCGAAGTATGTTGTTTCTCTCGATGAATTCGACATGAGCAGAAATGGTATTAAGCACCAAAATATCTGTGATTTCCTCTTAGCCGAAGAGTGGAACTAAACACAATGCCCGCCACAGTTTTGAAAGCTGTGGCGGGCATGGTACTTACTGTCGGTAATTCTCACATTACAGTGCCGCTAAGGCCTGTTCCACATCAGCTACCAAATCTTGAGTGCCTTCAATCCCGCAGGAAAGTCGTACCGTATTAGGAGTAATACCGGCACCGATTAACTCTTCATCGGAGAGCTGTCGATGCGTTGAACTTGCCGGATGCAGGGCACAAGAGCGGGCGTCTGCCACATGGGTTTCGATTCTGAAAATCTTCAGATTGCCCAAGAACTTCTCGGCAGCTTCACGACCGCCCGCAATGCCAACCGAAACAACACCGCACGAGCCCTGAGGCAGATATTTCTTTCCCAACTCAAAATACGGATCGGTAGGAAGACCCGGATAGCGCACCCATTCAACGCGCTCGTTCGCTGCAAGCGCCTCGGCAACTGCCTGGCCATTCTTGCAATGCTGCGCCATACGGACATGCAACGACTCCAAGCCCAAGTTGAGATAGAATGCGTTTTGCGGCGACTGGATTGCGCCAAGATCGCGCATAAGCTGCACGGTTGCTTTTGTGATATAAGCTCCGCCCTGACCAAACGCCTGAGCATATACCAGCCCATGATACGAAGGATCGGGCTCCGTCAAACCGGGGAACTTGTCCTTATGCGCCATCCAATCAAACGTTCCGCCATCAACAATGGCACCGCCAACAGCCACTCCATGACCGTCCATATACTTTGTGGTGGAGTGAATGACAATATCGGCTCCCCACTCAATCGGACGACAATTCACTGGCGTCGCAAACGTATTATCAACAATCAAGGGGACACCGTGCGCATGTGCAGCCTTTGCCCAACGCTCAATATCAAGCACCACAAGCGCCGGATTGGCAATAGTCTCACCAAAGACGCACTTGGTCGTGGATCTGAATGCCGCAGCAATTTCTTCATCGGAGGCATCGGGCGAGACAAACGTGCACTCCACACCCATCTTAGGAAGCGTTGTAGAGAGCAGGTTAAACGTGCCTCCATAAATAGTGGAAACAGCCACGACATGGCTTCCTGCCTCAGCGATATTAAAGATCGAGAAGAACGCTGCTGCCATACCGGATGCCGTAAGCATTGCGGCGCTTCCGCCTTCAAGCTCGCAGATTTTTGCCGCAACACTATCAAGCGTTGGATTTTGCAGGCGAGAATAGAAATAACCTGATGCTTTCAGGTCAAACAAATCTCCCATCTGCGAAGAGTTCTCATAGGCAAAGGTAGTCGATTGAACAATAGGTATTTCTCGCGGCTCACCGTTCTTAGGTTGATAACCTCCCTGCACACAGCAGGTCTCAATACGCTCAGACATACGCTCCTTCTTCCTAAAACTCCGCATTACCAACGGTGCGCGGATGCGGGATAACATCGCGGATATTGTCGACACCGGTTAGGTACATGACCAAACGCTCAAAGCCCAAGCCAAAACCAGAGTGTACGCAAGAACCGTAACGGCGCAAATCCAGGTAGTATTTGTACTGTTCAGGATCCATACCCAAGTCCTTGATGCGCTGTTCAAGCACGTCTAAACGCTCTTCACGCTGAGAGCCGCCAATGATTTCACCGATACCGGGAACCAAACAATCGGCAGCGGCCACCGTTTTGCCATCATCATTTGTACGCATATAAAACGCTTTAATCTCGGCAGGATAGTCCGTCACAAAAACCGGCTTTTTGAAGTGCTTCTCCGTTAAATAGCGTTCATGTTCGGTCTGCAGGTCAATACCCCACTTGACGGGATAGTTGAACTTCTCGCCTTGTGAAATCGCTTCTTCAAGAATGGAAATGGCATCGGTATACGATACGCGAGCAAACTCAGATGTTGCTACATGGTGAAGACGCTCAAGCAGGCCTTTATCTACAAACTTGTTAAGCATCTCAAGCTCGTCGGCGCAATGTTCAAGCACGTAAGAAATCACGTACTGAAGCATTGCCTCGGCGATATCCATATCCTGTGCCAGGTCGCAGAAAGCCATCTCGGGCTCAATCATCCAAAACTCCGCCGCATGACGGCGCGTATTGGAGTTCTCGGCGCGAAATGTAGGACCAAAGGTATACACGTCACCAAAGGCCATGGCAAAGTTCTCAGCCTGAAGTTGACCGGAAACCGTCAGATGTGCGGAGGTATCGAAGAAATCCTGCGTGTAATCAACTTTTCCTGCATCGGTACGCGGAATGTTCTCCAGATCAAGCGTAGTCACCTGAAACATCTCTCCGGCGCCCTCGGCATCAGAGGTGGTAATGATAGGTGTATTAACGTAGACAAAGCCTTGATCCTGAAAGAATTTGTGGATGGCGTATGCGGCAACAGAACGCACGCGAAATACCGCACGAAAAAGATTCGTGCGCGGACGAAGATGCTGCTGTGTGCGTAGATACTCAAGCGACTGGCGCTTTTTCTGCATAGGATATTCGGGGCTCGAAGCTCCTTCAATAGCAATGGTATAAGCCTGAAGCTCAATGGGTTGTGGGCGCTCCGGCGTCAGCTCCAAGACACCGTGAATAATCAGAGCCGCACCAACGCCGCATGATGCAACGGCATCATAATTGGCACATGTCTCGCGATTCATAACAACCTGTAAATCTTTGAAGCAACTTCCATCGTTGAGCGTGACAAAGCCGAAGTTCTTCATATCCCTCACTGATCGAACCCAACCGGCAACGGTAACCTCGGTACCACCAAGCTGTTCCGCATCAGCATAAAGTGCTGCAATTTTGGTACGTTCCACAAAAACCTCCTCTAGATCCAAAGACATTTTAGAGCGCAAAGGATCTAAAACCATCGTAACTACAGAGACTTATCCTACATTTGTTTTATGCGTTATTTCATGACATTGAAACAAGTGCGTCAATAAGTAAACTACGCACATACGCACTTGTTGTCACGCCTTCTTCCTTTGCGCTGCGATCAAGTGCCATTTTTACTGGTTTTGAAATCTTAATGGATAATGTTTCTGTTGAAGTAGTCGCATAAGGTAGCTTTCCTTCAACAATATCGCCAACGTTCTTCCAGCCAGAAGGCCATTTGTCTTTATCAAGAGCTTCTGCCCATTTAGCTATCATATCTTCTGTTACTGTCTGACCATTTTCAGCAACAATACCCGTATGAACCTTTTCCATTATTACTACCTCCTAGATAAAGTCTAGTCTAGAGCATCCCCAAAGCTTGTTGCACCACAACTACTACTGTCGGGTTAAAATGAAACATCGTGCACGAGAAGTTCACACGCAAAACAGAGCTTCTCGCCGCAAACATGACAAGCGCACTATATATAATCCGTCCACAAGGGAGACGCCATGGAAGACTACAAGCAGGAATTTATTGAGTTTATGGTCAAAAGTGACGTACTTAAATTTGGCGAGTTTACGCTTAAGAGCGGACGTACCTCTCCCTTTTTTATGAACGCCGGTGCCTATGTTACGGGAGATCAGCTCCATAAGCTGGGCTTGTATTATGCCCGCGCCATTCATGACAACTTTGGTCTGGATTTTGACGTTGTCTTCGGACCGGCCTACAAGGGCATTCCTTTGGCCGTCATTACTGCCATGGGCTTACAGGAGCTCTATGGCAAAGAGGTTCGCTACTGCTCAAACCGCAAAGAGGCTAAAGACCACGGCGCAGACGCGGGCATGCTTTTAGGCGCCGAGCTTCACGACGGCGAGAAGGTCGTCATGGTGGAAGACGTAACCACTTCCGGCAAGTCTATCGAAGAAACGTATCCGCTGATTACATCCATTGCAAACGTCAAGGTCATGGGACTTATGGTCTCGCTTAACCGCATGGAAGTTGGAAAAGGCGGCAGTGTTTGCGCACTTCAGGAGGTATCTGAGCGCTACGGCTTCCCCACCTCTGCCATCGTAACTATGGCAGAGGTAACCGAAGCACTCTACAATCACGAGGTCAGTGGACGTATTGTAATTGATGATACGCTGAAAGCCGCCATAGATGCGTACTACGCACGCTATGGCGTAAAACAACTTTAAGCAGCTTGTATTGATACGTATTGCCAAAATTGATACTTGCTACCAAATGATTTACCAGTAAAACGGAGGATTGATGGCTCTCAAATATGAAACTGCCCGACATGAAGCCTCGTATGGCACAATCGCCCAGCTTCCCAAACCAACCACCCCCGAAGTCTCCTTCGTTGGTCGCTCAAATGTGGGCAAGTCGTCACTTTTGAACCGCCTTTTAGGCCGCAAACAGCTTGCACGCGTTTCAAGCGTCCCCGGCAAAACGGCCAACATCAACTTCTTTGACGTTGATGGTGTGAAGTTTGTTGACCTTCCGGGATATGGATATGCCAAGGTATCGCATACAGAAAAGCAGCGCTGGGCCGATCTTATCGGCGGATATTTTGAGCAGGAGCGCAGCTTTAATCTGGTTATTTCTCTGGTTGATATTCGTCATGAAGCACAAAAGCTTGACCTACAGATGGTCGATTTTTTGACAGAAGCCGAACTTCCCTTTGTGGTGGCCCTTACCAAAGCGGATAAAATCACCCGAAACAAGCAAAGCCAGGCCGCAGCCGCACTACGCTCGTCCTTTGGCCTCGCGCAAGAACAGATTATCATCACCTCATCGGAAACCGGTCTTGGTATTGACGAGCTCCGCCGTCGCATCGAAGACGCAACGCTGTAATGCCGTACCACAACACGCTCGCAAGGACACTTCATGGATGAAATTCACGCTCAAGAGCAAGCACATCTTTCCGAGATCTATGCCATGCTGGTTAAAATACGTACCGATCTTGAAACGACGCTCAATACCACGCAAAAAGAGGCCGCCCGAGACCTACGCCAAATGAGTGAAGAGATTCGTCCCGACTTTGGCGGTGCAGATGAAACCATTGAGACCCTTGCCGCCATTGAAACACTCAACAGTGTTATTGACACCTATAACCAATACCACGATTTCACTGTCGAGAAGCTCGGTCGTGTTGAGATGCTTCTCAGACAACCCTACTTTGCAAAAGTCCGCCTTAAAATGCGGCCCGGTCGCCCTTCTCGCGACGTGTACATCGGCGCTGCGGGCATTACCGACGAAGACAGAAATCCCCTGATTGTGGACTGGAGAAGCCCCGTCGCCGAAACGTATTACAACCAAGAAATGGGTCAGACCTCCTACGAAGTCGACGGTAAAAAACGCACGGTTGAGCTGGAATTACGTCGCCAGTTTGACATCGTACGCGATACACTCAATATGTATTTTGACACCACCGTAGCCATTGAGGATTCGCTGCTTCTGTCTGCACTCCGCCGTCATCATACAGAAAAGTTGCAGGCCATCACGGCAACCATTCAACGCGAGCAAAACACGGTGGTCCGCCACGCCGACGTACCGGCACTTCTGGTTAATGGCATTGCAGGCTCCGGCAAAACCTCGGTACTTCTCCAGCGCATTGCGTACCTTCTGTATCGGGAACGCAAGACGCTTCGCGCCGATCAAGTGCACCTCTTCACCCCCAATAATGTCTTCGGTCGCTACATAGATACCGTGCTTCCAAGCATGGGTGAGTCAAACCCTCACGTTACCACGTGGAACGAATTCCTTGGTAGCCTCGGACTTGCAGATCATGCTTCAGGAGCACACGACGATCCCGCACTTCTCACTCAGCTTGAAGGCGGTATTGCAAGCCTTGTGCTTGAAGAAGATGATTTCCGGGGTATCTCCCTTAACAACCAGCAGCTTATTAAACCGGCACAAGTGGCAAGTGCGGTAGCAAAGTTTTCCAAATTCCCCGTTGGGCCTCGCCTTATTGCGCTTGCCAAAGACGAGCTCCATACGCGCCTTGAGCGACGCTTGGGACAGATGGCTCACAAAGACAGTCTGCAAGAAGAAATGCTTGGACTTGATGTTGAAGAACAGGTACAGGTTTTTGGACACACCATCAATCCGTCAAGCGACGAAGAAATTCTTACCGCCACGCGCCAATATCTTGCATACCGTTTTGCCTCCGCGCATGACAAAATTGAAGCTGCCACGTGGCTGCGTATTGACCGCATCGGTATGCGTATTTTGAATACCCAAGCTCTGAGCGGTGCCGAATGGGTTTACTTACGCCTTTTGATTACCGGTTCCGGCGCCCAAAATGCTCGCTTCGTCATGATTGACGAGGTGCAAGATTATTCCGTCACGCAGCTTATGGTGCTGGCACGTTACTTCTCGCGGGCGCATTTCTTACTCCTTGGTGATGCGCACCAGGCTATCTATCAAGATTCGGCGACTTTTGATCAGATTCGTAACATATTTACCGAGACCCACGGCAGTGTTGAAGAATGTCGCCTCATGACAAGCTACCGTTCTTCTCCTGAGATTACCGAGCTTTTTACCTCGCTGCTTTCAAATCGTGAGCGCGTGCAGATAAGCTCCGTCCACCGTGAGGGAACTCGTCCCGTTCTTCGGGAAGTTGTCAACTCTAATACGGATACGCAGCGCATTTGCTATCTTGACGCCTTGCGTGAGGCCATTGGTGAAGCAGCCGATAACGGCGGTCTCACCGCTGTCATTGCTCAAGACAAGCAACGCGTGCGGTGGCTCGAAAAGCAACTGAGTAACACGACACTCTCTCGCGAGAAAAACGATATGCCTGCCGGTAAAAAGCAGGATGTACCGCCTCACAACAAACCACTCGTAACCGTCGTAACATCACAGGACACGCTGCCCGCGCAAGGGGTTGTCCTTCTCGACCTTGCGCTTGCCAAAGGACTTGAGTTTGATAGGGTTATCATTGCCGATGCGCAGGCGGAAGTATACGGAAATGACGAACTTTCCAGGCGCAGACTTTACACGGCAATCTCGCGCGCCATGCACCGCGTAACCATTGTCTCACAAGGCCCTATGACGCCTCTTTTGACCGCTTACCTGAAGGATGGTTGCGCTGGCATATAAAAAACAGCATCCTTGCACCACGCATACAACTCAAGACTATACTTTTGATATCAGGTGATCTTTGATTCATGCTCATATGAATGCGAGGATGCTATGCGTGCAAAAAGACTTGCAACGACTTTTTTAATGGGACTGCTTGTTTTTTCACTTGTTGGATGCAGGTTACTTCCCCAAATCATATCTGATGACCAGAAAACAACGGATGAATCTACCGGCAACACAACGCAAACCGAGAAATCGACGGATGTTACTTCTCGCTTAGTCGGTACTTGGGAAAACTCCTATGACTCCACCTTTGACAAAAAGGGCTCTGCTCAAACTCGTCAAAAACTTTTTGACGACTCTTACAAAAAACAGCGAGAAGAACGCGGGGGCAGACACTTTACCGTTCAATTTAAAGCCGACAAAACAGGTTCAGTGAATGTCTTTGGAAGAACCGAACCGATCACATGGGAAATCGTTTCCTCAAACAAAACTGCGTCAAGAAAAGCCGATTCAAGCCAAGAACAGACGAAGAGCGACCCCGTAACAATAAAAATCTCATCTGATGATAAAGCGATTCCCAGCACCATTACCCTTAACGGCGACACTCTTACCATGACAATCTTAAAGGTGGACACTCAATTCAAAAAGGTCAGTACCGAGTATGACTCATATCATGAGATTGCAGAATTCCCTACTAAAGATCAACTGCCGGTAACACGGGATTTTTATATCAATGCACTTGAACAGGAAGAATTTGATAAAGACTACGAAGTCATCGACGAATCGTTTGATACCTTTATCGAGAGTATCCAAAAGACCGATGAGTTAAATCAACCCCTCATTGACAGCGAATATCTTAAGCTCACGGTCACTGGCACGGGCGTCGATTTCAAAGGTCGCATGGGCTACATTCTCTCTGCCGAGAACAAAACGGATTCAAAAATGACTTTCATCTCAAACTTTGCGGATAACAATGGCACAGAAATGTTTATACCCGGCGCACTCGCACCTCACCAAACCCGCACACTTTTTCTGTATTACGGCACCGATAACAATCCAAAAGACTATTCGGGAGCTCAAGGGCATCTTGCGATCTCTATAAAAAACAACCAGAAGACATACTGGTACAAGATTAAGTTCTAGGAGGGTCTCATGGGTAAGAAGTTCTTTGCCACTCTGTTTTCGGTCCTTTTGATCTTCTCTCTGGGTGGATGTGGATTCATACCTAAGATTATTTCCGATAAATCCCAAAAATCCGACGGGACTGCTACCGATACTCCCCAAACGGAAAAGCCAACCACGGAGGTTCCCGATACCGGCAGCAGGATTAAAGACTCCACCCCTGTCATCACAGGAACTTGGCTCTTTGACAAAGAGGATACGGACACCAAATTCATCTATCCTAAAAATAATCAGGATGATGATTCCGAGCCTCAGCCTCAGACTGTTTCCAGCAATCGTTTTACCATCCAGTTCAAAAGCGATGGCACGGGTGCCATCAATAATAAGGGTACGGTGAAAGTCTTTACTTGGAGAGAGACCAGCCAAATCAGCTTTGGCAACGGCAGTTCAAAAGGAACCATGTATATGATCGGCTACACTATTGGGGATAAATGGAGCGGTGTATTTCAAATTTCTGAAGGAACACTTACCTATCGAGCCCCCGGCCACACATACCTCTTTAAGAAGGTCAGTGATACCTACGACTCGTATGGAGACCTGAAGGGAATTAAACTTCCTTCCGATACATCCGCCTCGTCAAAGCCAATTCATGAATCCGTAACCGATGAGGAATTCGAAAAACTTTACGATACCCTTGACCCAAAAGACGATAGGTACGATAAGTTTGTGGACGCAATAGCCCTTGATGAAGAAAAGAACCAGGTGCTCATTGATACGGAGCGAGCCAAGATTACGTATCTTGGCAAATTTACCGGAACAAACGGCCGACCGGGTCTTTTGTTTGATGTAGAAAACAAAACAGATAAGCCAATTCTTGTCTCAGACTATCATCTCAAAGACTCAGATGATCACAAGATAAGCGTATCCTGCACTGTTGCAGCCCACTCTACCCGAAGAATCTTCGGATTTTGTCCTGACGAATCAGTAACCTCATTCGATACGATCTCAGGAAGACTTGTTATCGGTTTTAAGGATAGTCTTGAGCTTTTGGGGTATCCGGTAACCATAGAGTAGGCTTTGACTTACTTCAACTCATCATGCAAGAAGACTATATACATGGAGGAGAAAACCATGTCAGAACACATTAAACCCGGCGTTATGAAAAATATCAACGCTAAAGAAGTAATGGTTTTGAAAGATCAGGTAGCGTGCCTTCCCGGTCAGGTCATCAGTAAAACGCTCGCTCAAAATGATCATGTCAGCGTCACACTGTTTGCCTTTGGTGCCGGAGAAGAAATTGCAAGCCACCGTGCCGGTGGCGATGCGTTTGTCACCGCGCTTGAAGGCAAGGTGGAGATTACCATTGATGACGACACGTTTGTCCTTGAAGCGGACAATTCTATCGTTATGCCACTTGGTCATCCTCATGCCCTTAAAGCTCTTGAGGACTTCAAAATGATGCTTGTTATTATTTATCCTGAAAATCCCAGAGAATAATACGAGTAACCAATAAACAGGAGCAAAGAGACAAATGGTTATTTAGTTTTGAAATTGCCGCCAAAACCGTTATCACAAAGACCATAACGGGTATACTTATATTGTCTGTGAAGGCAGAAAAGCTGTTACCAATAGAAAGGTGAGCTATGAGCCAGATTTATGATGTCCACGCACGTGAAGTCCTCGATTCCCGCGGCAACCCAACCGTTGAGGTTGAAGTTGTTCTCGATGACGGCTCCTTTGGCCGTGCAATCGTTCCTTCCGGTGCTTCCACCGGCGAGTTTGAGGCTGTTGAGCTTCGCGATGGCGACAAGAGCCGCTACCTTGGCAAGGGCGTCCTGAAGGCAGTTGAGCATGTCAATACTGAGATTCGTGATCTCGTTATCGGCATGGACGCAGAGGACCAGCGCGGTCTTGACCTCGCAATGATTAAGCTTGACGGCACTCCCAACAAGGGTCGCCTTGGTGCAAACGCCATTCTCGGCGTTTCTTTGGCAGTTGCTCATGCAGCAGCCGCTTCTGCAGAGCTTCCTCTGTACGCATATCTTGGTGGCGCAAACGGCCACACACTTCCTGTTCCTATGATGAACGTCCTGAACGGTGGCGTCCACGCTGACAACAACGTTGACTTCCAGGAGTTCATGATTATGCCTGTGGGTGCTCCTGACTTTACAACCGCACTTCGTTGGTGCGCACAGGTTTACCACACCCTCAAGAACACCCTCAAGTCCGCCGGTCTTTCCACCGGTGTCGGTGATGAGGGCGGCTTTGCACCAGACCTCAACTCCAATGAGGAGCCTCTTGAGTATCTCGCTAAAGCAGTTACCGAAGCCGGCTTTGAGCTTGGCAAAGACTTCCGCTTTGCTATGGATCCTGCTTCCTCTGAGTTCTACAACAAGGAAACTGGCAAGTATGAGCTCAAGGGCGAAGGCCGTGCCCTTACCGCTGAGGAAATGGTTGCCTACTATGAAGAAATGGTCGAGAAGTTTCCCATCATTTCCATTGAAGACGGTCTTGCAGAGGAAGACTGGGATGGTTGGAAGATTCTTACCGAGCGCCTTGGCAAGAAGATTCAGCTTGTTGGCGATGACCTCTTTGTCACCAACACTCAGCGTCTGAAGAAGGGCATCGAGCTTCATGCCGGTAACTCCATCCTCATTAAGGTTAACCAGATTGGTACCTTGACTGAGTCTCTTGAGGCTATCGAGATGGCTAAGCGCGCCGGCTACACCGCAGTTGTCTCCCACCGTTCCGGTGAGACTGAAGACACCACCATTGCCGATCTTGTTGTCGCAACCAATGCCGGCCAGATTAAGACCGGTGCTCCTGCTCGTACCGAGCGTGTTGCTAAGTACAACCAGCTTCTCCGCATTGAGGATGACCTCGGCGAGGGTGCTGAGTATCTTGGTCTCGACGCTTTCTATAATCTTCGCTAAGCTATTGCGTAACCCTAAAGCAAGTTGCGTAGTATGTACAACAAAGCCGCACCTCAACGGGTGCGGCTTTTTATTACAACCGATTACTGCAGCTGAACTTTTATTTATCAACCTCATTTGTAGGAGGATGCGTGGAGCTCACAATAAAAGAGATCTCCGACAAAAAAGAAAAAGAGGCCATCTCAAGGGAAATCCTCAATGATCTTCCGGAGTGGTTTGGGATGCCGGAAAGCACGGAAGAATATGTTGTAGATTCCCAGGACAAGCCTCTTCTCGCCTGTTTCATTCATGACGAAGTGGCGGGTTTTATCGTGTTGAACGCCACAAGCAAAGACTGTGCGGATATTTTTGTAATGGGAATTAAGAAAAAATATCATCGTATGGGGATAGGAACAAAACTGAATGCAGTCTATGAGGCGATGGCAAGAAAGCTCGGGTACACCTATTCACAAGTAAAGACTGTCAAGATGGGACAGTATAAAGAATATGACATAACCAACCGCTTCTATATCGCCATGGGCTATAAAGAACTGGAGTGTTTCCCCACCTTATGGGATGAGTGGAATCCCTGCCAGATCTATATTAAGTATATTGGGAAATAGTATTCTTTACATTGTTGAAGAAATGCGATGAGGTATTTCACTCAAAACATCGCACATGCATAAGAAACAAAAGGAGATATGACGGGGAACTATGCGTAAAATCAAAACCATCTTGGTAGGACAATCCGGCGGCCCAACTGCTGCCATCAACGCATCGCTTGCGGGTGTCATACGCACTGCATATAGTCATAATCTTCGTATTCTTGGCATGCGCAACGGCATCCAAGGTTTTCTTGAAGGCCGCGTGACTGATCTTTCCCAAGCTCTCAACCTTGCTTCCTCCCCCAATACAGCCGAGCAAAACTTCAGGCTGTTGAGAAACACACCTTCAAGTTGGCTTGGAAGCTGTCGTTTTAAGTTGCCTAAACCTGATGAAAACCCCTCCTTCTACCAGCGCATCACCATGCGCATGAATGAGCTTGGAATAGACGCCATTCTCTACATCGGTGGCAATGACTCGATGGATACCACCGATAAGCTTTCTCACTACTTTGCAAATACAGGCATTGACGTGCCGGTTGTTGGCATTCCCAAAACCATCGATAACGACCTTGAAGGCACAGACCATACGCCTGGTTTCGGAAGTGCCGCGCGCTTTGTAGCAACCGTGACCGCAGAACTCACGCGCGACGGTGGTGTCTACGACACAAAAAACGTTACCTTTATTGAAGCTATGGGCCGAGATGCCGGCTGGCTCACCGCTGCCGGAGCACTTGCAGGTGATATCTGCGGAACCGCCCCCGATTTTATACTTTTACCGGAAGTTCCTCTTGATGAAGAAGTTCTTCTCGCCCGCATCAAAGCACGCCTTACCGAGAAGAACAACGTAATGGTTGTGGTCAGCGAAGGTGTACATCGCGTAGACGGAAGTTTTCTGTTTGACTCGGGATCCGTTGCAACCGATACCTTTGGACACCTTGCAGCACAATCGGGAACGGCGGCATACCTGTCACAGCTGACAAAAACTTGCTTGGCCGTAAAATCTCGCGGTATTGAGCTCAATACGTTACAGCGCTGTGCATCGCATGCGGCAAGCAAAGTTGATTTGGATGAAGCTGAAGCGCTCGGAGCCGCCGGGATTGAAGCCGTTCTCCGGGGAGAAACAGGCGTTATGGTTGGCATTCGTCGCTTGGGCGATATACCTTACACAACTGAAATATGCACCGTGCCGGTTGCGGATGTTGCCAATAAAGTAAAGCTCGTGTCTGCGGATATGATCTCCAGCGACGGTTTTAACGTAACTGAGGCGGCACTGCGCTACCTGCGCCCTCTGGCAGCCGGAGCAGAAGAGCCTATCATTGTAGATGGACTTCCCCATTTTCTTGGTGCGCTGGACGAGCGGCATACGTTACAAGCATAGTCCTAGCGCCACACCGCACATACTCATACCATCGCAAGACATAAAATTAACTGGTTCATGTACAAAGATACCGCTCACCTAGGATTTCCTATCGTAAGCGGTATGGCTACGTACTCATCTGAAATGAGGGTTTACACTCCACCTATCCACCGTATAGTAGTTCTCCGTGTGGCTTTTTAGTTCGACGCTCTAACGTTCTATGTTTTTCAAGCTGTCAGTTTCCAAAACACAGGGAGTTTCATGCGAACGATTCAAAAAGTACTTGTCGGCCAATCAGGTGGCCCCACGGTGGCAATCAATTCTTCACTCGCAGGAATCATCAACCAAGCACATAAACACGACATTGAAGTCATCGGCATGTGCAACGGCATCGAAGGTTTTTTAGAAGATCGTACCGTAAACCTGAGCGATATATTCCATCCAACACGTAATAAACAGAGCGTAGAACTTCTCGCTCAAACTCCTTCAAGCTTCCTTGGGAGTTGTCGGTATAAGTTGCCAAATCCCACACAAGACAAAAGCTTCTACCAAAAAATAACATCACGCCTTACTTCGCTTGTCATTGATGGCATTCTCTATATTGGTGGCAATGACTCGATGGACACCGTCGATAAAATCTCAAGGTATTTTGCTGAAAACCTTATTGATATCCCCACTATTGGCATCCCTAAGACCATCGACAACGATCTTGAAGGCACAGACCATACGCCCGGATTCGGAAGTGCAGCGCGATATATTGCCACTGCCGTACAAGAACTTGCCCGAGATGCTGAAGTCTATGGCAAACCGAGTATCACCATCATTGAAACAATGGGTCGTGATGCAGGCTGGCTTGGTGCTGCATCCGCTCTTGCTCACGAGAAGAACGAGCAGGCACCAGATATTATTCTTCTTCCTGAAGTGCCGTTTTATGAAGAAAAGCTTATCGGAAAAATCATGACCACCCGCGTAGCGGGTGGTTTGCTCTTAGGGTATAACCCTAAA